>Ga0265798_10004850_pt1 | contig 18403 bp, 13 predicted proteins | sample P3T30metagenome_FD_192430 | JGI IMG/M metagenome (GOLD analysis project Ga0265798, IMG submission 192430) | Plant litter microbial communities from East Loma Ridge, Irvine, California - P3 T30 | ecosystem: Environmental > Terrestrial > Plant litter > Unclassified | place: USA: California... | reverse complement strand
TGGATCACTGGTCGATCAGCGGCCTTTCCAGACGGCGCTGGTCAGTGCGCCGCTGGCGTCGCCATCGAGCTCCCACGAGAATGCGCCGCGCAGGCCCTGGTCGCGCACGTACTGCATCTTCGAGGCGATCACGGTCGGGTCGTCATAGCTCCACCATTCGCCGGTGGTCGTGTACAGGTACAGCTGTTTCGTCTGCGGGTGGTACCAGCGCTGGCCGGCCTTGTTGACAAGGACCTTGTAGTCGTCGATGCCAGCCTCGTATGTGCCCGCCGCCGGACCGCTGGCCGCCTGATACAGGCCGTTGTTCGCCGACGGCACGCCTTTCCAGCCGCGCCCGTAGAACGGCACGCCCAGCAGGATCTTGTTCTTCGGCATACCGGCCGCCACGAGCGCCGTGATGGCGTCGTTGGCGTTGTACTTCGCCACGTTGCCCGTCGACGGATCAGCCGGATCGTGGTACAGCGGCGCATGGAAGTTCGTCGTGCTTTCCCAGCCGCCGTGGAAGTCGTAGGTCATCACGTTGACCCAGTCCATGTACGGCGCGTATTTCGACGGTTCCGTGTTGGCGATCTTGTCGGCGCCGGCACCGATGGCTGCCGTCAGCGCATAACGTTTGCCGTCGGCGGTGCCCTGCGCGTCGAGCTGCGCGCGGAACTCCGCCATCAGCAGCGTGAAGTTCTGCTTGTCGGCCGGATCCACCGTGTTGTAATCCATGCCGCCACCGCCCGGGTATTCCCAGTCGATGTCGATGCCGTCGAAGACACCCTTGGCCGAACCCGGTCCGCCGCGGCCGTCCTGCACCGGCAGGTCGCCGGCGATGAACAGCTTGACGCAGGATTTCGCCAGCTGCTTGCGGCCCGCATCGGTCTTCGCCGCGGCCGAGAAGTACTTCGACCAGCTCCAGCCGCCCAGCGAGATGAACACCTTCAGGTTCGGGTGCTGCGCCTTCAGCAGCTTCAGTTGCAGGAAGTTGCCCGACAGCGGCGCGTCCCACGGCACGGCCTGGCCATTGACGGTGCGGGCCGGCGAACGCTGGTAGTCGGCATAGGCGTCGCCGCCGGTACCGGTGCCCGATTCGGCGCTGGTGACCATGCCGCATTCATAGCCGCCGTTTTTCTGATACACGTTACCGAACGCGTAGTTGATGAACGTGAGCTGGTCGGCGATGCTGGTCTGCACGCCGTTGACGGGCGTTTTCGTCGTGTGGATGTCCGCCACCTCGTAGCCGCGGCCGTACACGCCCCATTGCGCGAAGTAGGAGCCGATTTCGCGGCCGTTCGGGGTTGGCGTCGGCGTCGGCGTCGGGGTGGGTGTCGGCGTTGGCGTCGGCGTAGGCGTGGGCGTTGGTGTCGGGGTAGGCGTCGGCGTCGGGGTAGGCGTCACCGCCTGCAGTTCCCACGGCCCCCATTGTTCGGCGCCCGGGACGTTGTTCTGGGTCCACCATTTGGCCTTGTACACGGCGCCGTTGTAGCTGACGCACATGTCCTTCGTGTAGACGGCGCTGCTGCTCCAGGCGGGACATTCTTCCGCCACCACTGCCGCGCCCAGCAGGCGTGTCGCCTGTGGCGACGGGGTATCGCCGCCGCTGCCGCCGCAGGCGCCCAGCATGCTGCCGATTAATCCGGCCACCAGGGTCGTTCTCGTTATTGCACGTTCCATCGTCTTCCTCCATCGTCATTGGTCGCGGGTGATCGCGGAAATCAGCATGGGCGCACAAAAAGTGGTAGTCAAGTGGTTTTGATTAGTGCTGCCAATCTAAGACCAGTTGTCAACGGGCAAGCTGCACTTGGCGCACTCGGCAGGCCCCGCCAACGAGGCCGACGGGTCGCGATACCTCGCGCGGAGAGATGGAAATGTCGCAGTGGAGAATGTCTCAAATGGGACATTTTGTTATATCGTTAGTACCAGTTCGCATAAGGCTTGCAACTGGTACGGTTGCGGTCCTGCCGAGGAATCGTCCTGCAAGCAGCCGGACCCCGTTCAGGCGGCGGTGGGCACATCGTCCAGGCTGAACCAGCATGGCAGGCCCAGCTCGCGGGCCAGGTGCACATCGCCGTCGGCGCCGTGCGAGGCGCCGGCGATTCGGTAGACACCGTCGCAACGTGCCAGCATGCGTGCCGCGACGGCATACAGGAATTCGCCCGGCGCCGCGGCGCCATCCACGCACAACCCGGCCGCCTGCGCCAGCGGCAGCGCCGCCCATTCGCCGATCAGCGGCAGGTGCCCCTTGCGGTAGATGTCCCACGCCGCGCGCTCGAGCGCCTGCAGGTTGGCGGCGATGCGGGCGGGATCGCCGCCCGTGCCGCTGCGGTAGGCGCCTGCGATGAGGATCGTTTTTGGTGTGTGCATGGACGTCTTTCGTGGCTTGGTCGATAGATCGTAGTCTGCACGAAAATGCACGAGACTGCACGATGTTTCTGAAGCTGCCGGTTCTGCTCGACTTGCTGAGCGATGTCGGCCGCGTGTCCCGCCATCGCCCCTGCGTACCGATGACCCGACCGTCCGGTCACATTGCCACCTGCCTGCTGGGCGGGCTGGCGGCTGGCGGTTGCCGATCCATGTACCGGCCGGCGCGCTTGGCTGCATTGACAAAAATGACGGTGAAACTTTCCGGCTGGCGCGAACGGCGCTAGCCGTTGCGGGTATCCGTGGATGGCGTACCGGTCGACGAAGGCGCCGCGCCGACAAGCCTTGGCGATGTCACGCTGCCGCTCCGGCCGCACCAGGGTTCTAACGTGAAAGTGCGTTGCACGGGCCGGCGGAGGAAGGGCAGGTGGTGAAGAGTGGAGTTTTATCGGGCGCCGTCGCGTTTGGGGACTGGCTCCTCTCGGGCCGCAGGGCCCGCGAGGTGCCTGTCCCCGACGTTCAAAGGTTCGCGTGACACGTTGCTGCGGCTCGGCGATCGACCGGGAGTGGCCGAACGTCGGGGACAGGCACCGCTGCCCGGGCCCGTGGGCCCAGGCAACGGAGCCAGTCCCCAGCCACTCAGCCGTCCTCGACGCCCGTGCTTGTGCCGATGCCGGCGTCGGACCAGAAAGAACAACGCCGGAAACAGGCGCTTCCCAGGCCAATAAGCCCCGGGAAGCGCCAGTGCGGATCAGAACTTGTAGCGCGCCCCGATCATGTAACGCGGCCCGCCCTGGGTGGCCGACAGCACCATCCGCTCGTGCCGGCCGTGGATGCGCTGCGTCTCGTCCGTCACGTTGATCGCCTCGAACGACAGTGCCAGGTTCGGCGTGACGTTGTAGCCGATCGACAGGTCCAGCTGGCCATACGGTTCCACGTACTGCGGGTTCGAACCGGCCAGGTCGGTGACGGACGAGAGGAACTTGTCACGCCAGTTGTAGGCCGCCCGGATGGACCACTTCGCGTCCTCGTAGATGCCGATCAGGTTGGCCGAATCGGACAATCCCACCAGCGCGAACTGGTTGCCCTTGCCGGCGTTGTCGAACGTCAGGTCGGACTTCACGTACGTGTAGTTGGCCTGGATGCCGAAGCCGCTGTTGCCGAACATGTGCTGCACGTTGATCTCCGCACCCTTCAGCGTGGCCGCCTTCTCGTTGACAAAGGTCGTGATGTCGTAATGGACGTTCGGATCGCCCGGGATACCGGCGATCGTGCCCGTCGCATTGCCCGCGGCGTTGTCCTCACCGCGCGTCACGCCCTGCTGGCCGGCGAAGTTCTTGAAGATGAAGTTGCGCAGGCAGTTGGTGTCGGTGGCGATGCAGCCCGATGCCAGTGCCGCGTTCCAGTACTTGCCGCCGACCGGCGTCGTCACGTTCGGCGACGTCTCGTCCAGCACCGTCTGGCCGGCATAGTTGTCCAGCTTCTTGTAGTACAGGCCCAGCGAGACGACGCTCTGGCGGTCGTAATACCATTCGGCCGACAGGTCCAGGTTCTTCGACTTGACGGGCTTCAGGGACGGATTGCCGCGCGAGCCGGTGCCGCCGTTGACGGTGCCGGTCGGATTGATCGTCGTGCCGCCCTGGATCTGGTCATAGCGCGGCCGGCCGATGGTGTGGCCATAGCTGGCGCGCAGCTTGAAGTCGGAGCGCACGTCCATGTCCCAGTCGAGGCTAGGCAGGATGTTGTGGTACTTGCCGGTCAGGGTCGTGAACTCCTTGCCGGCGAAGACGAACGGCAGCTCGTTCTGCGATACCCAGTTGACGCCGCCGACCGTCTGCGACAGCGCCGTGGACGTCACGTCCGTCTTCTCGTAGCGGAAGCCCAGGCCCGTGTGCATCGGCATCGCCGTCTCCCACTCGGTATTGAACTGGAAGTAGACGGCGCGGCTCTTCTCCGTCGTACGGCGATCGTAATCCGGGTCGGCAAGGCTTGGCGAGTACTTGTCCGGCAGGCCCGTCGCCTCGATGGCGCGCTGGCGCATCGCCGCGAAGTCGAACAGGTGGATCTGCTGGAACAGCGCCGGGTTGCCGGAGCCACCCAGCTTGCTGAAGTACTGGCCCAGCGAGTCGGTGCGCCACAGGTCCTGCGGATAATCGGCCGGCGTGGTCGCGCCACCCCACGTGTCGCGCTGCACCTGCTGGAACGCCGAGCGGTTCTCGACATTCGTGGCGGACAGGCCGAAGTTCAGCGCCGACGCCTCGAACAGGTTCAGGCGCCCGCTGCCCTGCGCCTGGTTGATTTCCATCTTCTGGTAGCCATCCTTGAACCACGAGCCGGACACCTGCATCGGCGCCCGATTGAAGTCCGCCCCTTCGATCGACAGCACGGGCATCTCATCCGTGAAGTCGACGCGCGTGTTGCCGCGGCTGAAGCTGACCGTGGCCAGGTCGTTTTCCGAGCCGAACGGGCTGTCCTTCTTCGAGACCGCGGTGGAATGGTGCACGTCGAAGTTCAGCTTCAGGTCGCGCGACACCTTCCATTGCGCGTTGAAGCCGAGCGACTTGTTCTCGTTCTTCGTCGCATAGTCGCCACCGTTCATGGCGATATCCTGGTTCGCCACGTTCTCCTGGTACTGCAGCGGTGCGGCGATGGGGCCGTCGGTCCAGTTGCTGACGGACGGACCGAAGTTGAACCAGGCGGACAGCTCGTGGTATTTGGTCTGGATCTTGTTCTGCGAATAGGTGTAGTCCAGCGTCGTTGTCAGGTCCTTGTTCGGGCGGAACTGGAAGGTTAGCTGGCCGTTGGTGCGCTGGCGCTGGGTGCCGCGCATGAAGTACGAGATATTCTGCGGGACCGAATACACATCGTTCGGGTCCGGCCGGTTGGTGATGTCGCCGGCACCTGCGGTGCCTGGTTGCGGGATCGTCCCCCGGCCCGTTTCGTCACCGCGGAACGGGCCTTGCCAGCCGTTCGTGATGGATGCCGTATTCACGCCCAGGTTGCGCTCCTGGTAGCTGGCGCTGACCGCGACGCCGAACATGCCGTCGTTCCAGGTGGTGCTGTAGATACCGGAGATTTCGGGCGTGTACGAGTGGTTGGCCTTGTCCTCCTGCGGCAGGTGCCGGTTCGACGTGTCGTACACCACCTTGGCGCCCACGCTGGCCGTGTTGCCCAGGTCGAGCGGGCGGCCCGTCATGATGTTGATCGTGGCACCGATGCCGCCCGGCGGCGTGTCGGCGCGCGAGCTTTTATATACCTGGATCTGCGAGATCGACTCGGAGGCCAGGTTGGAGAAGTCGAACGCGCGGCCGGCCTGGTCGGCCAGGCTCGACGTGGGCATCTGGCGGCCGTTCAGCAGCACCATGTTCAGGTCGGGCCCGACGCCGCGCACCGTCACCTGCGCGCCTTCGCCGCGGTTACGGTCTATCGACACACCGGAAATGCGCTGCAGCGATTCGGCCAGGTTCGTGTCCGGGAACTTGCCGATGTCGTCGGCAACGATGCCGTCGACGATGCCGTCGGAATTGCGCTTCAGGTTCAGCGTCGACTGCATGCTGGCGCGGATACCCTTGACGACGACCTTCGGCGCGTCCATCGCGTCGCCGCTGACCTGCGCGGTGGTGGCCTGCGCCGTCGTGGCTTCCGCCGTGGCGTCCTTCGTGGCCGGCGCGGCAGGACCGTTCGGGCCTCCCGCGGCCTGCTGGGCATAGCCTGGTGCGGCCAGCGCTGCGCAGGCGCCGGCAACGGCCAGCGTGATCAGGCGACGGCGGGTGATCGGGTGCGGGGAAAACCCCTTTGTAATTTGCGGCACGAATGTCTCCTCTCTGTTTCGCGAATGGCCCGCCGCCCCCGTGGGGACGGCAGTGCTTTGGTGGTGCTGCTGACTGCTGATCACCTTCCCCGCGCGGCTTCGCTGTTGTTGTGGTCTGCGCCGCGGCAGGGGCGTTCGGGGCACCGCGCCGGCCCTGTCCCGGGTCCGTGCGCGTCAGCGCGCGACCTCCGGGTGAGTCGCGCGCTGTCGAACGTCATAGCAGGAGATTAAGAACCTGCGATTAATTGGTCAATCGAACGAACAAATTAAATTGTTTAGTAATGAGGCGTTGCAGACGGCTGTTTAGTGCGTTTTCCGGAGCGCCTCCGGAACGGCGGCCGACCATACCGTACGTTCGGGTGGCGGTGAAGAAAACGATTTCACAGCGGGATCAACAACTTCGGCCGCGCGCAAGTGATCCATTACGTAATGATTTCAGGGCGAGGGCGAGGGCTCTGCGCTCGTCGGGCGCCGTTGAACGCGCAGAAATTTGATCCGACGCGCCTCGCGCGGGTGTTGCATAATCCTCACATGTCAGCTACCCGTTCTTAACTCATGCCCGTCACCGGTGACCAGCAACTGCTGAAGCAACTCAACCGCATGGCGCTGGTGCGCCAGGTCAGCACCCAGCCCGGGCTGTCGCGCGCGGCGCTGGCGGACGTGCTGGGTCTGACCAAATCCACCGTCAGCCTGCTGGTACGCGAACTGGTGGACGAAGGCTGGCTCGCCGAGAGCGAACTGCGCACGACGGGCGAAGTGGGGCGCCGCGCCACGCCGCTGCACCTCGATCCGGACCGGCTGGCGCTGCTCGGGGCGGACGTGGGCGTGGACGAGGCGCGCGTCGTCGCCACGGACCTGCTGGGGCGCGTCCTGGATTCGCTCGTCATCCCGTACGACGACGCCCGCGACGCCGTCGCCTGCATCCGTGTCGTCGCGCTGGGGCTGGTGAGCCTGGCGCGGCGGCTGGCCCAGCCGGGCACGGCCAGTGGTCCGCGGCGGGTGCTGGGTGTCGGCATCGGCCTGCACGGCGCCGTCGACGAAGCCTCCGGCATGCTGCGGCATGCGCCGCACCTGGGCTGGCGTAACGTGGCCGTGGGCACCGTCGTCGAGAGCGCGTTTGCCGGCACGCTGCTGGAAGGCGTGCCGCTGACGATGCAGAACGAAGCGAACGTGGCCGCGCTGGCCGAATTCGAATTCACGCCGCAGTCGGCCACCGATCCACTGATCTACCTGTCGATCGGCTATGGCGTGGGCGCCGGCGTCATCGTCAGCGACCGGCTGCTGACGGGCCTGCACGGTTTCGCGGGCGAGGTGGGCCACGCCATCCTGCAGGCGGACGGTCCGCTGTGCTCGTGCGGCCGGCGCGGCTGCGCCGATGCGCTGATCGGCCTGGGCGCGCTGCTGGGCGACGTGCGGCCCAGCTACGGCGCGCTGGAAGCGTTGTTTGACCGCGTCTCCCGGGGTGAGCCGGCCACGTGCGTAACGGTGGCCGCCGCCGGGCGGCAGCTGGGCGTGCTGTTGAATAACCTGTGGGCCAGTTTCGACCCGATGGCGATTGTCATTGGTGGCGCGGCGCTGGGGCTGGGTGACGCCCTGATCGCGCCGGCGCGGGCCGTGCTGGCCGGCTATGCGGACGCCGCGATGCTGACCGCGCCGGCCATCCGCACGTCACATTTCGGCACGGATGCCGTGGCGGTCGGCGGCGCGGCGCTGGCGCGGCACCGTTTGACGCGGCCGCTGGACAACCTGGAGTACCGGGGCCAGACGCGCTGGGGCGTGGCGGGTTCGTGATGCATGCCTGACGATTCGGTACGCCTGACAAATCGCGCTTCAGGCCATGGGTCCGGCAGTGACTTCCCGGTTGCGCATGACGATGTCATCGTGCGACAACGCGCCATGACCGGCCATGAATTCCTCGATCAGTTTTTCACGGTATGCCGGCGCCCGTTCCCGGTTGGCCGCGGCCAGGGCGGATACCAGCTCGTCAGCCGTCAGTTCCGTACAGTAGGCAGGCGTGCCCGGTTGCTGCCGCCAGGATTGCGCCAACGTGCCAGCGTCGACCGCGTCGAATCCGGTCATGCCGACCAGCTGCATCGCGATCGTCTTGTCCTTCGCATCGTCGCCGGCAACGGGAATGGCAATGCGTGCGGACATCCCTTCGGCTTTTCCCTTATGCGACAACGTGTGTGCCAACGCCGCGTTCCATGCCTTGACGACAGGTCTGCCGATCTGCTCGCTTACCCAGACGCTTTCCGGTGTTCCATTCTCGATCGCGCCAATGCTGCCGTCGCGGAACGGATAATAGTTCGAGGTATCGATGACCGTCACGCCAACCGGAACGTCGCGGAACAGCTCGGACAGGCTGGCATACGCGGCAAAAGGAATCGAGAGAATAACCACGTCCACGTCCTTCACCGCGTCCTCTTTGCTGACGGCAGACACCCCGAGCTCATGGGCCAGGTCAAGGATCGACTCGGGGCCCTTGGAGTTGGCCAACCTGACGGCGTGACCGCAAGCGGCGAGTTTTTTTGCAATGGCTGCACCGATATTGCCCGCGCCAATAATTCCTACGTTCATACATTATCCTCGTGAAGTGTTGAGTGGCCCGCTCACTCGGAAGCAGGACGTGCAAGTGCATTGAGAGTGTCACGCAAGTCGGCCAGTCCGTCCTCGGTGAGCTGGCAAGCTGTCTTGATCTGGTCGGTAATACTCCAGACTCGATCGCGCAGCAGGTATGCCCCATCGGTCAGACTGACGAGCACGCGCCGTTCGTCTGCCGGGTCGCGTACCCGTGTCACCATGCCGGAAGCCTCCAGACGCTTGAGCAGGGGCGTGATCGTGCCGGTGTCCATGTCAAGCTTTGTGCCCAGTTCGCCTACCGCAACGGGTGAGCCACTGAACAGCTCGAGCATCACAAGGTACTGTGGGAAAGTCAGCCCGAGTGGTTCGAGGAACGGCTTATGCAGGCGTGCCATGCGGTTGGCTGCGCCGTACAGCGCAAAAGAAAGTTGTTTGCCTACTTCTCTTGGGGCAGCGGTGACGGTTCGGCTCAAGATGGTCTCTAGTGTGCAAGTATCTAGTGTACTAGACTATATCACGAGTTCCTTATCCTTGCTGGACGTGCCAACGTTCGTGGTACCGATAACATTTGACGCCGTAAACGATTGGTATAACATCGTGGCAGCCGCACCGGATGAGTTGCCGGCACCATAAAAAAAGGAGACAGTATGGATATCCGCCGCCGCCGGGCGCTGGCGCTGCTGGGCGCCACGGCGCTGCCTGCGCCGTTCGCCCGCGCCATGAGCGTTGTCAGCACGCTCAAGTCGCTCGCCGCCTACAAGGGTTTAAGAGTCGGCTGCGCCATGGCCAACACGCCGGACCGGCTCGGCAACGCAGCGTACACCGAGCTCGTCGCGCGCGAATGCGGCGTGATCGTCTGCGAAAACGAGACCAAATGGCAGGCACTGCAGCCGGCGCCGGGCACGTTCCGCTTTGCCGCGGCGGATGAAATTTTCGCCTGGGCCCGTCGGATGGCCTTGCAGCGGCGTGGTCACACACTGGTCTGGCAGCCGGCGAAATGGCTGCCGCAGTGGGTCAACGGGCACGATTTCGGCGCGCAGCCGGCGCGCGAGGCCGAACGCCTGCTGAAGGCACACATCGGCACGGTCACCCGCCACTTCGGCACGGACGTGTACAGCTGGGACGTCGTCAACGAGGCGGTGGACCCGGCCGACGGCGCGCTGCGCGCCAACGTCTTCACGCGCCACCTTGGCGCCGTCGAGCAGATCGACCTGTGCTTCCGGCTGGCGCGCGAGGGCGCGCCGCACGCGCAGCTGGTCTACAACGACTACATGCGTGGCGACGCCGGCAGTGCGAAGCATCGGGCCGGCGTGCTGGCATTGCTGGCGGCACTGCGGCGCAAGGGCACGCCCGTGGACGCCGTCGGCCTGCAAAGCCATATCGGCTCGTGGGACGATATCCGCGACGGCCGGGACCCGCAGCGGGAATGGCGCCGCTTCCTCGACGAGGTCACCGGCATGGGCTACCAGTTGCTGATCACCGAGTTCGACGTCAATGACCGCGCGCTGCCGGGCGATATCGCCAGCCGCGATGCCGGCGTGGCCGCGCTGGCAAAGGACTACCTGAACCTGACGCTCAGCTACCCCCAGGTTACGGACTTCGTCATGTGGGGCATGGCCGACCACGTCAGCTGGTTGCGCGGCTGGGACGAAGCGCCGCGCAAGGACGGCCTGACGATGCGCGGCACGCCGTTCGACGACCGGCTGGACGCCAAGCCGCTGTTGTACGCGATCCGGGATGCGTTCCAGGCGATGCCGGCCCGCGGCGCGTGACGGGCTGCATCCCGGCGATGCAAACGTCGTGACCCGCACCGCTCGCGGTCACCTCGACACAAATCAATACAGTCGGGTACATCTTGTGCCTGTTGTTTCGCCTACAATAAAACCATGAGTTGCACGATGCTAGCATCGTTGCATGGCGGAACATTCAGGAGCACAGCATGGACTTCACCCATATCGCCGTGGCGGCGGGCGAGCGCTGGCAGCGCCGCGCGGCCGTGCGCACGCCCAACCTGGAACGGATCCGTTCCGGCAAGGCTATCGAAGCCGAGTCGCCCGAGCGCGTGCAGGCGCGGCTGAGCCGGCTGGCGCAGGCGGTGCAGACGGGGACGCCCTGCGCGGCCACCGCCACAGGCACGGCGAAGCTGACGGAGTCGATCGGCCTGGAGCGGGTACAGGGCAATCCCGACTTCCTCGACATGAACTTCGTCGAGCTGGCGCTGGCCGTCGCGCGCTTTGTCGGCCGCATCAACATCCGCTCGGCGCTGGGCCGCTCGATCGGTTACGGCACCGGTTTCATGGTCTCGCCCACGTTGCTGCTGACGAATCACCACGTGCTGGAGAGCGCTGCCGTGGCGGCGGCCAGCGAGGTGGAATTCGACTACCAGAACGACCGCTCCGGGCGGCCGCTGCCCGTCGTCGGTTTCGCGCTGGAGCCGGAGCGCTTCTTCATGACCAGCGCCGAGCTGGATTTCACGCTGGTGGCCGTGGCCGGCCGCTCCGCGCGCGGCATCGCGCTGAACCGCTACGGCTGGTCGCGGCTGATCGGCACGCAGGGCAAGGTGCTGCTGGGCGAGAGCCTGAACATCGTTCAGCATCCGCGCGGCGAAGCCAAGCAGCTGGTGCTGCGCTCCAACGAACTGGTCGACCTGTTCGACGATTACGCGCATTACGTGACGGATACCGAGCCGGGCTCGTCCGGCTCGCCCGTCTACAACGACCAGTGGGAAGTGGTGGCGCTGCATCATGCCGGCGTGCCCCGCCGCGACAGCGAAGGACGCCTGCTGACGCGTGACGGCAGCGTCTGGCAGGAGGGCATGGACCCGGACCTGATCGCGTGGGTCGCCAACGAGGGCATCCGCGTCTCCAGCCTCGTCAAGCACATCGCCGCGCAGGACCTGCCGCCGGCGCAGGCGGCGTTGCGCGACGACCTGCTGAACCTGGCACCGCCGTCCGCGCTGGACGCGGCCGTGGCAGGCGAGGGCGGCACTGCCCCGGTGGCGCCGCCATCGGCCATGGCGCCGGGCTATGCGGCGGTGGCCAGTCCCGGGACGGCCACGTGGACGATTCCGCTGACCGTCACGGCGCAGCTGGGCCCCGTGCTTCAAGGCGGCAGCCTGCAGGCGGCGCAGGCCGTCATGCCCGTGGTCGCACCCACCGGCATGCCTGCCATTGCCCCGGCGCTGCTCCCCGCGCCCGCGACGGCACTGCCCGCACCGCGCCCGGACCTGACGGCGGCACTGGCCGAGCTGGCGCGCGCCGCCGAGCGCCCGTATTACGACGAGCAGGCTGACAGGGCGGCGCGCGACGCCTATTACGCGCTGTTCACGCTGCCCGATGACAAGGCGGCCGCGCACACGGCCCTGCACGAACTGCTGGAGCGCACCCACACGGGCCGGCCGGCATACGCGCCGGCGAAACACCTGTACCCGTGGGTCGATCTGCGCCACACGCGCGGCGGCAACGATATCGTCAGCATCTATTCCGGTACCGCCATGGACGCGAAGGCGCTGATCGAGACGGACTTCGCCATCGACGAGCAGCGCAACCGGATGCGGGCCGCGGTAGCGCTGCCAAAGCCCGGTGCGGCCGAGGCCATGCCGGTGGACGACGACTTCCTCGAAGCGGCATTGCCGTACAACTGCGAGCACGTGGTACCGCAATCGTGGTTCGCCAAGCGCGAGCCGATGCGCGGCGACCTGCATCACCTGTTTGCCTGCGAGATGGACTGCAACAGCTTCCGTGGCAATACGCCGTATTTCGATTTCGCCGACTTCAACGAAGTCATCCGCAACGATTGCGGCAAGCGCGAGCCCGGCAAATTCGAGCCGGGCAACGGCAAGGGGCCGGTGGCCCGCGCCACGCTGTATTTCCTGCTGCGCTATCCGGGCCTGATCGACCGCACCGCCAGCGAGTACCAGCCGGACCGCATCGCCATCCTGCTGGCATGGCACGCGGCCGATCCCGTCACGCCATACGAGCGGCACCGCAACGCGGCCATCTTCGAGGTGCAGGGCAACCGCAATCCGCTGATCGATTTCCCCGAGTGGGCCGGGCACATCGACTTTACCCGGGGACTGGGCGGATGACCTGAGCTGCCGGCTGCAACGCCATCGGCGCGCGGCTCTGGTCGTTGTTTGCCACGACCAGCTTGTCCAGCAGGCGCATGAATTCCTGCTGCTCCGCCGGTGCCAGCGGCGCCAGCACCCGTTCGCGCAGCCGCTGCACGGCAGGCAGCACGCGGTCCAGCAGGTGCTGTCCGGCCGGCGTGACGAACAGCGCACGCTGGCGCCGGTTGACGGGGAGGATGCGGCGTTCCAGCAATCCATTCTGCTCCAGCCGCGCACACACCGTCGCGCCCGTGGACGTGTCGATGGCGACCAGCCCCGCCAGGGTCACCTGGTCGATGCCGGGATGCTCTGCCAGCGTGCGCAGCAGCGCGAACTGCAGCGGCGTCAGGTCGCCCCGCAGTTCCGCATGAAACAGCGAAACGGCCACCTGGTGCGCGCGGCGCAGCAGGTGGCCCGGATGCGTGCGCAGTTCCGGCAACACGGCGTGTGGAGTGGTGGCGTGTCCTGTCATTCGTGCTGGAGGGAAATGTCGGGGGCTCAAGCTTACCCGCCACGTGAAATGAACGGCGCAATATAGTCGCAATGCATTTCAGCGCATGCGCCTCCGACGCAACACCTGCCGCAAAAATACTGGCGGGGACGGACGCATCGGGCTTAACGTATAGCCGTGCAGCGTTCACGAGTAAAAGGAACACGCCATGATCCAGCGATTGTTGACGACATTGGCCAGCCTGGCACTGGCCGTTCCCGTGCTGGCCGCCGAGCCGGCGGCAGGCAGTGCGATTGACTTGTGGCAGCGCCTGCAAGGCGGCAGCCACGTGCTGGTGGTGCGTCATGCGGCAACGGAGCCGGGCATCGGCGATCCGCCCGGTTTCGCGCTGGGCGACTGCGCCACGCAGCGCAACCTGTCGGCGCCGGGCCGGGCGGACGCGCAGGCACTGGGCGCCGCCGTGCGTCAGCATGGCGTGCCGGTGGCGCGCGTGCTGTCGAGCCGCTGGTGCCGCTGCCAGGATACGGCGCGCATCGCGTTCGGCAAGGCCGAGCCGGCCGCGATGCTCGATTCGATGATGAACGACGACGAGAGCGCCCGCGGCCGCAAGCTGGCCGAGCTGCGCCAGGCCGTGCAGGCGTGGAACGGGCCCGGCAATCTCGTGCTGGTCACGCACGACGTGAACATCCGCGCGCTGACGGGAGACAGGCTGGCGCAGGGAGAAATGCTGGTGGCGACGCGGCGGCCGGACGGCAGCCTGGCCGTCGTCGGGCGGCTGGGCGTGCCGAAAAGCGCCGATGCGGTGGAGTCGATGTAGCGGCGCTGTGCCCCGGTCACACCTCCAGCCGTGTGTCAGCGCATACCATGCTGCTCAGCTTGTCCGGCGGTAACGCCGGGCTGAAGTACCAGCCCTGCATCTGGTCGCAGTCGTGGTCGCGCAGGAATGTCAGCTGCTCGCGCGTCTCGACGCCTTCGGCGATCACTTCCAGCTTCAGGTTGTGGCCCAGCGCGATGATGGCGCGGGTGATCACGGCGTTGCCGCCGCCGGCGATGTCGCCCAGGAACGAGCGGTCGATCTTGATGACGTCCACGGGGAATTTCTGCAGGTACGACAGGCTCGAATAACCGGTGCCGAAGTCGTCGATCGACAGCCGCACGCCCAGGTTCTTCAGATGCGCCAGCGCCTCCAGCGCATCGGCGGGATTGTCCATCAGCTGGCTTTCCGTGACCTCCAGCTCGAGCGCGCCCGGCGCGATGCGGTAACGCCGCAACGTGGCGGCCAGATGCTCGACGAACTGGCGCTGGCGCAGCTGGCGCGGCGACAGGTTGACGGAGATGACGAAGTCCTCGATGCCCAGCGCCGCCAGCGCCTGCAACGTCATGCACGCCTGTGTGATGACCCAGTCGCCCAGCGGCACGATGAGCCCCGTCTCCTCGGCGATGGGAATGAACCGGTCGGGGCCAATCAGCCCTTCTTCGGGATGGTGCCAGCGTACCAGCGCCTCGGCGCCCACCACGCGCCCCGTGCGCAGGTCGACCTTGGGCTGGTAGCGCAGGGCCAGCTCGTCGTTGCGGATGGCGTTGCGCAGCCCCGCTTCCAGCAGCAGGTGCTGGCGCACGACATCGTTCAGGCCCACCGAATAGAACTGCACGTTGTTCTTGCCCAGCGTCTTGGCATGGTACATCGCTGCGTCCGCCGCACGCATGACGCGGTCGACACTGTCGCCGTCGCGCGGGAACAGCGCCACGCCGAAGCTGGCGCCGGCGATGACTTCCTTGCCGCGCACGAGGATTGGCCGGTCGAGGCTGCGGCGCAGCCGTTCCAGCAGCTCCGCCACGACCGTTTCGCCCGCCTGTTCCGTGATCAGCAGCACGAACTCGTCGCCGCCCATCCGCGCCACGGTGTCGTGCTCGCGCACGCCCGCGTGCAGCCGCTTGGCGATCTCGCGCAGCACGCAGTCGCCCACGTCGTGGCCGAAGGTGTCGTTGATGTGCTTGAAATTGTCCAGGTCGACAAACGCCAGCGCGCCCGGCATGCCATCGTGCGCGGACTCAACGGCGGCCTTCAGCCGTTCCTGCAGCAGCGTGCGGTTGGCCAGCCCCGTCAGCGCGTCGTGGTGCGCCAGGTGGTGCAGGCGGCGCTCGTACTGGCGCGCCTGCGTGATGTCGTTAAGGACGGCAACGAAGTGCGTCACCTTGCCGTCGATATTCACGACCGGGTCGATGCGCAGGTCGTTCCAGAAGATCTCGCCGCTTTTTTTTGCATTGCGCAGCACGGCATGCACGCTCTGCTTGGCCCGCAGTGCCCGCCGGATACGCTCGTGCTCGTGCATGTCGCACCCCTCGAGGCGCATGAAGCGCGGATCGCGCCCCTTGATCTCGGGCAGCGAATACCCCGTCATCTGCTCGAAGGCCGGGTTGACGTATTCGATCAGGTTCTCGCCGTGTGAGCAGCACGTGATGAGGATGGCGTTGACACTCGAGTACATCGCCCGTTCGCTGACGCGCAGGCCTTGCTCCGTCTTCTTGCGCGCGGAAATATCCAGGCCGGTACCGAACACGACAGGGACGTTGCCCAACGTGGTCCGGGCACAGTTGAACAGGAACGACGTGCGCTTGCCGTGCTTGCCGAGCAGGTCCGCCTCGTGCGACGAACTGCCGTGTTCGAAGGCGGCGAGGATCTTGTCCATGACGTGTTCGCGCTCGGTGTCGTCGAAGAAGCTGCCCAGGTCCGTCGTCGGCAGTTCCTCGCCCGGGCGTTCCAGCACGTTCTCCAGCTGGTGGTTCCACAGCAGCAGGTGGCCGCTCTGGTCGAGCACATAGAACACGCACGGCAGGCTTTCGATCAGCTCGCCGACGGGAAACTCCTGCAGCAGCGCGTAGCGCGGCGGCACCTGCCCCGGCAAGGGCAGCAGGATGACGCTGTAGTTACCCGGCGCCGTGTCGAACGAGTGCGGCGCGAATGTCAGACGCACCGGCAGGCGGCGGCCATCGGCGCACGCCAGGCGGCCGGTCAGGTCCGTTTCGGTCAGCGTCAGTGCAGGCGCCAGCGTGGCGCCGTCGTCGAGGGCCAGGATCGTGTCGAGCCGACGGCCGCGCACGTCCTCGGGACCGTAGCCGGCCAGCTTTTCAAATGCCCGGTTCCAGCTGAGGACGATACCGTCCGCATCGACGACAAAGACGGCAAGGGGCAGCGGCGCAAGATTCATCCCGGCCTCCATCGCGCGGTGCCGGCGGGCCCCCATGGTCCGCCCGGCAGGCGTGATTCATGATAGCCCCATTCACGAGGAGTCGGCGCGCACGCGGCGTCCACGACGTGCCACTGCGGTCGCCTGGGCAGCCTGGTGCCTGTCTCCGACGTTCGAGTCGGCGCAGCGGCCATCGACAGTCAGGGACTGGCACCCGCGAGTGCCAGTCCCCAGCTCTCGGTTACAACGTCGAGTGCTCATCCTCGCCGGCGCAGACCCGGTTGCGTCCGGTCCGCTTGGCGATATACAGGTGCTTGTCGGCGCGGTCGATCAGGTCCGCCACCGTGTACGCCCGGCTGCCGTCCGGTTCCAGCGTGGCCACGCCGAAGCTGGCCGTCACCACCCCCGTGGGGGCGTGCTGGTGCGGGATGCGCAATGCCTGGACGCCGGCGCGCACGCGTTCGGCCACGGCCGCGGCGCCGTCCTGGTCCGTATTGGGCATGATGATGGCGAACTCCTCGCCGCCATAGCGGGCCGCCAGGTCGCCGGCGCGGGCGATCTGCGCCGCCAGCACCTGCGCCGTGCCTTGCAGGCATTCGTCGCCGGCCACGTGGCCGTAGGTGTCGTTGAACTGCTTGAAGTAGTCCAGGTCCATCATCAGCAGCGAGATCGGCGTGCCGCCCCGGTTGGCGCGCCGCAGTTCCTGCTCCAGCATTTCGTCGAAGCGGCGCCGGTTCGCCAGTTGCGTCAGCTTGTCCGTATGCGCCATCAGGCGCAGCCCCACGTTGTGCTTTTCCAGCTCTTCCGAGTAGCTGCGCAGTTGCTTGTCGAGGCCGTCGCGGATCGCCATCTGCCGGACCAGCTTGACGCCGAACGCAACGAACATCAGGCTGATCAGCACTGCGGCACCCGTGATCAGCATGCTGGAGCGCTGCCAGTTGTGGAGGATGTCGTGCCTGGTGCGGCCGACGGCCACGAGAAACGGCACTTCGCTGAGCCGGCGGAAGCTGTACAGCCGCACCAGCCCGTCCACCTTGGCCACCAGGAAGGCCGACCCCACGGGGCGCTTGCGCAGCTCCGCATAGATGTTGCCCCTGGAGAGGTCGGAGCCGATCAGCCTGTCGTCGAACGGGCGCCGGTAGACGACCGTGCCGTCCGTCAGCATCAGCACCACGGTGCCGTTCTCGCCGATATCGAGCTCGTCGTAGATGCGCTCGAAGAAATTGACTTGCAACGTCACGAGGGCAACGCCCTGGAACGTGCCGTCGCCGTCGTAGATGCCGCGCGAGATCGGCATGACCCACACGCCTGTCGAGCGGCTCTTGACGGGTTTGCCGATATGGACGTCAGGGCCCGGATGAGTACGGTGATGGCGGAAATACTCGCGGTCGGCGTTGTTGCCGGCCACCTTGCGGCCCAGCGACGTGGCCAGCCACGCGCCGTCCGGCCCGTAGACGAACAGCCCGTGCAGTTCGGGGAACGTCTCGGCCAGCTCGGCAAGGTGGGTTGCCAGCCGCACGCGCGCGGCCGAATCGTTACCGTCGTGTTCGACACGTTCGGCGATGTCGGCAAGCGCCAGCGTGGCGGTCTTGATGGCCGATTCCACCTGCACCCCGACCATCCGGGCCACGTTGGAGCTGGCCACCTCGGCCTGGTGGATCTGATTTTCTCTTGCCGACCAGATAAACCAGGCGGAACAGCCGACCAGCACCGTGCAGGACAGGATCGTGGCCAGGATCACGAGGCGTATGACGGGCCGCGTACCAGGCCGCTTTCCTGGTGCAAGCAGGGTTCCTGACACGGTCGGGCGGAGCGATTTGAGCGGCAAGTGCGGCGTCCTGGGGTGGTGGATACTTTGTCTTTGACAAGATTGTGCCACCAACGGCGGACGGCTGTCGAAGTTTACCGTATTGACGCTC
>Ga0265798_10004849_pt1 | contig 18404 bp, 19 predicted proteins | sample P3T30metagenome_FD_192430 | JGI IMG/M metagenome (GOLD analysis project Ga0265798, IMG submission 192430) | Plant litter microbial communities from East Loma Ridge, Irvine, California - P3 T30 | ecosystem: Environmental > Terrestrial > Plant litter > Unclassified | place: USA: California... | reverse complement strand
ACGCGCATGCATACTCCGATCATGCCTGTAAAGGTAAGTCAACTTGCGCGACGAATGATCAAGGGCTGACATCAAACAGAGAAGAGAAGGCCCAACAAAGCAGCGGCAAGTCAGTCTGCGCAGAAGTAGAAGTATCGATGTACTTGCTCTTCCAGTATCTGTAGAACAGACAAAGTTACAAGAGCGTCGAGCAATCGAGGGAAAGAGCAAGCGGCCGCCTAGGTGGCGAGGGCCTGTAAGTACTATATATACGTGACGCAAAGCCATCAAGGCTCATATCGCCGCAGCAGCAGAATAACAATCCCTTATCCCATAGGCCAGCGCCTACCATGCCATCGCAAAGAGAGTCGATACCAGCACGTGACCAAAGGAACAGTCCACCAGAGAGCCAGCCGCCACCATCATCAAATATCCAACTCCGCTTCTCTTTCTCCGAATCCTTCATCGATGATGTCGAGCGACAAGTCCACTCCGAGAACAATTTCAACCAAAGTTTCTCGGGGCTGACTATGACCCCCGGTGCCAGCTTCTCCTCCTCGAGTTCGCAGTCTACCACCAAGGCATCTCCGGTCCAACCAATCCAACCACAAACGTCCATCTACCACCAACCTCCCGTCTTGATCAAACCGGGCAAGAAAAGAGAAGGCTATGGATTCAGCTACTCAGAGACGTTCATGTACGATTCAGACGACTACCCCGACACCGAGTGTGGGGATATCGACGATCAATCGTCTGAACTACACACTACGAGGTCACTGGATAGCAATCCGTATCTAAACTGGGACGGTACAATCGGATCACAACAAGTGCAACAATCTCACCTATCCCAACAATCACAGTCCTCAACCAGGCCAACATCACGAGACTCCACAGCAACAATCCCAACCCCAACAACCTCCTTCGACGACCTCGTCGTCCTCCGCCCCCCAGGCTCCTTCCACCTCGCCCGCCCACAACGACACCTCCCCTGTACCACCGCAACGCGCGAAGACGCGCTCGCCCTGCGCGCCTCCGCCACCTTACTCCTCTCAAAGTACACAGAATCTTCTTCTATCCAACTCGCCCTCTTGACACGAATGGAGCGCATGATGTATCTGGAGCAGCAGAAGCCTGATGCGACAGAAGATAGTGTAGCGGAGAGTCTAGAAGCGTGTGTGAGGAGACTGAGGGATTGGCTTGTGAAGAGTAAGGATGAGAGGATTGAGACGGGGGAGTGGAGGGGCGTGGTGGAACATGAGATTGAGTGGGTGGAGTGGATGGTGCAAGCGGCTGCGAGGGGGGTGTTGCATGTTAGGAGGAGGGGGTGTCGGTGTCGGCCGGAGTGGGAGGGGCTGTGAGGATGAGGCTTGGGAGTAGGCGTGGGTTTGGGATGAGGGCAACTTTGGAAGCAAAGTGTTACACTGCACTGCATTCTCTAGCACGAACGAGCATGCAAGTCATGTAACCAGCCAATAACGTACATTTGGCAACTAGTCAATAATGCAAGACCTAACGCGCCCTGCACTGCAATCTCTAGTGGCGACGAGCATGTATGTCAGGGAACTAGCCAAGAACGCAAGGCCTTTTGCACAGCCCCATCGTGCCGTTGCAAATGCTGCACGCCATACCGGGTGCACTGCAATCTTTAGCGCGAACGAGCATGTACGTGGGAAAGGAAGTCAACCTTGCGGCTCTCTCTGAGGATGCAAAGGCTGTGAAAAGGCTTATGTAGAGCACCGCAATTGGTCATTGCAACCAGTCATGTGCACGTTTACACCAGATCGTCTTAGCGACCGGTCAACTTTTGGGGGCGGGCTGACTGCAAAGTGCACTGCAATCTCTAGCGGCGACGAGCACATAAGCGAAAAGATGTAGCCAATAATGTAGGCAAAGCGCTGATTGCACTGCAATCTCTAGCGTGGAAGAGAAGGTATGTGAGGGAAGTAGCCAACCATGCCGCTGTCCAAGAATTTAAAGGCTGTCAAAAGGCTTGTGCAAAGCACCGTAATTGGTCATGATCATAGGCCACACGCACATTCAGACCAGATTGGCTTAGTGGCTAGTCACTACGTGTGCATTCGTACATAGCCTCAGTTCGGCCAAGCTGCACTGCAATCTCTAGAGCAAAGGAGCGGACATGTAGGTCAAGGAAGCAACCAATGATCCATGCCTTTTGCACAGCCCTTTTACCTATCACTACCAGCCACACGAGTTCTACATCGGCTTCGGGAACCATTAGTGTAAAATAAAGCGCAGAGATAAAGCTTCACTACCCCAGTCTGCACTGCAATCTCTAGGGCGGAAGAGGTCTTCTCAGCCTCATATGTACCAGGGTAGAAAGGGCTTCGGGGCTTGAATACATCTCCAAGATTCCCAGAGCTTTTCGATCCTACACGAGCTTGACTCCTTACTTCAACATCAGCCTCCCAACTATCTTCCAGTGCTTCAAACTTCTTCAGCTGCGATAATTTAGTACAAGTAGTGCGTCGCTTAGCCAGATCTTAGATGCTGCCTAAGCGTCGCTACACAGCTACAGCGCCACGCATAGCAGTGCTATACCGAGAACCTTAATTCTCATCGGTAAAGTGGCTGTAAGAGTAGTAGAGTTACTGCGCACACTTTTCAATGCACTGCAATTTCTAGCGCAAGGGAGAGGGCATCTGGGCATGTATGTGACCTAAGCAAGAAAGCAGCCAATGATCTACGTGTTTTTCACAGTCCCATTACGCCTCGCTAGAAGCCACCCCGGTTCAGCCTCTATCGGCTTCGGACATCATTGGTACAGACGGACGCGCAGGAATGGTGGCTGGATGACCATGCGCCGCAGCCCACCGGTGAAGCTGAGAACAGGGGTGTCTACATTGCCAAGCTACTGGGGCTCGTATTAGTCGTTGCGGATGAGAATCTGGTCCTTTATTTTTCTGATATCGATGCGACCCTCAATATCCATCTACTAACAATGCGGCTTTACGTGCACTGCAATCTCTAGCGCGGAAGAGGCCGTCGCACGGCGTGCTAAACCCGAAATGGCATTGGAGGGATCGCAAGATGCTAGGATGCCTGGTGCCATCCGGTTCTTTGCATATCAATGTTCGTATCCGCGACGTAGTGATTACCTATACCAAAGCACAACAACAACCAGCCCGAACAAGAAGCAGACCGCAGCCTGACTCAAAGGGGCACTCTATCCTTGTCGCAATATCCTGCACTGCAATCTTTAGCGCGGAGGAGCAGGTACGAATGCCAGGGAAGTAGCCAGAACAACAAAGACAGCCAGTAATGCGTAACTCTCCCATAGCCCCGTCGTGCAATGTAACGAGCAACGCGGGTTGGATTCAGGAGTAACCCGCGGGAAGGTACCGACAGGAAGGTTCCTGTAACAGCGGGTATGCAAATGGCCGCGCAATGCATCTTTGCAGACATGCACTGCAATCTTTAGCCTGGACGAGGCCTCTCAGCCACGTGCGTACTACAATTGAGAGCGCTCACTGGTTCCACAATGAAATCATATTCGCTGGTGCGATCCGACTTTGTGCAGAAGTCGTGAAATCTTCTGGTGCACGGGATGCTCGGAAACGTTTCCGAACGCTCGTCGGACCTTTCCGAGGGCGGCCTTGTACTTCGATACCGCCCGTCCGACCATTCCCTAATACTTCTAGCTTGCTGAACAGCCATGATCAGTCTCACGAAGCGCAGTGCGAAATCAGCTCTTGGGCGCCGCCTCAATGTACCCACTACCCGTCGACACATGTACACCACCACCGCGCCACGCGTAGCAGTGCTATACCAAGAACTCGATGTACCACTGATCCAAGGAGTGCGCAAGCCCAAGAAACCCGGAGGTACTTGGTCTTCCTCCATACAGAAACCTTTCCCGCAACATTAACATCTTTACCAAGGCTACATCGACTCCAGCGCAGACATCGCCCACGCACTAACCCACCAACACCACAGCCCCGTCTCCGTCATCACGCCCGCCTCCGCCCCAGATCCACAAAAAGATGAAGAATGGTGTTTTGGAGATACAGAGACTGAGATTGCGTGGGCGCTGGAGAAGGGAGCGACGCATCTCTGGGCTAACACTATACTCTTTGCAAAGCATCCACTTCAGACGGCAGATAGTCTGACGAGTGTGGCGCAGACGGTGAAGGTTGTGGGACAACCGCCGAAGCTGGTCGAGCTGTGCGATGATAAGGCGTTTGTCAACAATCTTCTTCGTTCTCGTGGTGGGTTTACGCTGCCGGAGGCGCGTGATATGATTGATGACGAAGATCTTATGGACCTACTGCAGGAAGATCTTCGGTATCCTGTTGTCGCTAAGCCGGTTAGAGGACGGGGGAGTTATGGAGTGAGAGTTTGTCGCTCCGAAGAGGAACTGATCGACCATTGCGGCGATTTACTGGGAGAGGATGCGTACGTCATCGTCGAAGACTTTCTTGCGGGTCAGGAAGTCACTGTTACTGTTATGCCGCCTTCGCCTGCAACGGGACAGGATGGGTATTGGGCGATGCCGGTTGTGGAACGGTTTAATCATGCTGAAGGTGCGTTGGCTGCGTGGACTTGGGAATGCGGATGTAATGCTAACTGACTACGAACAGGTGTAGCACCGTACAACGGCACAGTCGCTGTTCTTCAGAACTCTCGCTGTCTTTCCGAAGACGAACACCTGGCCGATCCACAGTATGGCGAGGTACAGCGACAGTGCGTTGAGGTAGCCAAGTTGCTCCAATGTACTGCTCCTATTCGAGTTGACGCTCGTCGGTTCACGGAGGATGGATCGTCACCGTTCGCTCTTTTCGATGTCAATATGAAACCGGTAGGTTAATTGAGACCTGCTGTTGATATCATTGCTAAACTGTAACCAGAACATGACAGGACCTGGTAGACCTGGTAGAGAGAACCAAGCTAGTCTGACGGCACTGGCTGCTGCTGGCTTGGGTTGGGACTATCCGACTTTGCTGCTGAAGATACTTGAGTCGAGCAGTTCGCTGCACGAATTGAGAAATGCCAGATCGTCGCGTATTACTGATTAGTGATTTGAGCAACAGCAAAGACCATGCTCGTAGTTTAGCGTACGATATGATGTCCTAAGAGGATCTGTAGCATGTACTGCCTGTATATCGGACGAACTCATAATATTACAATGGTCTGCTCTGTGGCATCAGGGAATAGAGTGTCCATCCAGGCAGGAAGCTCTGATAGCACGTCGCCCGAATAATCTTCCCCATAACGGCTCAGTCCGCTAAGCTCCCAATAGATGTGTCCAATACGACGATACACTCCATACGATGCATATGTGTTTCCATCACCTGTTGATGGTAGTAAGGTGATAACTAAAGCGTCGATCAAGGAGAAATTGCAATATACACCCAGTGGGATAACAGTGTATACCTCTATCTCCGTGGAAGTATCTTGATATTCGTCCCAGGCCAGCTTCCCAAAGACGTCTGGCACCTTGGGAAAACCTGGCTTGTTCGTTTCGGAGTCATATTTCCCGTTTGTAGGTAGGGAAATATTACACAGCAGAGCACGCAGCTTCAAAGCACCTTTGTTCATATTCCCGTATTGGTTGCTGTCTTCAGCTAGTGACTTTTGTACGTCGACCACCTCTAGCAAAGACTTCGAATGCGGTCCCAAAGTACGTGTAGGATACACAACACCGCCAGGTACCGATGCCCAACTCCAAGATGGCGCAATATCAAGGCACGACTCTCGTTCGGTAGCGGAACAAGATGTCTCAGAGCGCCAGGACAGGGATCTAAGGAGATGTGACCCCCATATGCCAGCGTAATATTCATGCCCAAACCGTTCGAAGGGTACACACCTTGCGATCGATGACAGGGCGATCAGCCGATCCGTTGGCAATGTGAACTTCGACATTGAATAGAGTTCGATGAAAATTAGCCAATCCGCGAAGATCATCAAGGAAGCGTTGAGTGGTCCTATGTTTTGACCAAGCTTGGAACCTTGGGCAAAACGTTTATCTTCATCGATATCCAACTCGCCAGCTTGACACTCCCAGAAGACCCCTTCTTCAGTGAAGTATAGTATTCTTCGCGAAAGCAGGCGCTCTTGTGCAACCCAGCCGCGTCTGTTTAGATTGGAAGCAACGACAGAGGCGTACCACAGGTCGATACCCGTAAACATGAACAAAGGCTCTCGCGTTCCGGGCTGGTCACCTTCCGCGGAAACGCTACAGGGTGGATTGTAGTCAGTCCCAACTTTATGCAAAAAGCCGTCGCTGGGTTGCTCGGAGCAAGTTGCAGCAATATTACAGATCGCATTCTGGTAAACAAGCCACATACGCGGTCCTTCCATGTTCCAGTCGGTGTAATCGCCATGTGCGCTGGGTTGAATTATGCACAAGGCGTCAATCCAAAGGAACCGTATCTCTAAGCCCCGTGCAACAGTGATCGCATCTTGGAACGTCTGTGGCAAGCTGACAAAGAACATAATCCGGTCCGCAACAGGTCGGGTGCGCAGCATACAAGCTGGAGCTTTTTGACCCCAGCGATAGCTCAAGGTGCAGTAGTTTGAAAGCTCATCCGCTGTGGCGCGGTTCCTGGCGGTCCATTCTTGCGTGTCAAGCGTGAGAACGATATCGCCATGGGAAAGATCGAGCAGACGACGTGGAAGAGAGGACACCTTCATTGATGGATCCACTTCACTTGGCTTACAGAGGTCATGGTCGTGCTCATCGCCAAGCATACAGGCTTCCAGAAGCTCATGAGCACGAACAACCGGGTCATACAGAGCTTCTCGGAGAGCAGTGTCAACGTATACATAGCTCGACCTCGACCCTACACTGAGAGGACAGTAAAGAGAATAGCCAGGGCGACAGAGCCAGATATAGATGTCTCCCAATGAGATTTCGTGATTGAAGTTTCGGAGCACAATCGGGGACTGACCGCCAATGCGAGCTAGGTTCGCGGCCGAAACCTTCTCTATCTCTTTCCGAACGAAGGAGCACAGATCGCAACCCCTGTCGGCAGATCTGATCAGCTCGGGCCCAGAGGGCCATGTGCGAAGTCGTTCTTGGCTGCGGTCTCTGGATCCGCGCCTCGGAATCACAACCTTGCTGCACTCATGGCACCGAGGCATGGCTCCGGATCCGGCAAGAGTTGTGGGCTGAAAAAGCTGAGTAGAGCATGTGTTTGGGAAAGACGCGAGCACCGAGAGAAGAGCTCGTAAAAAGGCTGTGCTGCGTTCGTAAGGTGGATACGGGCGTTCGCGTCTGACTCGTGATGAACGCTTCGGGAAGTAGAGACAGGCAATGTCAAGTTAGCGATGGACCGCCATGGAGGCGGCGTAGCGGATTTCGAAGTCGTGAAGAAGGTGAAGGATGTAAAAGTAGAAGTGTATGAGTACAACAGACAGGAGTCGAGCAGAGGAGGCTCAGCCATCTTCACCGGTTTGCGGGGTGCACCACCTAGACGCCGAGGCTGAGCCCACCAAGCCGCCTTTGCTGCGCCCGCATATTCAGGCGCCCTATCAATCCAATGGCATGCTGTGATTTCGACGCAGTATCAGTATCGGTGTCAATACCGGTATCGCATCGATGTATGTGGAACAATCGCCCGTCGTCAGCCGTCGTAGGTGATGGTGGTGGAAGGAAAGGCAAGTTGAGGCGCGGCTTCCCGCTTGTCGCCTGTCCAGCAGCCCCGCCAAGAGCCACACGCGGAAGGCTCGACAGGAATCGGAAAGCTGCCTGGACAACAACGCTGTAATGATCACTGTACGTATGTTGCGCTTGTGATCATGCGCACGCAAATTGACTAAGTTCGAGACATCTATCGATGCAATCACAGACTGGAAGCGGGTAGATCACTAAGGCATCGGGATGTTGTGATCTGTTTCTTTACCACTACATCCCCAAAACTACCTATACCACGCCATGCTGTCGATCTGTCCATCCATCCTATCATACACTAGAACTTGGTATCCATACCCATAACGAATCAATAAAAGACCTTCCCCCCAGCTAAGAAGTCATAATACGCCATAGAAATGCTCAACCAGAAACGCCCATCTCCGCAGCCACCCGTTCTTCATCCTAATAAACCACAGGTACAGCCGCAACACCCCACCTCTCACGCACACGCATCCTGACAGCGAAGCTCTCAAACTGCCATGTCTTACTCTGCTCATCGAGTGTCTGTTGAAACCTTGTGCCAGTACATGTACCGAGGGCATAGATCCCGTCGTGCGCTTTTCGGTTATTGCAACCGTAGCAGACCTATCGTCTACGGTAAATATCCGCATCTCTTTCTCTGTTGTCTCTGTTATCGCGTCTTTGGTCCCTGCGGTCTGGACTGCGTGACCGCGTCCGTCCGTCTCTTCGTTCCCTCGCGAAGCCTCTCGCGTCATTCCGATCGGGTCGATCTCTGTACGCGCGGTTGCGGTCTGACCGGTCATCTGTGTATCCTTCCCTCGAGTTACCCGAATCGCGCGAGCCGCGGCGAGGTCGATCGTCTGGTTCTCGGGAACGGCGGGGGCCTTCTGCGCCGTAGCTGGGTATGTATGTGTCGCCGCCGGCGGTAGCTGGCGGTTGTCTTCGGCGGTCTGCGCCATCGGGGCCATAGCGGGGGACGGGTGGGAGGGGGTGGCGGCCGTCTGCGGGGGGTGGTGGGAGACCGTTGGCCTCGGTCTGCGCCGTTGCCCCAGTTCGGTCGGCGGTCACCACCTGGTGGTGGGGGTGGAGGTCGGTGTTCGTAGCGGCGGTCGTAGCCTCCTCTTTGGCCTCTGTCGACGCCGGGTGGACCGCGATCTTGCGGGCCGCCGTATCTTCGGTCGCCGTTTTGCCATGATTGTGGTGGTGGGCCTTGGCCGGTCCATTCGCCGTTGGGCCCGCCGCCTACTGTTCCGCCTTGTGGTGCTGGTGGTAGTGCTTGCTTCTGGCCTCGGGCGTTCCGTCGATCTAGCTCGTGTGAGTCTGCAAAGGTGGGGATGTCTTCCTCGCGCATTGGGAGTGGCTGTTCTCGGAAGTATGGGTGGTCGATAGCGTCGATGGCGTTGATTCGTTTCCGCCAGTCGAGCCTCATGAGGTCTTTGATGAGCGATAGTCCGACGGGCGAGAGTTCGCGGAACCGTTGAGCGATGGTACCGGTGTGAACGGGGAATGCGCGTATGGGTTCGGCGCCAGGGAGATCGCGCCACCCCGGCATGCTGTCGTCGTTTGGCGATCCGACAAGCTCAAAGATGATCTGGGCCTGGTGGATGTCGCTCTGTCCTGCGAGGATGGGCTTGCGCTTGAACATCTCGCCAAAGACACAGCCCGCACCCCACATGTCGATAGCCGGTGTGTACTTCCTGAGCTGCAGAAGAAGCTCCGGGGGCCGATACCACCTAGTAACCACCAATGTAGTGTATTCGCGCTTCGCTTCGCCGTTGCCCCTGCCTCGTTGTGGTACCGCCTCGTCGTAGTGTCGCGCGAGACCGAAATCCGCTATTTGTAGCCGTCCGCGGTTGTTGATGAGAAGATTGGCGGCCTTCATATCTCGATGTAGAATGTGGTTGTCGTGGAGGTATCGCAGGCCCTTGAACAGCTGCAGCATGTAGCACTTGATTTGCGCCTCCTTGAACTGGACTTCGGGGTTGTCGAGGAGACCTGATAGATCATGGTCGGCGTAGGGCGTGACCATGTACAAGATGGCGCGTTTCCTGCCCTCGGTCTTTGGTCGTTCTACGGCCATCTCTTCCAACTTGAGGACGTTGTCGTGCGATAGCATCTTGAGCAGCTTGATCTCTCGCAGCGCCGTAATAGGGAAGCCGTCCTTTTCGTTGTGCATCAAGATTTTCTTCAGCGCAAAGATGCTGCCAGTAGCCTTCTGTCGCGCCATGTGGACTTCACCAAAAGTGCCCTCTCCAAGCTTCTTCATCATTTCGTATTCGCCGATCTTGCTGCATCCTCTGAACCGTCGCTGCAGCGTCTGCGATGGCGTCGCGCCTGCCGAGTTCGCCATGTCGGCGGCGGTGGTGGTGGCTTGGGTTCGCGGTGGAAAGTTCGCGGCGACGCTTTGTACCGGCTGCTAGTGGTCCTCGGCGCAGATGTCCGCAGGGGAGTCGGGCTAATTCTCGAATCGGGTGGCGTAATGTAGCGAGGCTTACGTGGTCGCGATGGCATGCGCTGCCATGGATGGGAGTTGCAAAGCAGAAGCTATGGTGTGTGCATGACGATAGGCGAAGACATCATCGTAGGTGAAGGAGCAAAGAACGCGATCCACGGTTGATGGCACTGGCTTGGCGCCGCACGCTAGCGTAGCCTCCGATCGACCTTAACCACACCTCCATCACGAAGACGTCAACAGGCCATTGCACCCCATAGCAACCAGGTACGATATGCTGCTACACCCGGAAGACATCCCACGATACTGATACTTTATCAGGCTCCCAAACATCATGCAACCCACACGAGCCCGCATGGGCCCGCCCAAATATGCGCCGCACCCGAACCACCCCATCCACATCCACCCGGTCCGACCGCTATACCGATTCATGGCCACCGGCCTCGGCGCGTCTATGTGGTTCTTCGTACGTGAAGCGACCAGGTTGAAGGTGGCATAGCGCTAACAATGGCAGTTGATGTACCGCGCGAAGAAGGACGGCCCAGCGCTCCTCGGCTGGAAGCACCCATGGGATCACTGAGCTCTTGATGAGCATCAGGAGGGGTGGGGAATACATGACAACCAATTGGGGTCGATATTGGGCACAGCGATTGTACATACTACGGATGATGCAGGACGCAAACACCTAGACGGAGAGCTGTGATATCCCGCGCAGACAGCGCCAAGAAATTCGAACTCCAAGAAGATCATGCCAATCGTACCACTGTCATGGATAAGTGCTCATACTGGTGACCTTGGGGGTGATCACATGTAAACGGTTCAGCAAAAGATGATAAGATCAAGCGCGTATCTTCATTCACTCCCGTCTGCCGCTCACTTTGCGCTGGTGCTCGGCCGTTTTGCACTTTCACTACCACGGATACCTGCCAGAACAGCTACAATAGCACCTGACCCGCAACGCACTTTGCTGCCAGTCTTGGCGACTCGAACAATGCTTTAACCCGCGCCGCCTCTGACGCTGTGAACTACCATTGCCCCTCTGCTACTCAGCTCAACACCACTGGCACAGACGCACTTCTCGCCCCCACGCTCCTTGAACCATCCGCGCTTCCATCGGTTGATCGTTTCCATCACAGACTTCCATTTGCTGTGCACTTCATAGTCTTCGCTAGACACATCATTTCCCACTGGTCCTGCTTCGCCACTCCTTGTTACAAACACGTATGCAGTCCAATATCGTCACTTCTAAGCACAGACTTGTCGACAGCAGTCTTGTAAGAGCGGTGTCATTAACTCGATGGGTCAAGATCTAACATCATAAAGGCCATGGACTCTGCTACCATATTCGCCAGCGGCGCATCGTATGGCTCTTCTATGGTTGGTATCGCGTCCTGATCGCCAGACTCGTGATTAACATCTCATAGCCTGCACAACCCCCAGTGAGCGATGATCTCGCGCACGTCAAAGCAGCGCTCAGCGGCTTCGCCGACCTCGCCATCGATAAGAACATCGAGCGCACCACTGTCATATACGTCGTCGGCTCTACTCTTCCCAAGCGAGTCCGCAAGCTCGGCGTCAAAGACATCGGTTCATCCCTGATCAGCATTTTCCGCAGGGAGAAGATTTTCCACAACGACAAGGAGGCTTTGGACTCGCTGGAGGGCATACTGAGCAAAGCCATTGACTACCATATCACCGCCACGGACATTGCGATCACCGACGAGCGGTATAAGGAGTTGACCGCTGCTATCAAGTTCGAGCTTGAACATATATCAGACAAGCAGGACTTTTTCGCTCTAATCAGCCGTTTCGTCTCCAAGGTCAGTGATTGCTCGGGTGCGCCTGTGCCTGCACCCATCCTCGCTGCCAAGCGGAACGTGACTTCGAGCTCAATCACTGGGCACATACCGACCACCACACTTCCGATGAAAACTGGCTCCAACTGGAATGTCAGCCATGACGGCAATGCAACCACTGCAGCTGAATCGGACGACATGGACTACGACTTCGATGGTGCTCCTGATGTCCGGACCGATCACGCTCCAGGATCCGCAAACTCTCCTTTCCTTGGCGCTGTCTTCACATTCCAGTCTGGAAATGCATCCCAGGAGTCGACTACACTTGCGCACATGAAGTTAGCGCCACGGCAAGGGGATCACGCCTACCTCGACGGAATCTCTTACGAGCTTCGCCAACAAGGACTGCAGTTCTTCCATACCGAAGTGGACAGGATGCACTGCGAATTAAGTCCCTTCCAGGGCATGCTGCTCGATCAGGACGGGCTTTACGAGCTGACGCACGGTCTGGATGCCAAGGTTCTCCACGACATAGACACGGAAGTGCCATCTCGTTCTACTCCGCCGTCAGACACGTGGCTTGATGAGAAATACAAAGACGGTGTACAGATGGAGCTCATCGCTCTGGGCGAAGCAAGCCACTTCCTAGCAAGAGTGAAAGAGGTCTTGTACTCCAGAGACGTTGAGATGGCCGATGTATCCGCTCACGATAGCTGGGCCGATCCAACGCTCAACCAAGAAGAATTCGACGCCCTCAACCCTCTGGAAGCCCCACTTTCGCTTCAAGGCTTATCACTCGACAAGCGCCGACACTTTCTCTGTCGTATGCTACGCAAGGCGAAGCGCATGAACGACAAAGCAAGGTCAGCGCAGAAAGAGCGCTTACAGCCTTCAGAAATGATGGATATGGTGCATCAAGACGAACTCGCAGTCCTTCACCGCATCGACTCCGCGATGCAGCACTCAATCTTTGAGCGAGATGACGCGGCAATCGAAAGAGCGTACGATAGCCAGTCTGAGTCTGAGCTCCGTGATTGCAGCAGGCTTAACTCTTTCGTGAATAAAGTGAAGGGCTACCATCGGCGTCTGAGGAACTTCATCTCTTCGGCGAAGGGACGTGTCGTCGACGCGTTTGGGTTGCGTGGCGACAGCGGTACTCCTCATACAGCTGATGCGCAGTTTCCTACTTCCCCTCCTCCACCAGTCCAAGGCATCAAGGGCTCATTCATCTCCGCCCTCACGAATGCCATCAACGCCATGAACTCTAGCGTGAACATCACACACAACCTCGATCAACTCCTTCTCCAGCCAGCCGAGGTATCCGATCTCGTGTCCAGATTGGAAGCTCGCATGCGGAGCGACCTTGAACAAAAATACATCGGCACGCCTTTGACGTATGAAGAGCAAGAGACTCGATATGTTCAAGCTGCCAAAGAATTTCTACAGTGGATACAGAATACCCACTGCTTCCGTGAGACGGTCATGGAGTATCGTCATTTGACATCTTGAGGGGATGTTCAGTGACGGCGTGATTACGATGGAAAACCCGTCGATCTGATATCTTTCCTCCGTTTCTATGATGAAACTATACTATAACACAAAATCGGTACTTCAGCACTTCGTCCCCTCCCTACATCACCATCATCCCGTCATCTCACACCTTCAATCCCGCCATACCCTTCTCAATATCCATCTCCATCTTACCCTGCTCCACCATCATCTTCGCCCTTCCCGCAAACTCCTCCAAACCCTTCGGCGTCGCATTAGGCCCAACTTTCGCTACAGTCTTGAGGTACTCCATTTTCTGCTCCCTCATATCCTCATTATCCCAATTATTGCCCTGCATTCTAGCATTGACCATATCCGCCGCCTCGTGCTCCATCTTCCTAGCCAGAGTAAGCAGCTGCGGCCAAGAGAGCTCAGTGAAGTCATCCCAGAAAGGTGCCACACCCGCATCCATACATGCAGCTAGTAGCTTTACTTCCATGCCACGAGCTAGCTTGGGAATCTTGACGTTGATGTCCATGAGGGTTTGGAAGAAATCGGTGATTGTCTCTGCGCGGGTTTGGTCTATGGTGAGAAGATTCGATGGGATGTGAAGGCTTTGTAAACTTGAGTCTGAGGCAAACTCTTGCACTTGTTCTGCTTCCGAGGTGAAGAAGAGAAGGGGTGAATTGGTGGTGGAACTACTGTGATCGCCTTATGAACGGTGGTACTCTGTTGCTGTGGAATGACCACAGCTATATGCATTGTTCAGTCACTATGTTGCCGCTACTCAGCGGTAGTCATCGGCGCGTTCCGCTCCACCATTGTGACAATGTGGGAACACGTCTGAATGGGATCCATACACTTTATGGTGTGACAGGAAGGTAATAGAAGTTGAGTGGAGGCTTGAAGACATCCCGCCGAGTTCTGAGACCTCGATCAGACGACTCCTAAGAGCGGTTTTGGAGATATCATCGTTTAAGCCTCAGACATCGCCTGTGGGTATATAATACTATGAGAGCGATGATACACTACCAGCTCAAGTGCCGAACAGGACACCTGGCGACCGATAAGGATGATTGCACGAAGATGCGGTTCCCCGCGAGAAAGGCGCGTCTGGACAAGCTTCACCATCTCACCATCTTACCTACAACAAGCCACGCGTCTTCTTCTAAGTGGAACCAGTCGATACAGCCCCCTCCTTCGCACACCTCCCCGTCCACTCCCTCGCCTTCTTCTCAAACACCCCCCTCTCATTCGCATACTCATTCGCAATCTTGACCTCCACCGCACTCTCCAACTCCGGATGATCAAGCAACGTCCTCAAACTCATCAACACCTTCTCCATAGTATTATTATGATGCCACTCCTCCCCCAGCATCTTCCAACTCACCACCCCCGTTCTGCCGTCAACATTGGGATGGTAGATTTTGGTCAGGAAGTTTAGTTTGGGTGGTGCTTCGGGGTATTCATCGGTGAATTGAATGTGGAAGGCGAAGGTGCCGCCTTCGTAGGGGGAGGCGTCGAGGCCGTGCAGGGTGCCTGTCCATTCGAAGATGTCGCCGTGTTTTAGCTCGACGTGGTAGCCGGTTGCGGGGGTTTTGCGAAGGCTTTGGTATTCTTTTTCAAGGCGCTTTTTTGTGGGCGTCATGGTTGTGCGGTGAGATCAGTCAACTGCGTTTCAGCGATTGGGATTTTGATATACAGGCAGCGGATATGATGCGCAACGTGGGCGTGTAGTTTAAGGAGAAAGATGTTGAGGATGGTCGCTTCGGTTGGCATACGTCATAGCGTGATTGCTGTGGTGCGCGTTGGTCCGACGCGACTTCCCATCCCTCTTTATTGACGCGCCTCACATAGTGCGCTATTGGAACGTATCCGCATTGAGCTAGACTGCAGTTAGTCTTTTCCGCAATATTGCAAGTGTGGTTCTTTCTTTGCGACCTGACGGGATGCGACGGAAAGACCTGTCGTGATTTGGAGATAGCTTCTGGGGATGAAAGTGCGCACAGCTGAGATGGGCGTCTGCGCTGTATTGCAATCTTTGGCGCTAGCGGTAGCCATCTTCTTGGCGAATTTGCACTGCAATCTCTAGCGTGGGAGAGGTTGTAGCATGCTGTAAGGCATCAGAGGCCGCAACAACTGCACTGCGATCCCTAGCATGGACAAGGACGTCAAAGCCACGCCTCCGCAATAAACAATCCAGATCCAGTGACCGGGGACATTTTTACTCCAGCATTCCGTGTGCGCATATAAAGAGGATTTCGCTGAATGAGTTGCTAGGCTGCATGATTAGTGACCTCGGGGACGTCGTGAGATCCCCAAGGTAGAGCCACTACAACTTCCAGCGCCAACGCCGCGAATTCTCGAGAATCTTTGATTCCGCAATTCGGGTTCGTGCGGCTCCAGTAGTTGTTTCTCTCACGGAGGAGGGTGTGCAAGCGCCCCAGCTCAGACGTCGGTTCATTGAGGCCTGCACCGTATGCCTCCCTGCACTGCAATTTCTAGCGTGCATGAGCCGGTGAGGTGATGATCAATCAGTCCCCCATGCCGGGTGGAGTCAGCATCACGCAACAGGGCCCGCGGCGGCCTTCGCAGTGGCCTTGCATGCGTCTGCTACCCTGGGAAGCCGGTTGGCTGCCAACCTGGTTCACACAAAAGCTCGCCAAGGCTAGAGATTGCGGTGCAGACCAGTCAAAAACGATTCTTACTTGTATTGACCCCGCAGGGCTGATGTTTTGCACTGCAATTTCTAGCGCGGAAGACCTCGTACCAGGCTGTACCTGCCGTTCAGGCATTGGACCCTTGGAAGTCGCAACCTGCATTACTCCTCATGGCATGGGCGAGGCCGTCGAAGCGACGAAGTCACGCCTCTTGAGATTAACCATCGTGGATCAGTCACTTAGGCTTGTGAGACTACAGAATTCCGTATAGGCGTAAGAAGACCTCAGGAGGGGTGCGCTTCAAAAGAGTTGCGGGGCCGCATCGTTGGTGATCGAGCTGTGGAAGTTGAGTTACTGCGATCTCCAGCGCGGATGTCGCGAAATCCGACGACAATTCAGGTTTGTGTTCTGAGTGTATGCGACTCTTGCAGCAGTCTTTTCGAAGCAGGCGGACGCGGCGCTTTGACTGGTGTGCACTGCAATCTCTAGCGCGGACGAGTGTACGCAGAGGGAAAAGATGCGTTTGATTGGCTGCTAGATCGCTTCACCGGTGAACGTCGTACTGCGGGATGCTCAGCCACAGCGATCTCGGCGCGGAGGATGCGTAGCCCCACCAATGTCAGCTCCACATGTGGAAGTCTTGCGGGAAGGCGCTCGAACCGGGTGGGAAGCCTGCAAAACCAACGCTGCACTGCAATCTCTAGCGCGGACGAGTCCATGTACGAAGCATGTCGATGATGAATCGGCTGTACAAAGTAGCGAGTCCCTGCAGACATTGAAATCAGGGTTAGAAAAGAGGACATTTGGTTACTGAAAGGTTTATGTGGCTGTTGCACTGCAATTTTGAGCGTAAACGAATACCCATCTTGTAGGAAGAAACGACACCTTCCCGCGTCAACGAGATCTGCATCACCATCATGGTTTGACTGGTGTGTACTGTAGCCCTCAGCCAAAGTGTTGGTGCATGCGAAAGAGCGGCCTCCCGTGCATTACCCGAATGTGGACTGATTTGACGTTTGGCGTAGGAAGGGGCATCTGGGTCCATCAACGGAGCGTGTGAGATGAATGGTACTCGTTCGGCAGTCATTCGATGCTCGTTTTCGTGTTGCGCTGCGGTCTCTAGTCTGAGAGGGGAGGGCGCGGGTATGGACTGTTTCCCGCGGTGTCGCTGCACTGCAATATCTAGCGTCGAAGAGCAGATGTAAGTCACGTGAGCGGAGAAGCATGAACTGGACCTCGGGAGCTGCCGGCTGGCCTGACTGGTTTCGTCCGATAGCTTCTGCAACTGCATAACGACCTCGAGCGTGCACAGTACGCCTGCACTGCAATCTTCAACGCGCCAGGGCACGTGTACCTAGGTATACCTACCTAGATCTGCTTGTCCGCCACCGGCTGCCCAGGTGGGCATCGTTGGACTGCAATCCCCAGGGCGGAAGAGCGATGATCGTTTTCCGAGACGCGAGTGCGCGATATTCTGGGTGTCTCGACCAATATGGGGCGACATAGCGACAAGGAGTTCACCCTGCGCGTACCGACGAGGCTTTCGCACTGCTTTCCCAATACAGATAGGATACGTCTTCGTTGAGGACATGACCGACGAGAGTCTTGGTGGACTGCGAGGCTGAAAACACCTCGCGCGCAACGGTATTTGGTACGGTAGAGAACACATCTCCTTGGAGGCTGATAACGTTCGTCCTACGTACCGGCTTGGCGTTGGGCACAAGAGATTACGCCGATCGTGGGGTAAAATCGAGCCAGAAGCTTGGCGCGACCGGATGGCTAGCAACGACATCCGTTCGTGAGCACTAGACACACAACATACCTGATACATCCCAGCTTGACACTCGCACTAAAACCTCCAGTACGGTGTATACGCGCTCAACAACGCAACGGCGCGTGGATGAGGACGGAAGCCGGAGCAGTCGCGATCCGACCCTAGCGTTGCCCATCGGAGATTTTGGCAGATGTCACTCTTCGAGGCTAGCGCCCGGAAACATTCGAGATCCGACCGTTGTGCCTGGTCGTTCACCACAGGATCATCCTCTCGCGTACGAATGGGGTCCACGCAAGATGTCAAAGCGAAACGTCGGCAGGCATCATACAGTCTGTAGAAGCCATGGTTGAAGAGACAGGGTAAAGAGTCTTGCTACCCAGGGGGTTTTGCCGCAGGGCATATATAATGTCGTCCTCCCGTGCGGAGTGGTATCGCCATCATTCTACACATATCCGCATCACATCTCACGTCACGGATTCGAGGACCAAGATTTCTGTCTTCCAAGCCGCCGTCGAAGTCACTCCACATCTGGTATCATCTTCAACCTGTCGACAACGATGTCGTTTCAGAAGGCTGCAGCTGCTGTGCTGCTTCTAGTCGAAATTGTAAGTGTTCTCATCTCGCTGATGCAGTCACCCTCTAA
>Ga0265798_10004848_pt1 | contig 18405 bp, 11 predicted proteins | sample P3T30metagenome_FD_192430 | JGI IMG/M metagenome (GOLD analysis project Ga0265798, IMG submission 192430) | Plant litter microbial communities from East Loma Ridge, Irvine, California - P3 T30 | ecosystem: Environmental > Terrestrial > Plant litter > Unclassified | place: USA: California... | reverse complement strand
GGTTGTGTTTCCCCCGCGCTGCCTTCGTAGTTGCTTACCACATGAAACCCCTCCTCATCGGCCTAGGGCTCTTTAGCCTCCCCTTCGCCGCCCTGGCCCAAACGCCCACGCCCGCCGTGCCACCGCCCACTGTAGCGGCGGCCGACGACCGGGCACCCGTGCTCACGCTGCACGACGCGCTGCAAACGGCCCTCAAGAATAGCCTCGACATTCAAATCAGCCAGAACAACGTCGAGGTGCAGGGCCTGCAAAACACACTGGGCTTTGCGGGGGGGCTGCCCACGGTGGGCCTGAACGCCAGCAACAACGTGGTGATTAACAACACCCGGCAGCAGTTTAATACCGGCGACCCGCGCCAGGCTACCGGTGCCCGCTCTACGCAGTACGCGGTGGGCTTGGCGGGCTCGTATCTGCTTTATAATGGCGGCTACGTAGTAGCCAACCGCAAGCGCCTAGGTGAGTTGCAGCAAATCAGCGAGCTACAGCTCAACTCGACGGTGCAGAACGTGCTGGCCGACGCCAGCCTCAAGTACTACGCCGTGGTGCAGCAGCAGCGCTACATCCGCACCCTGGAGGCTTCGGTGGAGGTATCGCGCCAAAAGCTGCGCCTCATTGATGCCCGGCAAGCGGTGGGCCTAGCCAATAATGCCGACCGCTTCCAGGCCCAGCTCGACCTCAACGCCCAGCTGCAAACCCAGCAGCAGCAAGCCCTGGCCGCCCAGCAAGCCAAGGCCGACCTACTGCGCGCGCTCACCCTCGACCTAGCCACGCCCATCGCGGTGGAGGATACTATTCCGGTAGACCGCTCGCTGCGCTGGGCCAACCTCGAAACCGCTCTGCAGCGCAACCCCGACCTGCTGGCCGCCGACCGCCAAGTACGCGTAAACGAACTGCTGACCCGCCTGGCCCAAGCCAACCGCTACCCCGCCCTGAGCCTGAATGCGGGCACCAACTACAACCGGGCACAGAACGCGGTCGGCAATACGCTCTTTAACCAAAGCTATGGCCCCTACGGCGGCCTAGGGCTCACGGTACCCATTTATACCGGCGGGGTAAACAAGCGCTTGGTCGACGTGGCCCGCGTGAATACTAAAACGGCCGAGGCCCAGCGCACCATTGTGCAGCAAAACAACCTCGTGAACGCCCGTAAGGCCTGGCTGGCCTACGAGCAAACGCTGGCCCTGGTCGACACCGCCGAGCAGAACTATACCACTGCCCGCCGGCTGCTCAAGCTTATTCAAATGCGGCTCGATGCGGGCATCGCCACGCTGGTCGACGTGCGCATCGCCCAGCAGAGCTTTGAGGATGCGGGCTACCGGCTCGTGACCTACCGCTACAATGCCAAGTCGGCCGAGATAACGCTACGGCAATTGGCGGCGCTGCTCACTCCCTAGGTACCTTTTTTTGATTTTACCAGCTTCCGGGCCAGCGGCCGCGGGGATGGCGACGCTATTCAGTTTAGCAGAAACTGAGCCGTGTCGCCACCCCCGCGGCCGCTACTGATTAAGGGCTGCTCAGGGGCTACCAGTTCGCCACCAACACCCCCCTAAAAATGGCCTTACGCTTACGTAAACGCACATTTTCGACAATCATGAGTCATCATTAAAACATTTACAGACAGCGAGTTGTTTAAAGCTTTGTCTCATTCAAAAAATGAGTTCAAAAGCTGTTACTGCCGAGCTAAACTGGCAGTTGACAAACCCGCTAACTGATGAATAAAATTGGATTATTGAGCTGTGGATGCCTAGCAATTTTGGGCTTAGGCTCTTCTTACACCGCTCCTACTCCTGTACGCCGGTCGATACCCTTTGCTACTTTTTTTAACCTGCAGCCCGCGCGCCTTACCCAGGCGGTAGATAGTATAAAAGTCCCGGTTAAGCTTCCCAAAACCTACACCGTAACGGCCACTGCCTACGAAGCTGTAGCAGGCCAAACAGATGACGACCCCTTCGTAACAGCTGACAACTCACGCATTCCGAAAGGCTACAGCAGCCACACCCGTTGGCTAGCCCTCTCGCGCGACCTGCTACGCCCCTGGGGCGGCCCCTTTGCCTATGGCGATACGGTGCAGGTGCAGGGCATCTCGCCCGCCCTCGATGGCGTGTACACGGTGCATGATACCATGAACCGGCGCCACCGCCGCTGCCTCGATGTGCTGGTGCACCCGCGCGAGCACGTCGATTTATTTAAGGCAGGGGCCAAGCTGCAGTTGGTTTCGCTGTAGCCGCAGCGGCCTTTTCGCTGGCTGAACTTATGAGTGCTCCTTATTCGTTAGGGCTGCTACGCTGGTCGCCCGCCGATGCAGCGGGCCCAGGCCGCCGGGCCTACTCGGCGGTTCACTTATCAGGAGCACTTGACTAAACTTACCTCCCGCCGGCTCGGCACTACCACTCTAGGCTGGCTGGCGCTGGGCGCCCTGCTGCTGGTGCTGCTCGGCACCGCAGCAGCCCGCACCACGGCTGCACGCCGCACCGCTGCCACCAGCGCGGTATACATGGTGAAGGCCACTGCCTACGAAGCCGTAGCAGGCCAAACCGACAGCAAGCCTTTCGTGACGGCCGACAACTCGCGCATTCCGAAGGGCTACGGCAGCCACACCCGTTGGCTGGCCCTGTCGCGCGATTTGCTGCGCCCCTGGGGCGGCCCGTTCGCGTTTGGTGACAAGGTGCGGGTGCAGGGCATCTCGCCTGCATTCGACGGGGTGTACACGGTGCACGATACCATGAACCGGCGCTACCACCACTGCCTCGATGTGCTAGTGCACCCACGCGAGCACGTCCGCATTTCGCAGGCGGGCGTGAAGCTACAGCGGGTGTCGCGGCCCCAGCGCCGCGGTGACCTTGGCCAGCCGCAGCTAGCTCGCAAGGCTGCGCGCAAGTCTACCTTGGCTAGCCACCGCACACACACTCGGCGGGAGTTGGCGCAGCAGCGCGCTACCTCACGCGCCCGAAGCCGCGCCAAGCAGGTAGCCGCCGCGCCGCACGTAGCTAAGCGTAGCGCCAAGCAACTGAGCCATACTAAGCGCCCGGCTTCGCTGGCCCACCAAAAACGTAGCGCAGCGAAACCGCTTACTATGCGGCCGAAACACTCGAAAAAACACGTGGCCTAGGTACCCCCTAAGTCGCTCTGCTTCTTAAAACAGGTTGGGAGAGCCATCCGAATTTATCGCCCTTATAGAACGATAAATCGGACAGCTCTCCCAACCTGTTTTAGGCAATCTCAAAGCGTGTTTGGATTTTGCAAGAATAGTCTCTAATCCGTCATGCTTCGGCAAGCTCAGCATGACCAAAATCTGAAAATCCAAACACGCTCTTATTGGCCTACCAGAAAAACGGCGTTGCCAAATAGCAGTTTACCGCTTTGCCAGAAGGCGCGAAACAGCGGGTTGTCGCCTAGGTACACCACTTGCCCGCGGCCTAGGTCCTGCGCGCCCAGCACAAACGTATCGACCAGCTGCGGCTTGGCCTGCTTGCCGGTGAAGCCGGCCGCGTAGCTATTCTTTTTAATCACGCCTACGTTCCAGCCGCCCTGGGGTAAGAATTTATACCCTAAGGGATTGCGTACCAATGCATAGTACGTATCGCCGTAACCGAAGGCCAGTGGGTGCGAGTTGTCGAGGGCCACGCGGTAGATGCTGCCCTGGGCCTGCTCTTCGAGGCCGCGGCGCTGGGCATCGCCGTAGCGACGCAGCGCTTTGTAGGGATTGGGCCGGGCGTTTTTGCCGGTGGCCGCGCTATCGCCGGCAGGGCGGGTTTTGAGCAAGAAGTCGCGCTTGTCGGCCAGGAAACGGGCGGCGCCTTCCATGGCGATGAGCTTGCCGCCACCACGCACCCAGGTTTTGAGGGCGTCGAGGGCGCGCTCGGGATACACATCGGCGTAGTTGCCATCGGGCAAGATGAGCACGTCGAACTTATTGAGCGGCACGGTGCTGAGGTAGTCGGTGCCCAGCACCGTGATGGGGTAGCCGAGCTGCTGCTCGAAGAAGTGCCACACTTCGCCAAAGGCTGTGGCGTCGGTACCGGTGCCAGCCACCAGGGCTACCGTAGGCGCCTTCACCGGGTGCACCGAGCCCGACCCTAGGTCGCTGCCCGTGGCCGAAAAACCCGACTTCACGGCGTGCACCACGGTGCCGGCCGAGTCAGCCTGCGCTCGCACTAATTGGTCAAATTTTGGCCCTAGGCCCTCGTTGCCGGTGCGCGTGATGACGAGCGTACCCGGCTGATACTTCTGCCCCTCGGCCTCAAACGCTTTTTCGGCAAAGCGCACTTTTACTTTTTGCTGCAGCAGGCGGCTCAGGAAGCGTACGTCTTGCAGGCTGTTCCAGCGGGCCAGGTAGGCGTAGGGCTTCTCGGCAGTGGCAGCGCTGCCTTTCACCATGGTGGGCGCGGGGGTAGTACTGTTGGCGGCTAGCTTGCCGGGCAGGGCATAGGCTTTCACCCCAAACGAATAGGGCAAGGCCCAGGCCGTGATGTCGTAAGTGAGCGAATCTTCGAGCTTGGGGCGCGGCTCAAACAGCACCTTCACCAGCGTTGATTTGGGCTGGTACATACTCACCACGATGTCGCGCGGCTCGATTTGCACTGTCTCCGTCTTGTTCGACAAGTAGCTGAAGCCCGTCGTTTTGACTTGCTTAGACGCGAAACCGTACTTAATTTCCTGGCGGTCGAGGTACTGCGTGAAGTTGCGCAACTGGCCGGGGTCGTTGCCGGCCGCGATAACGAAGGTTTTGTATTCGCCGCCGGGCTTGGTCTTGGCCGTGGTGAAGTAGGTTTGAAACTCGCGCAGCAGCTCGTCGTGGTGCTCGGCGGTAGCCTGAATGGTGGCCCGACTGGCGGCGTGGTGGTGCGCAATACGCTGGGTCAGCGTAAGCGTATCGCCATCGGTGCGGCTGTAGCGTAGGCCGGCGGCGCCGCCCCCACCCTGCTCATAGGTCATGCCGATGGCCCCATTGAAGCTGGGCCAGGTGTCGCCATAGGTCGGGGCAAACAGGTCGTAGACTTCGCGGGTGAAATATAGCCAGTTATTCTTGTCAAATACCTTCTCGTTGTAGTCGCCAATCACGCCCTGAAACTTGCGCTGAAACGGCGTGATGTCGGCGTGGAACGGCTTAGCGGCTGGCGAAAAGTAGTACGAGTTGTTGGGCCCCATCTCGTGGAAGTCGGCGTGCACGGCCGGCATCCACTGGGTATAGAGGGCGATGCGCTGGCGGCTTTCCTGCTGGGTTTGCCAGGCCCAGTCGCGGTTCAGGTCGAAGTAGTAGTGGTTGTAGCGGCCGCCGGGCCAGGGCTCGCGGTGCTCCCAGGAGTAGGGCGAGGCATTGGGCGTCTGGTTGTGCACGCGGTTGTACCAGTTCACGTAGCGGTCGTGGCCGTCGGGGTTCACGCAGGGGTCGAGCAGCACCACCGTATTCTGGAGCCACTTTTGCACCTCGGCATCGTTGGCATTGGCTAGGTCGTAGAGCATCGCCATCACGGCTTCCGAGCTCACGGCCTCGTTGCCGTGCACGTTGTAGCTAAGCCAAGCCACGGCGGGCAATTGGCGGTTGGCGGTGCCACTTTCGAGGCTGGCTAGGCGGCGGTTATTATGCGCAATCTCGTCGAGCTTGCCAAAGTTTTCTTTGCTAGCTACTTCTACCACTTGCAGCGGGCGGTGCTCGTAGGTTTGGCCATAACGCACCAGCTTCATCTGGCCGGGTGAGTGGGCCACCACGTGGGCGGCGTAGCGGCTTACCTCGGCCTGCGGCGTAAAGCGCGTACCTAGTTCATACCCTAGAAACTGCGCCGGCGTGAGCAGCGGCCCAGCGGCATCAGCGGCGGTGGTCTGGGCGTGGCCACCTAGGCTGGTGAGCAAGCCAGCAGCCGCAAAAAGCTGTGAAAAAACCCGTCGTGTGTGCGTAGTAGTGCGTCGTATCATGTAGGAGCAACGGCTTTTTAAGCCAGGGTTAAGAGCGCAATAACGCACGCGCCTTTGGCTATTCCTACACGGCTGCCCTCCGTATAAGCAAGACTTTTCCTTGATAAAGCCAACCCGAGCAGCAATAGCTACCGCCATAATAACTACCTAGCAGGCCACCTTGGTAGTCGGCCTAGGTAGGTGGCTACCTACAGTTTGCGGCCTTGTAGCTCGGCCAAAGCCTCCTGCGCTTCCTGGCGGTGGCGGCGGTTCTTCTTCGAGTCTTTTTGCTCGTCTTCGGTGGCTTTGGTGTAGCGTGCGGGAGGCGCACCGGGCGGCGGACCAGCAGCGAAATACGCCGTAATATTCTGCTGCAGCGCGGGCGTGAGGTGCTCAAACTTGCGCTTGCGGAGCTCGCGCAGTAGCTCGTCGTAGGTCATGTCGGCCAGGATGTAATCGGTTGGGCGGGTGGGCTTGCCGGTGTCTAGGTTGGTGTTGGGCACCCTAGGGGCAAGGGCAGCCGTGTCGGTGGGCTGCGTCACGGTGAGGGCGCGAAAGCTAGCCAGCGAGGAGCCGTAGCTTTTATGAAACCGGGCGACGTCTTCGGTGGCCGGCACCTTAAATCGGTACACGCGCAGTGGCCCCACCTTGGGCAGGATATTGAGGATGCCCGACAGCAGCCGTGCCCCAAAGCCGGGCCACTCATACTCCTTGCCATACTCGCGCCGAAACTTGCGGCGGTTGGTGTGGTACACGTAGTCGCGGCGGCGAGCAGTGGGGCTGGCTTTGCGGATGGCATCGCGCTGGTTGTGCCAGGCAGCACGCGCCGCCGCAGGCAGCAGCTGATTGACGGCCAGCCGAAACGCGCCGATGCTGGCATCTACGTTAAACAATACTTGCCCCAACTCCAGGCCGTAGGTTTGGCGAAAGGCACGCTCCAGTAGCACTTTCTCGACCCGAAAGCCGATGTACTTGTGGTATTCCTGCGAGCGGTAGCGCCCAGCCGCTATCTGCACTACATCAAACGAAAACTCGACTTCGGTATGGTTAATGGGCGCCTGCTCATAGGTTACCACGGGGCCAAACTCGGCTTTCTTCTCGGGGTAGGTATTGGGCAGCACCAGGTTGGTAGCCTCGGGGTGGCCCTCATTGTCGGAGGCGTAGTGCGCTAGGGCACCTAGGGCAAAAGCGTACTCGTTGCGATTGCGCGCCCCGCGCAGCAGGTTGCGCACAAAGTCGCCCGAGCGCACGTAATGGGTCAGGTTGGTGAACAGACTGGCCCCTAGGGGGTAATAGCCCATGTCCTGGATGATGGCCCCACCGTAAGCGTAGCTCTTGGCCTCGGTTTGCTGGTCGGGCGTAGCGCCGGGGTAGCGCCGATGCAGCAGCGGCAGCAGGCTCTTGTCCCAGGTCGAGTCGATGATGGACTGGTGCGTGAGTACGGAGTAGGCTGCCGCCGGGGCTGCTGGGGCGAGCAGCATAAGCAGGAGCAAAAGGCGGAGCAGGCGCATGGCAACAAGAGCAAAAGCGAGTGGTCGGGCTTGGTTGGCGGGCGGCGCCTTACAGCTTCAGGGCGCGCAGCTTGGCCACTGCCTCCAGGGTTTCGAGGCGCTTTTCCTTCTCCTTTTCGTCTTTGTCAACGGGCCCTTTCGAAATAGCCGCACTGTTGAAAAACGCCAGAATATCCTGCTGCATAATCGCTGTCACTTGCTTAAAATCGTCCTTGGCCAGCTCGCGCACCCACTCGCCGTAGGTGCGGTCGGCGAGCGGGTACTCGCCTATTTTGGTCGGGTGGCCGGTGTCAAAGTCTACATTGGGCATGTGAGGGGCCTGGCCTAGGGTGGCCGTTTGCCGGCTGAGCATCTGGGCATAGTTCACCACCGATTCGTGGAAACTCTGGCTGAAAATGCGCTGGGCTTCGGGCGTAGGCGCAATGAATTTCAACGACTTCAGCTTGCCCACTTTTGGCAGAATCTGGATGACGCCGGCCAGGATGCGCGCCCCAAACCCCGGCCGCTCGTACTGCGTGCCGTACTGCGCCTCAAACTTGCTTTTGCTTTCCTTATAAATGTAATCGCGGCGTCGGATGCGGCGGTTCACCTTGCGCAGTTCGTGCCGGTTGGCGCGCCAGGCGGCCCGGCTAGCTAGCGGAATAAGATTGCGCACCGCAAAGCGGTACGAACCGATTGCCAGGTCTTTGTTCAGCACTATCTGCTTCAGGTGCAGCCCATACGTTTGCACAAACGCCCGCTCCAGCAAGTCTTCGCTCACCTTGAAGCCAATGAAGTCGTGGTAGGCCGCCGTGCGGTAGCGGCCAGCGGCCAACTGCGTTACATCGAAGGCAAACTCGGTGCGGCCGTGGGCGATGGGGTCTTGCTCGTAGGTGACGACAGAGCCGTACTTCTTTTTCAGCTCCGGGAACAGCAGCGGCACCGATTTATTGATGCCCACCTCGTGCCCGTAGATGTCGGCCGCATAGTGCGCCAGGGCACCTAGGGCAAAGGCGTATTCATTACGGTCCTTGGCGCTCTTGAGCAGGTTCTCGACAAAGTCGCCCGAGCGCACGTAGTGCGCCAAATCAGTAAACAGGTGCGAGCCAAAGGGATAGTAGCCCATGTCCTGCATAATGGAGCCGCCGTAGGCATAGGCCTTGGCATCGCGCAGCTCGTCGGGCGTGCCCCCCGGAAAGCGCCGCTCCAGCGTCGGCTTGATGTAAGGGGTCCAGCACGAGTCGATATTGGCCTGGTGGCTCAGCACGGAGTAGGCCTGCGCGGGCCGGGCAGCCAGCACCAGCCAGCCCAGCAGCGCCCCAACGAAAAAGCGTAGTAGATACACGGAAGAATAGCGAAAGAAGCGGTGTAAGCAACCTCAACGGTGGAGTTAGGTTTCGCGTTACTTTTCTATATCCTGCGCCTTTTTGTCCTACCTCACGCCTGCTCGGGGGGTGCGCCTAGGGAGGTCGCCACCGGCCACGCCGAGCTGCGAAAAGCTACCGTGCGCAATCCTAAGGCCGGAAAAGGCGGCGCGGGCGGCAGCAGCATCGGCTGGGCCAGGTCGGTCGTCAGGGCCTCGCCCACGGTGCGTACGGCCCCGGCCGGCACGCCCAGCCGCGCTAGCTCGTGCAGCAGGGCCCAGCCGTTGAGCTCGGCTATGCGCACCAGCAGCAGCTCTTCGAGAGCGGCGCGGTGGCGCACTCGCGCCGGGTTGGTGCCAAAGCGTGGCTCGTCGGCCCAGCGTGGGCGCTGCAGCACCTGGCACAAGGTGCGAAACTGCGCGTCGGTGCCCACTGCCAGCACTAGGCGCTGGCCGTCGGCGGCGCGGTACACGGTGCCGTAGGGCACGATGCCGGGGTGGCCCGAGCCCAGCGGCACGGGGTCATTGCCGGTGGTGAGCCAGGTGGCCCCCTGGTTGGCCAGCGAAGCCAGGGCGCTATCAAACAGACTGACCTCGACCAAGCACCCTAGGCCGGTGCGCTCGCGCTGGTATAGGGCCGTGAGGATGCCTTCCTTGAGCTGGTGCGCCGCAAAGAGGTCGATGAATGCCACTGGCATTTTCTGCGGCGGGTCGTGCGGGCTGGCCGCGTTGAGGTGCATAAATCCGGTTTCGGCCTGCAGCACGGCATCGTAGCCCACCCGGTTGTAGCCCGGCCCGTAGCCCGTGAGCTGCGCGTAAATGAGGCGCGGGTTGGCGGCGGCCAGCGTGGCGTAGTCTACGCCCAGCTTGGCGGCATCGCCGGGCTTGTAGCTGGCCAGCAGCACATCGGCCACGGCGGCCAGCTGGCGCAGCTCGGCCTGGGCGGCGGGCTGGGTTAGGTCGAGCGTACGGGCCTGCTTGCCCCAGTTAGAAGCCGCGAAGTAGGCCGACACCGAGATATCGGGGTTGTCGCCCGGCACGCGCCAGGTGCGCGTTACGTCGCCGGCCGGGGGCTCTATCTTCAGCACATCGGCCCCAAGCTCAGCAAAAAACTGGCCTACTTGGGGGCCAGCCAGCACGGCGGCCAGCTCTAGTACGCGCAGGCCAGCAAAGGGAAGCGGAAGTGCCATAGGGATAGGTGTAGCGGGAAAATGCGTACGCAAGTTGGCAGCGCGCGGCCGTGCGCGGGCCCTAGGTCCCCTACTGCCCCTAGGCCAGCAGGTAGCCATACGCCACCAGTTCGTCCCGATAATTGGGCCCGAGTTGCAGCAGGCGTCCTTGCTGCAGCAGGTACACCACGTCGCACAGCGGCAGCAGCTCGGCGTAGCGGTGGTCGGTCAGCAGGAGGCCTTTGCGCTGACGGGCCTGCTGCAGGGCGGCCCCCAGGGTTTCTATATGCGCCGGCATAATACCCGTGAACGGCTCATCGAACAGCGAGAAGGCTGTGTTGGCATGTAGCAGCAACAGCACTTGCCACAGCCGCGCCGAACCGCCCGACAGCTCACCTAGGTGGCAGTCGAGCTGGGCCGACAGCTCCGGGAAGCCCGCGCTGGCCGCCAGTGGGTCTACGCCTAGCAGCCGAGCGGCCCGGCGCAGCGTTAGGCCTGCCGGCAGCAACGGTGCCTGCGGCAAGTAGTTGAGCAAGCCCGGCGTTTGGAAGGCAGGCACTACGCGGCGGCCATCTACGCGCACCGATGCATCGGGCACCGTGCGGGCGCCAAACACCGCCTGTAGCAGTGTCGATTTGCCGCTGCCGTTGCGCCCCAGCAAGCCCACTATTTGGCCGGTTTGCACGCGCAGGTAGATGTCGGTTAAGATTGGCCGGCCGTTGAAGGCGACGCGGATACCATCAGCTTCCAGCACGCGCGAGTTGCTGCCGACGTACTCGTTTTTCATGCCCATAACCGCGCTACTACCTGGGCCGCTATCACAAACAAAGTACCATCGAGCACGGCCACGCCGCCCCACAGCCAGGCGCGCGACAGCCCTAGGTTGTAGTAGAACCAGTACCGCTGGGGTCGCAGCTCATTGGCCAAGTACCACACCGCCAGTCCGCTTAGCAGCTTGGCTAGCAACAGGCCGGGCGACACGCCGCCGCTTGCCCTTTCCTCGTGCAAGCCTGCCACCTGCATCATTGCTGGTAGCTGCATCACCAGGAGCAACGCCGCGCTGATGAGCAGCAGCACCGGCGCCACCCCACGGTAAAACAGCCATATTCCCCGAAGCCGCGTGCCCCACACTGCCATATGATTCAGCTAGTTAAAATACGCCCAACGCAGCTAGCGACGCCCTAGTATTCAGCGCACTATCCCGGCCCGCGCAAAAACTGGAAATACTACTTCCCGCTCGCCTTCGCCCCACAGCCGCGTCAGCTCCTCGGCTACTAGCAGCACCGCATCGGTGCCGTCGTGCTGCCGGGCGTAGTTGGCCACCGCCGACCATGTGCGCAAGTAGTCCAAAAACCACTCGGCCGACCACTGCTTACGCACATCAAACCGCGCCCGGCGCACCCTAGCAAACGGGAATTGCAGCCGCGCGTACTCATCCAGTACGTGCCAGCGGTTGGCATCCCAGTACGGCCCCACGGTTTCGTTGTGGAAGTGCAGTATCAGGGCATCTAGGGCCGGCTCGCTGGTTTGCACCAAACCGTAGCCCCACTCGGCCAGCACGGTGCCGGGACCCGCCACCCGGCGCACCTCGGCGTGGTAGGCCGGCATGTCAAACCAATGTACAGCTTGCGCTACGGTTATCAGGTCGAAGCGCTCGTCGGGAAAGGGCGTGTGCTCGGCAGTGGCTACTTGGTAGCGTACATTAGGCAGCGCTGGCGCCTGGGCCAGCTGATTGGCGCTGAGGTCCGTAGCCTCTACTTCTTGAAAATGCTGCGCCAGCACGGCCGCAACCTGGCCATTGCCGGTGGCGCAGTCCCAGGCGCGGAGGCGGCCGGGCACCTGCGGCAATAGCCAGGCATAGAGTTCGGACGGGTAATCAATACGATAGCGAGCGTATTGGGCAGCCTGGGCAGAGAAACGGTCGAGTGACATGGCGGTGAAGGTAGGCGATAGCTGGGCACTTATTCCGTGTACCTTTGTTGATAGCAAGTAGGTTTTCGGTTGTTGGTTTTTTGGAAACTACCCTTCGGCCAAGAATCAACTATCCATAAACAAACCGCGGTTTGCTGACCAGGACGTAGAAGGTCAGCCCCTATTCTTTCACTTTACCAGCTGAACCTTTGACGTTCCACGAATTTAATCTCCACGACGACCTGCTGGCCGGCGTGGATGCCATGAACTACCTCAACGCCACGCCCATTCAGGAGCAGGCGATTCCCAAAATCCTGGCGGGCAAAGACCTCATTGCCTGTGCCCAAACCGGCACCGGCAAAACGGCCGCCTACCTCGTGCCGCTACTCGACAAGATTTCGCACGCGGGGCACGGCACTACTTCTACGCTCGTGCTGGTGCCTACCCGCGAGCTAGCCACTCAGATTGATGAGCAGGTAACGGGCTTCGGCTACTTCGTAGAAGCCTCGTCCATCGCCATTTACGGCGGCGGCAAGTCCGAAAACTGGGAGCAGCAGAAGCGTGCCCTCACCAGCGGCGCCGACATTATTATTGCCACGCCCGGCCGTCTTATCGCCCACATGCAGCTCGGCTACGTCAAGTTTGAGGACCTGAAGTACCTGGTGCTTGACGAAGCCGACAAGATGATGGACATGGGCTTCTCCGACGATATTCTGAATATCGTGCGGCAGCTACCCAAAGAGCGTCAGACGCTGCTGTTCTCGGCCACCATGCCCAGCAAAATCCGCGACTTCTCGCAGCAGATTTTGCACGAGCCCGACGAGGTGCGCCTCGCCGTGAGCAAGCCCGCGGCCGGCATCAACCAGCAGTTCTACATGACCTTCGACCACCAGAAGCTGCCCGTGCTGGAGCACCTCATCAAGGCCCAGGACGTGCAGAGCATGGTGTTATTTACCTCCAAAAAATCGGCGGTAGCAGGCATCGTGCGCTCGCTCAACAAGCTCGGCTACCCGGCCCAGGGCATCAGCTCTGACCGTACCCAGGAGGAGCGTGAGGAAACCATGCGGGCCTTCAAAAACAAGCAGTTCCCCATCCTGGTAGCTACGGATGTAGTGAGCCGAGGCATTGATATCGACTCGCTGAGCCACGTGGTGAACTTCGACGTGCCCCGCGCCGCCGAAGACTACGTGCACCGCATCGGCCGCACGGCGCGGGCGGCTACTACGGGCACGGCCATCACCTTCATCGCTGACCAGGACCAGGACCGCATCGTTAAAATCGAGAAGCTCATCGAGCGCGAAATTGAGAAGCAAGCTATTACCGAAGGCCTAGGCTATGGCGTGGCGCCCGAGTTTGACCCTAAGCGCTTTAGCGGCCTGCACGGCAAAAGCGGTCCGCGCGAAGGTGGCCGCAGTGGTGGCTCGGGTGGCCGCGACCGGGGTCCCCGCCGCGAAGGCGAAGGTGGCGACCGTGGTCCTCGCCCGCCCCGCGCTGAGGGCGACCGCCGCGGTGGTGGCCGTGACCGCGGCCCCCGCCGCGAGGACGACGCCAAAAACGACCCGCAGCGCGCCGAGCGCCTAGCCCAAGCCGCCGCCCGCCTGGCTGCCATCGATGCGGGCCAGGCCCCGGTAGCGCCCTACGTGGCGCCTCCCCGCGAAGGACGCGCTCCTCGCCCCGAAGGCGAGGCTGCTCGCCCACCGCGGGCACCCCGCCCACCTAGGGCCCCGCGCCCCGAAGGCGAAGCAACGCCCCCCCAGGAGCCCCGTGCCGAAGGTGACAAGCCAGAAGGCCAGCGCCGCCGCAAGCGCGGAGGCCGCAACCGTAGCGGCCGCGGTCCCCGCCCCGCCGAAGGTGGCGCATCAGCTGCTGAGGCCGCAGCCCCAGCACCCACCGAGTAAGTAGCAACGCACTCAACTAAAAAGCCCACCCGCATTAGCATGCGGGTGGGCTTTTTAGTTGAGTCTATACAACTGCCACCTTAGCCGACCTAGGCGAGGTCACAAAGGAGAGTTCATAGCAGGCTAACCAAAAAAAGAGGAAAAATACGGGTCATTTCGGATATGCGCGGCCCAAGCACATTTTAAAGCTTGAAACCATTTGCACGTAACCGGCTGAATGATAGCTAGCTAATCCACCATTAACACACTTATGGCGTGGGTAATATAAGGTAAAATTTTGTTTTTTATTCCCCGGATGACTTTCTACCTTTGTGCCCCCTATCAAAAGTTGCCTGCGCTCTGCCCAGAAAAATTGTGAATAAACCGTCGCTGTTGCTCCTACCGGCTCTGGCCGCCCTGGGCCTCACTACCCAATGCCAGTCGAGCAAACCCGCCGCGACGGCCGCCGCCACCTCCCCCACCACGGCCGCAGTAGCTACCCCCAAAGAATACGCTTACACCACGGCCGCCAACGACCCGCTGGGCGTGCGCGTGTACAAGCTGGCCAACGGTCTAACGGTGTATCTATCTGATTACAAGAACGCTCCGCGCATTCAAACTTACATTGCGGTGCGGGCGGGCTCCAAGAACGACCCGGCTACGGCCACCGGCTTGGCGCACTACCTCGAGCACATGGTATTTAAGGGCACCTCGCGCCTAGGTACCAAAGACTGGGCCCAGGAGAAGCCGCAGCTCGACAAGATAGAGGCACTGTACGAGGTGTACCGTAGCCAGCGCAACGACCCAGCGGCCCGCAAGCGCACCTACCACCAGATTGACTCTATTTCGGGGGTAGCTGCCCGCTACGCGGTGCCTAACGAGTACGACAAGCTGATGGGCAGCATCGGCTCGAAGGGCTCTAATGCGCACACCTCCAACGAGGAGACCGTTTACCAGGAGGATATTCCGAGCAACCAGCTTGAAAAGTGGTCGTCGGTGCAGGCCGAGCGCTTCAAGGAGATGGTGCCACGCCTGTTTCATACCGAGCTAGAGGCGGTGTACGAGGAGAAAAACCGCGGGCTGGACAGCGACTTTAGTAAGGAGTTTGAGACACTGAACGCCAGCCTCTACCCTACCCACCCTTACGGCACCCAAACGACTATCGGCACGATTGAGCACTTGCAAAATCCGTCGATTACGGAGATTAAGAAGTACTTCAACCAGTACTACGTGCCGGGCAACGTGGCCCTCTGCCTCAGCGGCGACCTAGACTACGACCAGACCATCCGGCTGATTGACAAGTACTTCGGCGACTGGCAGGCTAAACCCGCGCCCACGTTCAACGCGCCCGTGGAAAAGCCACTGACCGCACCCATTACCAAAGAAGTACTGGGGCCGCAGGCCGAAAACGTGATGGTGGGCTACCGCTTTGCGGGCAAAGCCACCCGCGACGCCCTGCGCCTGCGGATGCTGGAAAAAATCCTGACCAACGGCCAGGCCGGCCTCTTTGACCTCGACCTGAACCAACAGCAGAAGGTACTGCAAGCCAGCAGCTTCACGGACCTCAACGACGACTACTCGACACACATCTTATACGGCAGCCCGCGCCAAGGGCAGAAGCTAGAAGAGGTGCGCAGCCTAATGCTGGCCGAGGTAGACAAGGTAAAGAAAGGTGACTTCCCGGAGTGGCTCATTCCAGCCATCGTGAACAACGAGAAGCTGCAACGCACCAAGGACTACGAGAGCAACGCCGCCCGCGCTGGCGCTATGTACGAGGCGTTTATCGAGCGCGTGAGCTGGGCCGACTACGTAAAGCAGCAGGAGGATTTTGGCACCATCACGAAGGCCGAAATCGTCAAGTTTGCCAACGATAACTACGGCCTTAACTCCGTAACGGTGTACAAGCGCACTGGCACCGACCCCAACACGGTGAAGGTGGTGAAGCCCGCCATTACGCCGGTGCCCGCCAATCGCGACGCGGCGTCGGCCTACTACACCGAGGTAAGCAAGCTGCCCGCCACCGACCTCGCGCCGGTGTTCGTAGACTATAAAAAGGATATCCAAACAGCTGACCTTAAGCCCGGCCTGCCGCTGTACTACACCAAGAATACGGAGAACGGTCTGTTTAGCCTGTTCTACGCTATTGACCTAGGCAGCAACAATGACCCGCGCCTCGACCTCGCTACTGACTATTTGCAGTACCTAGGCACTGGCAACTACTCAGCAGCGCAGCTGCAGCAGGAGTTTTACAAGCTCGGATGCTCGTTTGCGGTGAGCAGCGGGCAGGACCGCATCTTGGTGAGCCTTAGCGGCCTCGATAGCAACCTAGAGCCGGCCGTGAAGCTGTTTGAGCAGCTGCTCAACGCGCCCCGCCCCGATGCGGCGGCCCTGCAAAACATGGTAGCCGGCATCTTGAAACAGCGCCAGGACGCCAAGCTCAACAAAGGCGTTATTCTGAACGCGGCCATGCTGAACTACGCCAAGTATGGCGCCAAAAATCCGTTTACAAACGTGCTCAGCGAGCAGCAGCTCAAGGCGCTGAAGCCCGAGCAGCTGACGGCGCTGCTGAAAAGCTTGCCCACGTACCAGCACCGCGTGTTGTACTACGGTCCGCGTGAAGTGGCCGACTTAGGGAACGTGTTGCGGGCCAACCACCGCACGCCCGCTACCCTCAAGCCGGTGCCGGCCGCTAAGGACTTTGTGGAGCAACCTTTGAAAGACAAGAAGGTCTATTGGGTTGACTACAAGATGGTGCAGGCCGAAATCCTGTTCCTGACTAAGGGCGACCTGTATAGCAAGGCACTGGCGCCCACAGTGGCACTGTATAATGAGTACTTCGGTGGCGGCATGGGCAGCATCGTTTTTCAGGACTTGCGCGAGAGCAAGGCGCTGGCCTACTCGGCCTCGTCGCGCTACGCGAATGCCGATAAGACCGGGCGCTCGAACTACATCGTGAGCTACATCGGCACCCAGAGCGACAAGCTCCCTGAGGCTATGAGCGGCATGGAAAACCTGCTCACCGACCTGCCCATGGCCGAAGCCAACTTACAGATTGCCAAGCAGTCGATTCGTAATAGCATTTCTACCGACCGAATTACCCACGAAAACATCTTGCTCAGCTACGAGCGCGCCCGCCGCCTAGGTCTCGACTACGACCTGCGCCGCGATGTGTATGAGCAAACGCAAAACATGACGTTTGGCGAGCTCCAAAAATTTCAGCAAGCCAAAGTAAAAGGCCAGAACCAGGTAATCCTGGTTATCGGCTCCAAAGGCCGGCTCAACTTCAAGGAACTGGCCAAATACGGCACTGTGGAGCAGCTGAGCCTGAAAGAAATATTTGGCTATTGATTAACTGGTTTTTGGTTGGCAGTTTTTGTTTTTGGCACGATGCACATCAGCAGCCAAAAATAAAAGACTACTAACCAAAAACTAACCTTCCCTTTCCCACCCCCCAACCTGACTAAACAGAATAACTTTTTTCCTCATGGCAGAGCAGAAAATAACCATTAAGAATGGCAAGCTCAATGTTCCCGACCAACCTACTATCCCCTTCATCGAGGGCGACGGCACTGGGCCGGACATTTGGCGTGCCTCGCAGCTCGTATTTGACGCAGCGGTAGAAAAAGCCTACGGCGGCAAGAAGAAGCTGGTATGGAAAGAAGTGCTGGCCGGTGAGAAAGCGTATAAGCAGCTCAACAACTGGCTCCCCAACGATACCCTCGACGCCTTCCGCGACTACCTAGTGGGCATTAAAGGCCCGCTGACCACGCCCGTGGGCGGCGGCATCCGCTCGCTCAACGTGGCCCTGCGCCAGGAGCTGGACCTGTATGCCTGCGTGCGCCCGGTGCGCTACTACGAGGGTGTGCCCTCGCCCGTACGGCATCCCGAGCTGACTAACATGGTTATCTTCCGCGAGAACACGGAAGATATCTACGCCGGCATCGAGTACATGAACGGCACGCCGCAGGCCCAGAAGATGCTCGAATTTTTGCAAGACGAGATGGGTGTGAAGAAGATTCGCTTTCCCGATTCATCGTCGTTCGGCATCAAGCCCGTGTCGAAAGAGGGCACCGAGCGCTTGGTGCGCGCGGCCATCAAGTACGCCCTGGAGCACAAGCTGCCGTCGGTGACCTTGGTGCACAAGGGCAACATCATGAAGTTCACGGAGGGCGCCTTCAAAACCTGGGGCTACGAGCTGGCTGAGAAAGAATTTGGCGCTAAGGTGTTCACCTGGGCCCAGTACGATAAAATCGCGGCCAAGCAGGGCCAGCAGGTAGCCGATGCCCTGCAAAAGCAGGCACAGGAGCAAGGTAAGCTCATCATCAAAGACAGCATCGCCGATGCCTTCTTGCAGCAAATCCTGCTCCGCCCCGCCGAGTACTCGGTAGTAGCGACCCTGAACCTGAACGGCGACTACATCTCCGACGCGCTGGCTGCCATCGTGGGTGGCATCGGCATTGCGCCGGGCGCCAACATCAACTATGTAACCGGCCACGCCATCTTCGAAGCGACCCACGGCACCGCGCCCAAGTACGCCAACCAAGACAAGGTGAACCCTGGCTCGGTTATCCTCTCGGGCGTGATGATGCTGGAGCACCTAGGCTGGAAAGAAGCTGCTGCTCTCATCAACAAGGGCCTCGAAGCCGCCATCGCCAGCAAGCGCGTGACCTACGACTTCGAGCGCCAGATGGAAGGCGCTACCT
>Ga0265798_10004847_pt1 | contig 18406 bp, 13 predicted proteins | sample P3T30metagenome_FD_192430 | JGI IMG/M metagenome (GOLD analysis project Ga0265798, IMG submission 192430) | Plant litter microbial communities from East Loma Ridge, Irvine, California - P3 T30 | ecosystem: Environmental > Terrestrial > Plant litter > Unclassified | place: USA: California... | reverse complement strand
ACGTTCGCATTATTGTTGTGTTCGGCTATTGTGCTTGTTAGCGGTCACATATGCAATTGTTAATACGAATATTGCTGGAATGATGGCTGGGAGAGTGGGTTTCCACTTTATTGACGGGCTTCCGGGCGGATTGGCGCGCTAGGACTGGCATGCCCGGCGCATGACCTGGAGCGGATCGCGTGGTGCGATGTCCGGCGCTAACAAAAGGCGCCAGCCGTGGTGGAACGACAGTCGCTGACCGTGCATGAATAGCAGCTTGGCCGTGCATGAACAGCAGCCTGGCCGTGCTTGAACAGCGGCCGCTGACCACGGTTGTTGACAGCGGCCGCTGACGGCAACCGGTCAGCCTGGCGCGGCGTCGCGCACGCGCTGCGTCGACAGGCGGTTCAGCGACCAGGCCAGCAGGATGGCCGCCACCGTCAGGCCGAGCACCAGGCCGATCCAGAAGCCGGTGGCTTTCATCGGCTGCGCCGGGGACCACGGGAACCAGCCTGGTGCCAGGCCCAGGATCCAGCCGACCGGCAGGGCCACGCCCCAGAAGGCGATCATCTGGATCACCATCGGCGAGCGCGTGACCTGGTAGCCGCGCATGGCGGATGCCGCCGCGACCTGGGTCGAGTCCGACAGCTGGAACAGCGCCGCGAACAGCAGCAGCATCGCGCAGGTGGCCTGGACGGCGGCGTCCGAGGTGTACATGGCAGCGACCTGCCAGCGGAACACGGCAATGCCCAGCGCCGACAGCAGCCCGAAGGCAATGCACATGCCGGTGCCGACCCAGGCCACGAAGCGCGCGCGTACCGCATTGCCTTCGCCCATCGCCTGGCCGACCCGGGTCAGCGTGCCGATGCCGAAGCTGAGCGGCACCATGAACACCAGCGAGATGAAGTTCAGCGCGATCTGGTGCGCCGACACCTGCACCACGCCGAAGCGCGCCACCAGCAGGCTGACGATGCCGAAGGCGCTGACCTCGGCGAAGTGGGTCACGCCGATCGGCAGGCCCAGGCGCAGCATGCTGCCGATCTCGCTCCAGTTCGGCCCTTCCCAGCGCGTGAACGGATAGGTCATGCGGTAGGCGCTGGAGATCTTGATCCAGGCGACCATGGCGCCCAGCATCAGCCAGACCCCGGTCGCGGTCGACACCGCGCAGCCGAGCCCGCCGAGCCTGGGGAAACCGAAGCTGCCGAAGATGAACAGCCAGTTGACGACGATGTTGTAGAGCAGCCCGCAGATCGCAATGACCATGATCGGTTTGGTCTGGTTGATGCTGGTGGTGTAGCCGTACAGCGCGCGGTAGCAGGCAAAGGCCGGCATGCCCAGGCTGATGATGTGGAGGAACAGCTTGGCGCGGTCGGCGACCGCCTGGTCGAGGCCGATGTGGTCGAACAGCAGCGCGCACGCGTTCGCCGCCAGGCAACCGGCCAGGCCGACGATCGCACCCATCCACAGCGACTCGCGCACCGAGTGCGAAATCCGGTCGTAGCGCCCGGCGCCCATCTCGTGCGCGACCACCGAGTTCACCGCCATCATGACGCCCATCACGGTGACCAGGATGATGGACCAGACCGAGGTGCCGAGCGATACCGCGGCGAGTTCCTCGGCGCTGACGTGCCCGGTCATCGCCACGTCGGCCACGCCCATGCCCACCGTGGCGAGCTGGCCCACCAGCATGGGCCAGGACAGGCGCCACAGGGTCGCGATCTCGTTGCGGACAGGCGAAGATGTATGCGTGGCGGTAACAGTGGACGTCATGACTCGGGCTTCTGGCGAAACCCGTGATTTTACTGATTAATTGCTAAGGCCGGGTGACTGGCGCGTGCACCCGGCTTTGGCTCAATGCGCAGACCGCAGCCAGCCGAACACCGCCTGCGCCGCCGTCACGCCCATGACCTGGTAGCCTGCGCGGTTCGGGTGCAGGTAGTCGCCGGCGCTGCCTTCACTGTTCGGGACGAATTGCGGATACAAGGTGCCGGTGGCCGGATCGGTGGTCACGGCGTCGAAATCGGCGGTGGCGTCGAACAGGCCGCTCGTCAGGATGAAGCGGTTCAGGGTCTTGCGGTAGGCGCCGGTCTGGGCGCTGCCATATTGCGCCGCCAGCGCGGTGCCGGCCGCCGCCAGCGGGCTGTTGGCCGGCACCTGGCCGTTGGGCACGTAGCTGGAGGTGATCGTGGCGCCGATCACGCCGATACGGGCCTTGCGCAGCGCCGCCACGACCTGTTTGTAGCCGGCGATGATCGGTTCCGGCGTCGACAGGGCGCTGCCCAGGTCGTTGATGCCTTCCAGCCACACGACCGCGTTCACGCCGGACAGGCCGATCACGTCGCGAACCACGCGCTGGGTGGCCGGCTGTCCGGTGACCGGCGCCGCCACGGCGTTGCCGCCGATGCCCGCGTTCACGACGCTGACCCTGGAACCGAAGCGCTTGTGCAGCTGGTGCGACAGCACGTTCGCCCAGCGGTCGTTGCCGTTGAGCGTGGAAAAGGTGCCGTCGGTGATGGAATCGCCGAAGGCGACGACGACCAGCGTGTCCTTCGGCGCCAGCACGTCCAGCTCGCTGACGAAGAAGAAGGAGGTGGTGGAATAGGGGAAGGCGGTATCGTCTTCGCTCAGGACCTTGTCGCCGGAATGCGGCGGGCTGATATACGAGGTGGTGAAGGCGGTCGCGTGATGGCTGGCCGGCCCGGAGGCACCGTCTACCGCGAAGCTCACCGCCACGTTGCGCCCGGCCAGCGCGCGCGGGTTGTCGGCCGGGACGAAGGGCAGCTCGACCGGGTCGCTGAACAGCTGCTGGCCGGCCGGAACGGTGACGCGCCGGCTGCCCTTGAAGGTGAGCGGGACGCTGGTGCCCGGCACCAGGTTGGCCTGGTATTCCTGCAAGGCCACCGCGACATTGCCGAAGGTGACCGGCTTGGTGCCGAACACGTTGGAGAAGCGCACGCGCACCGTGCGGCCCCACAGGTCGGGCTTGATGATCATGCGGAAGGTCTGGTTGACCGCGCCCTGGGTGGTCGCGTTGGGCAGCGGGATGCTGAGGTCGGGCTGCGGGTCGAAGCCGGACACGGCGGCGCCCTGGGGCGTGGTGGGCAGCACGTAGGCCGACTGGATCGAGGTGGCCCAGGAAGCGGCCCACTTGCTGCCGCCGTCGCGCTTGTCGTCCGCGCCGGCCAGGTTGGTAGCGGCCAGGCCCAGCAAGCCGATCGCGGCCAGCAGCAAGCGGCGCCGCGCATCGGAGTAGGTTGGCATCCTGGCCGACGACATCCAGGCCATGAGCCGGTGAATCCAGGGGTTCGTTCGCATGCCCGTCTCCATCGTGAGTTGATCGATGTGCTTGATAGGGGAAACCTTATGCATCACGCATTCCGAGTCTGCAGTACGCAGACCCAGGCGGTTTGATCGCTATCAAGCGGGCAGGGGTGGACAATAAAACGAAAAGCGGCGCCGCAAGCGGCGCCGCCCGGTTGGCCAGGCTGTCGCCTGCCCTTGTCAGATCGCCGGCTTGGCGGCCTTGCGGCGGCGGCCGTAGCCCAGCATGCCCAGGCCCGCCGCCATCAGCAGGGCGGTTGCGGGCTCCGGTACCTGGCCCGGCGTACCCGGATCGACCGGCGGCTCGTAGCCATCGATCTCGAAGGTGATGGTGCCGGAATTCCAGATGCCGTCCGGGTTGACCCCGCCATCGTCGAAATCTTCATAGAATTCCAGGCGCAGGATGCCGTCGGCGCCGACCGAGAAGACCAGATCTTCCAGCACCAGGTCGATGGTATCCGAGTAGGTCCCCGTGCCGGGAGCGGCGACACCGAAGCCGGGGTTCAGCAGGACACCCTGGGTTACGTCCGAATCCGTGAAGGCCAGGCCGATCTCGGACAGGTAACTGGGGTTGAAGGCGGTCAGGTTGAAGGAATAGGTGACGTTGGTAATGGTCGAATTGGCACCTACGTTATAGGTCAGGACCGTATTGCCTGCTTCGCCGAATTCGCCAATGCTCTGCACGCCGGCAACATTCACCGTCAAGGGCGCGGCAAACAGCGAGGTGCAGGCAAAGAACGACAGGCTGGCAAGCATTTTTGTGACGGCACTCAATTTCATCAGAACCTCCCTAGTTGTTTGAGCAAGCATAGTCAGCAATAAACGTGCCTGGATTATTATCTTTACTTAAAGCATTGATTCAATTTGAGAAGTTAATAAAGTTTAATTTTTACACTTTTTAAGTGTAAAGATTCCCGGCATAAGATTCCCGATTCGGGTAAGGCCTCATCTGAATCTAAAGCTGACTTTATTTTTATTATTATTTATTTTACAGGGGATAATAATATTTACTCCTGGAATTAAATACGCATGTGCACATGCATGACCTGGTTGAAAAGCAAGCTCCCCACCATCACATGACAGGCAACCAACTGAAACTCATCCAGGAGCAAGCTCGTGGAATTCAAGGACTATTACAAGCTACTCGGCGTCGAGCGGACCGCCAGCGCCGCCGACATCAAGAAGGCGTACCGCAAGCTGGTGCGGCAATACCATCCCGACGTCAGCAAGCACGCGGACGCCACCGAAAAAACCAAGGAAATCAACGCGGCCTACGACGTATTGGGCGACGCCGAGAAGCGCGCCGCCTATGACGAACTGGGCCGCGGACACCGGCCCGGCCAGGAATTCCGGCCGCCGCCGGACTGGGGCTCGCAGTCCGACTTCAGCGGCGCTGGGGGCGGCGACGCCAGCGATTTCTTTTCCGACCTGTTCGCCCACGTCGGCCGCGGCGGCCGCGCAGGCGCCGGCAATATGGGCGGCATGGGCGGCGGCACCTTCCGCATGCGCGGCGAGGACATTCACGCCGCCATTGCCATCGACCTGCGCGAGGCCTACCAGGGCGCCTCGCGCACGATCAGCCTGCGCGTGCCCGAGCAGGACCCGGGAGGGCGCATGGTCACGCGCGACAGGACGCTCAGCGTGACCATCCCGAAAGGCGTGACGCCCGGGCAGCAGCTGCGCCTGGGCGGCCAGGGCCATCCGGGCATCGGCGGCGGGCCGGCGGGGGACCTCTACCTCGAGGTGCAGTTCAATCCCGATCCGCGCTACCGCATCGAGGGCGCGCAGGTATTCGAGAACGTGCCGGTGACGCCCTGGGAGGCCGCGCTCGGCGCCAGCATTTCGGTGCCCACGCCCTCCGGCGCGGTCGAGGTGACGGTGCCGCCGGGCTCGCAGGGTGGCCGCAAGCTGCGCCTGAAGGGGCGCGGCATCCCGGCGGCGCAGCCGGGCGACCTGTACCTGATCCTGGACGTGGTGCTGCCGCCCGCCAGCAGCGACCGCGCGCGCGAGCTGTACCAGGCGATGGCGCGCGATCTTGCCTTCAACCCCCGCGAACGCATAGGAGCTTGAACGATGGTGCAACAACATAGCCTGAGCGGCGTGCTGCTGGACGAGGTCGCCCTGACGCTCGAGGAACTGGCGCGCGCCTGCGATGTCGAACCGGACTGGGTCGTACGCCATGTCCACGCCGGCGTGCTCGGCAGCCAGGACGTGGTCAGCGTGCAGGTGACGGGCTGGCGTTTCCGCAGCATGGACCTGCAGCGGGCCCGGCGCCTGCTGAGCGTCGAACGGGACTTCGACGCCAACGAAGACCTGGCCGCGCTGGTGGTCGACATGGCCGACGAAATCCGGCGCTTGCGCGCGCGGCTGCACGTGCTGGGCGTCAAGCTGCCCTGAACGCTTGCCCGCGGCAGCGATGCGCTTGCATGAGTCCGCTGTCCAACACGGACTCATGCAACATTCATGCTTTGCGATAGAATCGGCCGGACCCAGCGCAAAGTCTTATGTTAAAAAAACTCCCGGCCACCGCCACCGCCCCCTTCTGTCCGTCCGAAGTTTCCGGTACCGTCACCGTCCCCGAAAGCGATCCGCTGTGGAAGAAGATCCTCCGCTATGCGGGACCGGGCTTGCTCGTTTCGGTTGGATACATGGATCCGGGCAATTGGGCAACCGCCATCCAGGGCGGCTCCCAGTTCGGTAATCAGCTGTTGTTCGTGGTGGTGCTGTCGAGCCTGGCCGCCATCGTGCTGCAATGCCTGAGTGCGCGGCTGGGCATCGTCACCGGCAAGGACCTGGCCGTGCACTGCCGCGAGCAGTATGCGCCGCTGTCGGCCAAGGCCCTGTGGCTGTTCGCGGAACTGTCGATCATCGCCTGCGACCTGGCCGAGGTGCTGGGCTGCGCGCTCGCCTTCCACCTGCTGCTGGGCGTGTCGCTGCCGGCCGGCGTGGCGCTGACGGCGCTGGACACCGTCCTCGTGCTGGCGCTGAAGGGGCGCGGCTTCCGCCAGCTGGAAGCCATCATCCTCGGGCTGATCGCCACCATCGCCATCTGTTTGTTCTGGGAACTGGCGCTGGTCAAGCCCGACTGGCCATCGGTGGCGGCCGGCCTGGTGCCGTCGCTGCAGAAGCTGGCCGACCGCGACGCCCTCTATCTCGCCATCGGCATCCTCGGCGCGACCGTGATGCCGCACAACCTCTACCTGCATTCCTCGGTGGTGCAGACCCGCGTCGCCGCGCTCGGCATGCAAGGCCGCGAACAGCGCCTCGACGAGTCGATCAAGCTGTCGCGCGTCGACACCATCGTCTCGCTGATGTTGGCCCTGTTCATCAACGGCGCGATCCTGGTGCTGGCCGCCAGCGCCTTCTACAAGCCGGGCGGCGGCAACGTGATGGACATCGACCAGGCCTATTACCTGCTGGCGCCGGTGGCGGGCACGGCCATGGCCGCGATCCTGTTCGGCCTGGCGCTGCTGGCGTCTGGCCAGAGCTCGACCTTTACCGGCACCATCGCCGGCCAGGTCATCATGGAAGGCTTTTTGAAGCTCAAGATCCCGTGCTGGCAGCGGCGCCTGATCACGCGCGGCCTGGCGCTGGCCCCGGCGATGGCCGGCGTGCTGACGCTGGGCGACCATGCGATCGGCAAGATGCTGGTCGGCAGCCAGGTCGTGCTGAGCCTGCAACTGCCGTTTGCCATGTATCCCTTGATTCGCCTGACAGGCCGCGGCGACCTGATGGGGCGCTTCGTGAATTCCTGGTGGACTTCGGTCGTGTCCTGGTTCCTGTTCGTGGTGATCTCGGCCGCGAATGCCTGGATGGTGTGGCAGGCGCTGTTCGGTGGATAGCAAACAGATCATCGCGTGCGCGGTCCCGGCGCCGCAAAAATTACAATGAATCTCCCAGTCTAGCTGATTATCAAGCGCTAACAAGGAGATCAATATGCAACAAGCAAGCAATCAAGCCCTGCAGGGCAAACGCGTCGCCATCCTGATGACCGACGGCGTGGAGCAAGTCGAATACACCGGTCCGCGCAGCTTCCTCGAAGAGCAGGGCGCCCAGGTGACCCTGCTGTCGCCGAAACCGTCCGGCGACGAGATCCAGGGCTTCGACCATCTCACCCCTTCGCAAAAATTCAAGGTCGAACTGGACGTGCGCGACGCCAAACCGGCCGACTTCGACGCGCTGGTGCTGCCGGGCGGCGTGGCCAACCCGGATCAGCTGCGCCTGTCGACGGAAGCCATCACCTTCATCCGCGAATTCGGCCGCGAGAACAAGCCGATCGCCGCCATCTGCCACGGCCCGTGGACGCTGATCGACGCCGATCTCGTGGCCGGCAAGCGCATGACCAGCTGGCCGACGCTGCAGCTGGATTTGCAGAACGCGGGTGCGCAGTGGACCGATGAACAGGTGGTGGTCGACGGCAAGCTCGTTACCAGCCGCAAGCCGGACGACATCCCGGCCTTCAACCAGGCGATCCTGAGCGAGCTGCAGGGCTCTGGGCAGACTCAGCACTAAGAGCGCCTGCCGCCATGCCGGGACTGGACGTGCGACGTGCCGGCCACGGCATGCCTAGAATGGTTCCATCGTAATGACATATTTTTGGAGGTCATATGTTGGAGCAAGCGGTAGAGCAAACTGCGGGTAAGCCGCTGGAAGGCAAGCGCATCGCCATGCTGATGACTGACGGCGTGGAGCAGATCGAATACACCAGCCCGCGTTCCTTCCTCGAGGAAAACGGCGCGACCGTGGTGCTGGTGTCGCCGAAGCAGGTTGGCGAGGCTATCCAGGGCTTCAATCAATTGACCCCGGACCAGACATTCAAGGTCGAGATGAACGTGGCCGACGCCCGGCCCGGGGATTTCGATGCGCTGGTGCTGCCGGGTGGCGTCGCCAATCCGGATCAACTGCGTATGAGCAAAGAAGCGATCGACTTCATCCGCGGCTTCCCGGTCGAGGAAAAGATGGTCGCGGCGATCTGCCACGGTCCCTGGACCCTGATCGACGCCGGCATCGCCACCGCCAAGCACCTGACCAGCTGGCCGAGCCTGAAGCGCGATCTCACCAATGCGGGGGCGGAGTGGACCGATGACGAGGTGGTGATCGACCAGCGCCTGGTGACGAGCCGGAATCCCGGGGATTTGCCGGCGTTTAACGATGCGATGCTGAAGGAATTGCTGGTGGCGCCGGGGACCGATCCGGGGCCGACCTCGTAAGCATTGGCGTCAGCGCGGTGCGTAATTCGTCGCGCGGCCGAGATAGATGTCCAGCTGAACCAGAAGATGGCCGCCCATGCTCTGGCCGGCCACACGGACTTTCACGCTGGCTTTATTGTTCAATTCAAGCTGCAGGGCGGTCGCGAACGAGCCGTTTTCCAGGAATGGCATTTTCACGACGGCCTCGCCGTCCTTGAGTTCGGCTTTGACGTCGGACTTGCTGCTCATGCCGGGGATGTACTGGAAGGTGGTCAGGCGCAGGGTCTCGCCCGAGAATTCGGGGCCGGTGAATACGGCTTCTTCGCCACGTTCCATTAAAAAGGATTTTGAAAAGGTCAGTTCTTTGCCGTTGATCATCAACATGTCGTTTCTCCGCATTCTGTTCGTGTGCTGCTACACTTCATTAACTTAATGCTAACACACGCGGAGGTGATGCTTGAGCACGACTGTCGGACAGATCAATGCGAAATTCTTTTTCTCCACAATGATCCTTGGATGCTTTTTGTCGGGCGTGTTCTCGCCGCCTGCTCATGCAGCCAAAGCGCAATCGAATACGGTGCCTGTCGATAACGGCATTGCTTCGCTTGCGCTGGGCAGCCATACGCTCGTCGGCCTGCGCGCACTCCGGGAAAACTTCAATGCCCACAGCTTCGAGGTGGTGGCTTTTTATTTCCGCGATACGAGCGCGGGGCCAGCGCAACTGAACCTGGTCCCGGTCTTCGGCACCGATAAGGGCAAACGGAAAGAGCTGTACGAGATTACGGTTGGCGGTGGCGCGGATTGCAAGTTGAGCGACTTCCGGCTGTTGAAGGCGCAGGGACGGCAGCCGGCCCGCCTTGTCGTCGCGCAGCGGGATCCCGGTGATTCTTTCGTTGCACCGGGCGTCGTGCGCTTCATTTACTACGACCTGATGCAAAACGAGGAAGGCTTGCCCGGCGAGCCGCCGCTCTACTTTGAAGAAAAGACCCGGGCAAACAGCCGCCAGAAATATTGTGATGTCAACGATGCCTTCGAGCGGGAACTGGGCATGGGCGCGTCAAGCGGGCGTGGTCTCTGAGCGGTGGCTCATCGTGCTGGTGGCGCATAGCGGTAATGTCCGGTGATCTTGAAGGCGAACAGGACGTCTTCCATTTTCGTTCCCGAACCGATGTTGTGGATGACCAGCGGCGTGCCGGCCGGCGATTTGCGGTCGGCCACGATGCCGATGTGCGGCAGGCCGTAGGGGAGTTCCCAAACGACGAGGTCGCCGGGCGCGAATCGTTGCGGATCCTTGGCTGGTGCGATCGTCGTGCCGTGGCGCTGGAAGAAGGTGGCCAGGTTGGGGGCGCGACGGTGGTCGATATTGGTGTCGGGGCGTTTCAGCTTCCATTGCGCGGGATGCGGGTAGGCGCGCCAGTTGGCGCGCATGTCTTCGTGGACCTTTTTTTGCAGGTCGATGCCGAGCTGGCGGTAGGCGCGGATGATGACGTCGGTGCAGACGCCGCGTTCCAGGAGACGTCGCCGTTCGGGTAGGCGAGGCGTTGGTAGCTGGGGTCGTAGTGGAGCGTGATGCCGATTTGGGAGCGGGCTGCGGTGACCAGGTCCTGGGCTGGTGTGGCTTGGGCGGCCGTCAGGGTGCATAGCAGGAGTAGGGGGAGTGGCCTCATGATCAGCTCCGGGAAAGAGGGAGGCGGTAGCGTGCTTTGATTGTATTGGGCGTACGTTGAGCTGAGTCAGCGGTAGAGACTTTGCTGTAAGCGGCAAGAGGTGTCAAGACTTCGGCGGCGGTACGGCACAATCGCTGCGCGATTGCTTGAATGGGCGAATCGGAGAGGCCTTGCGCCTGCATGCGCAAGGCCGCTGCGCCGGCGCGCCGCGGTGCGGCACGAATTCCCGGCTCCGCCCCTCGTCCGTGCCGGACGAGGATCCGATTCCCGACGCCGGAACGGCAGTATTCAAAAGCAAAGGCCTCGTCGGTTTCACTGTGTCGAGAGCGATAACTTGACGCGATGAGAAACCATATGTTGTCGTTTTTGGCTCTCATTCGCGTAATCTGGACCGTGGTTCCCGACGCTTTTGGGACGATAATTTGTCGCTTCATGTGCCTGCGGAAGCATAATGTGACCCGCCGTCGTGTGGATGCCACCATGTTCACATGCCACGTCTACTAAACCCACTTTGTAATCAAGCGGCCTACCTCATACATCCAGCTTGCTGAGGGCAGCAATCGGCCGAGGCTGTGTAAATACGTGCTTTCGACGTATTTTCAGGGGCCGGTTTACTGTTCCTGACCCAACGAAAACGCTGTGGCGGTCGTTTGGAAGGCCGACTTTCGCGGTGACGCATCGATCTCGCCTTTTTACACAGCTTGGGCCAAAGCGGAGATACCTGTACTTGGCCGGAAGGCTCGGCAGTACACCCACACACGGACATGAAAAAGATGAGGCAGCTTCCTTGCCAACACACTTGGCAGCCGTGCGCTTGCCGTTGCCCCTGTTCCTTGCGTAATTATGCTAGTGCCGCGTGGCAACGATTTCCGCAGCAACGGGTGTCAGCGGCTTGTCAGCCCTTACCTGAACTAAGTAAGGCACCGGATGGGGTACCTCTGCGGCGAAGGGTTTGTTGTTGTTCTGGAAAAAATCCGGGATCCGCGTATACTTGCGCTTAGTAAAGTAGCATTAATCTTGAGCGAAAGTATAAGTGGCATGGTTCGGCAATCCCGCTGGCCTTGCGCGGCGGAGAAACAATGAAAGTATTTAACAAGGGGCGTCGAGGCGTTCACGAGCGGGAGATTGCTGGAATAGACCGGCTAATTAACGAGTTACCCGCCGACTGGCTACTTTTCACCAACCTTGAGTTGGCGCTCGCTACCGGAGGGCGCGAGATTGATGCCATTATCGTCGGCGCGGATCGGCTATTTATCCTCGATTTGAAGGATTGGCATGGCAAGATCGTCTCCACGCCGGCCGGATGGGAACTTAACGGCAAGCTCATGAGCGGTGGTAATCCGTATGAGAAGATTGCGGACAATCGGCGCGAGTTGGGCATCCGGTTGCGCGATTTCATTAGACAGAACGCGGCCAAATTCAGCCCCACTCTGGCCGGCGCGCCCACGCCTCTGATAGAGCATGGGGTGCTATTGACCGGAACACAGGATCGCTCGGGCATTGCATTGACCGAGCGCGATCGGGTTTATCCTATTGACTTCTTTATTAAAACGGTTCGAGATCTTAAGCTACGGCGAGAGCATTTTAGCGGCGCCCTTCCGATTCATTACGATCCAGGACTAACGAAATCTCCTTGGGTCGATTTGCTGCGACAGTTCTTCAATGTCGACAGCAACCATTTCCGGCCTTCTTCACGTCATTATGGACCTTGGGTACCAGTCGGCGATCATCATTCGTTTGCTCATGCCAAAGGTCTGTTTTTGGAATACGACGTCACCGACCCAAGTGTCGACAGTGCTGCTGGACTGTTGCGGCGCTGGGATTTTACCAAGGCAGAAACCCGCTTTCAGAACGAAGAGGCGCGACTGGAAATTGCCGGACGCGAACTGCGAGTCGTGAATTGGTTAAAGGACCGCAACCCAGACCTAGCCGGCGGTGTACTGCAGCCGCGTGATTCGGATCCGCAGCGCGGCTTCCAGTACTGGGAGGTTTTCGAGCGACGGCAGCGGCTCAAGCGCCTGCTCGATATCCCGGTAGACCAACTGTTAGAAATGGCGCGCGATAATCGGATCGAGTTGGTTCGCCAGATCGTTTTGCGCGCAAAGCAGCTGCATGACATCGGCGCTGCGCACTTGGATATCGGATTGCACAGCGTTTGGCTGGAGGCGCCATCGGTGACGCAGCTGTCTCATCTGATGGCTGCAAGCTTCCCTGAAGTGGCGTCGCTGGGCCAAAGTCGATATCAATTTCTCTCGAGCAGCGCGCTACCGGAAGACGCCTTTGAAAACCCGGATACACCGCAGCGCAAAGATGTGTATCTGCTTGGCTGCGTGGCGCATTACCTCCTACTGGGCGCTCTGCCACAAGCTGAGGATGGCATGCCAGCCTGCTGGGATATGGCGGCTGACCCAGACGGCAGCTTCAAAAACCTGCATGAGTGGCTGCAGCGCGCCCTCGAACTCGATCCCGTCGATCGGTTTGCCGATGCTGGCGCGATGCTCGATGGTTTGAACAGCGCGCTGTCCGGTTACACGACACTACACTCCGTACTGGAGAGCCTGGAACGTTATCACACCGTGTCTTCGTTCAAAAAGCTGCTCAAAGCCTACCCAGAAGAGCAAGAACTGCGGGACGATACCCGGGTAAGTATGTGGACCAGCGAAGTTGGCGCCCTGCCGGTGGTAGTGAAAATGTGGAAACGCGCGGGCTGGACCAATCAGTTAACGGAAGCGCCGCGCCTATTGGATTTTCTAGAGCGCGCTAACGCCATCAAGGCCGACAAGCCGCCCGGCACTGCCGCCATTGTGGAGCCGATCTGGCTCGAAGAAGGTTTGGTGTTGGTAACTGAGTATGTGGCTGCGCCAAACTTGGCAAGCCTGCTCGCCTCTGCGGACAACCCATTGAAAGAGTCGGGGCGCGCGCTGAGTTTCCTGCGAGCGCTCGGCGGAGTGGTAGTGGGACTGCACGAACGCATGGTGGCGCATGGCGACTTAAAGCCCGAAAATATTCTGGCCGTTGTTGAGTCCGTCGCAACAAAGGAAGGCAGTATTGCACGCGAAGAGGAGACGCTGCGCCCGGTATTGATCGATTTGCTCGACTTCAGCCCAGATGCTGATGGTGAGCGCATGACTACGGCTTATGCGCCCGCTTCAGGAGGCCGTTTCGAACGAGACCGCTTCGCCATCACCAAGATCACCGAAGAACTGCTGAGCGCATTATCTCTTGAACCCTTGGCGCGGCAGCGCATCACCGCAGCCATCAATCTGATTCGTAGCGCGACGCCCGCAAATGCGACACTTCTTCCCCTTCTAGAAGCGCTTGATCACGCACTAAGTCCCCACGTTTCCAAACCTGTACCGGTCATTGGGCTGGTTTTGCCCAACGATCCTGGCACCCCGTTCGATACAGACGAGGGCAACATCGCGTTTTCATTGGCGCGAAATGGCAACATATTGTACTTGCGAGGAGCGCGCGAACAGCTTGTCGTGACCTTAGACGCTGACTTCCGCCCCGTCTCAGCCGAGCGGAGGGCGATCGATTTTCTGCAGCTAGTGCGGCAAGAGCGTTTCGTTTTTGCTACGCCAGCCGTCACCCTAGAGATCTCGATTGGCGCCAAGATTGATCTGCAGTCTCTGGCGTTGTTTCTGACAGGGCCGGAAATCGGACCATTGTGGCAGGCCGAATGCGCCGCTAGACAGCTTCCGCGGGCCGAGCTATCGACTGCCGAAATCGACGTCGTGCAAGATCTCGGCGCAGAGCTGCAGGATGATGAGAATTTCGCGGAGGAGGAGGACGCGGCTTTTGCTGATACCGAAGACGAAATTTCTGAAGAGGCAGCGCAGCAGATCATTGTTGATGAGAATGTCGATGTGCCCAAGCTGTGGGAGCGGTTACTCCAGCTCGAAGCTGACCTGATCATTAAGGGCGTTACGCTTGGCCCAAGCCACTACAATTACAAAACCGAAACTCACCAAGTCGAGTTTGAGCTCGAATCGGCAAGTTTCGAGTTCGCCCGTGAAGATCGAGTGAATGTCTCACGGCTCAACGCCAAGGGCCAATGGGTGTCCATCGGCCGGCTCGATCTCGCGCACTCCACGGCCTCGATGCTGCATGTTGTTCGCTCTCGACACAGCTTCCCTGGCAAGGTGCTGATAGAAGAGGGGACTCCGCTACGTTTGGAAAGTCACTTTGAGATCACTAGTCGGCAACGCCGCCGAGAAGCAACCGATCGAATTTTGGCCGACAAAGGAAGAATTCCAAACCTAATCGATTATTTGCATCCAAGCAAAGACCGGCGCCCAGATACGCAGGAGCCCCAAGTCGATCCCACTGAAATCATAGACGCCTATGCACTAAATCGTGTGCAAGCGGACGCCTTTGCTAAGTTAATTTCGCAGCGCCCGCTCGGCCTATTGCAAGGGCCACCCGGAACCGGAAAAACACGCTTTATCGCTGCGCTGGTGCATTACGCCTTACGCCACAATCTGGCCAAGAATGTCTTACTTGCTAGTCAGTCCCATGAAGCTGTCAACGGCGCAGCTGAAGCCGTGTTGAAGTTGTTCAAGGACGACGAAGACATCCCGAGCATGTTGCGAGTCGGCTATGAGGGCAATGTCTCGGAAATGCTGATGCCATACCATGCGGACCGAGTCCAGCGTCTGCTAAAAGACCGATTCCGTGCCGAGTTGCGCCAGCGACTACACATAGCTGGGCGTGCATTGGGCTTGCCGGCATCGCTGGTCGATAAGCTTATCGTCATCGAAACAATCCTGCGCCCGATCGTCGAGCGTCTGCAAGAACTTTCCCTACGCCCGTCTGATGCGGATATCGATTCGCGCATTGATGGTCTGCGGCAGACCCAAGATAGCGTGATGGAGTCACTCGGCTTACGAAATAGCTTCGAACACGCACTCGACGAATATTACCTGCCGGATTTGGCAGCTATGGTCGCTGCTGAGGAATCCTTTAGAAACGTTGCTATCCTCAATCGCTTTTTGAATGTCGCTGAACTGGCGCGTGACTTCATCGGTAGCGTCTCCTCGCGCGAACGCAATATTGAGACCTTCCTGGCCGGAACCCGGAGCATTGTAGTCGGCACATGTGTCGGCTTGGGACGCGCATCGCTCGGACTAACATCGACACCGTTTGACTTGGTCATTATCGACGAAGCTGCTCGTTGCACGCCAGGGGAACTGGCCGTGCCGTTGCAGTCCGCCAGATGGGTGGTACTGGTCGGCGACCATCTGCAACTAGAGCCGACCCATTCACCTGAAGTGGTGCGGAAAGTGGCGCGTGAACTTGACATCGGCCTAGCCGATGTCAAACGCAGCGATTTCGAGCGTGTTTTTAATTCTGCCTATGGTCGCTTGGGCGGTGCCTCTCTCACACAGCAGTACCGAATGCTACCTCCGATCGGCGAGATCGTCTCCAATGTTTTCTATCTGCCACGTTTAAAGCAAGGCTTGGCCCATGCGCGTCTGAATCCGATCATGGTGCTGGACCAGCCTCCCGCAGGGCTGCGTAAGCCGCTAACATGGATTGCAACTGATACGCTCGGAGAGGCCGCATATCAACGAGACGTCAGCAAAGGACGCAACGTGCTTATCAACCAGACCGAGGCCGAGTTGATTGTCTTGCTCCTTAAAAACTGGGATGCCGACTTAGGCTTGAAGGAGTGGCTACGTACCCATCCGGGGCATTCAAAAGCGATTGGCATCATCTGCACGTACCGCGAACAGTGCAAGCTGATTAATAGTCTGATCAAGCGGGCCGGGCTAAGTGAGGAATTGCTTGCGACTATCAAACTCGACACGGTCGACAGCTACCAAGGAAAAGAAAACTTAATTGTGGTGCTATCTTTGACCCGCAATAACGAGGACGGCGTCATAGAGCATGGGGCTGCCACAATCAAGCAAGGCTTTATGGCGCAGCCGAACCGGTTGAACGTTGCCATGAGCCGGGCGATGGATCGACTGGTTATCTTGGGTGCTCGACTGCGCTGGCCCCAAGCCGGACCGATGGCGGCGGTGGCGGATCAATTCTTATTGCAGGTGGACGCCGGCCAAGCCGAAATCCTCGACGCCGCTTCACTAAAGGCTACAGGGCTTGGATCCGCCGATCTCGCACCCTCGCGCAGCCAGGTTGCGACACCAGTTGCTGTTGTAGGAGAAGCAGAATGACCCAATCCGTGCGCAAGACGCTCTCGATTAAAAAGACTCACATTGCTGATCCGGCCGACGGAGCACGCTTTGACCACGAATATAGCGCGGATAATCTGGGCGAAGCGGAATCGTGGGAGCAAAAGGAAGTGCTGCTGGACAGGATTGATGTGCTACTGCCATGTCGGATCTTCCAAGTGACATACAAGGTCGCCGAGCAAGGGGGATTGTCGCTGACTAGCGAATTTCTGCTGCGCCTACTGTACGCTGTTGAAGACGGCATGGACGACGAACGTATTGCTCAGTTTTTCGGTTTCAACCAGCGAGAACTTGCCTTCGTTGTAAACGAGGTCCTGAACTGGGATTATGCTATTCGCGAGGAAGGCAGGCTGCGTCTAACCAAGGTCGGGCGCGGACTGTTCAGTACCGGAAGTGGAACGCCGCATATCCTGACGGTGGAAAAGCGTACTAATGGCTTTGGTTTCGACTCTATTTCCTTGTGCGGGCAGGAAGTTAGGCGCCTTGACCCGTTTATGCTGTCTCTCCCAGCGCTCGAAGAGAAAAAACAGTCCGTCGTCGCTAATCCAAGCGAACATATTCGTCAAGAAGCATTTCGTCGCAGTTTTGCGGGATTCGACTCGGCGCGTCGAACTGGCGTGAGTGTGGCGCAGCAGCACTTATATTCCGTTGATAGCGTTACCGCCGAAAAGCGGTTTTTAGCTGCGGTCCCAGTGCGCGTCATTGCGCAGGGCGGTGATTCCGCTAATATCCAGGTTGACTTGAGCGACTGGCACACTGGGCACGAATTAGAAGATCGCGAGGCGGTCGTTAACACGATCACTGCATTAGTCGACGGTATCGTAGTCCAGAAAACTGCACATGATGAATGGGCGTACAGACAGTTGCTCGCCATGGCGCCGACCTTCCTGCAGCGTTATAAGCGCCGCGATGGTTTGGCTTTGGACCGCTATCATCGGCATGCGCTGCAAGTGGCGGCTGAGCCGCGCGCCGACCGCCCCACCGTCCCGTTGCTCGGAACTATATTTACACCGGCTAACATGGAACGTCTTGCTGCCGCACTAAAGTACGGCACGCGCGTCCTCGGCAAAGCAATTAGCCAACATGAGGCAATGGTATCGGCTCTCGCTCAGGCGCAGTCAGGCGAGTTGAACCAAGACTACATGCAGGGGGTGCCTGCGGCGCCTCAATGGCCGCGCCAAGTGTTCTGGCTAACGCCGAGTAAGCATTGGGGACAAACTCGGGCGCTTCCAATTGCGCTCGATCTCATCCGGCAAGCTTTAGAGCAAGCTGATGTCGATTCGCTCGAAGACTGGGAGACGATCGCGGTGCGCCCGCAGGGAGATCGGGCTACGAGCAGGCCGCCAATGTGGGTGAGGAACGCCTTCTCCAAAACTATGAATCTGCCTTTGCAGGAAATGCCGTCGAGTAGCTTGGAAATTCTTTACGTGCCTAATCTTGTGGCCGCTGCACTCGTTCACGCTCCGATCAGTCCAAGCACCGGTGCGCTACGCGGCTTTCCAGTGCCGCTTGGCTTTCTCAGCTTTGACCCGGAAGTCGTGGCGCAAGCTGGGCGCTACTTTGCATCGGTCGCATAGTTGGCGTTAGTCAGACGCCCGACCTGGCCAGCATCTTGTGCCGTAGAGGAGGCTGGACGCTGGTGGGTAGTCGGGAAGTGCAGTCAGCTTTTCTCGGAGTCGAGTTACGACCCGCATGGCTGGCTTAGGTACCAAAATTCCATCCTGCCGTTAATGTATGTAACGATCCTACCAACGCTTCGGGACAGTTAAGGGAATGGGGTAACCTACGTATTTACTCTCTTCTGGTGCTAAACAACAAATCAAAGTGGGATAGCTTCTAGACATATGGATGCTGGGCGCACTGATCAGATAGGTAAATTATTTAAATTCTGGAGCCTACGAGAGTCTATGGAAAACCAAAAACGCATGGCTTTGTTGCACAAATCAGGCTCGCCCAGCGTAGAACCTGTAGGTCTGGTAGCCTGAACGGATGAAACCAGTTCCACAGAAGTACCGCACGACCAATTGGAAGACGTACAACGAAGCGCTGAAGT
>Ga0265798_10004846_pt1 | contig 18407 bp, 16 predicted proteins | sample P3T30metagenome_FD_192430 | JGI IMG/M metagenome (GOLD analysis project Ga0265798, IMG submission 192430) | Plant litter microbial communities from East Loma Ridge, Irvine, California - P3 T30 | ecosystem: Environmental > Terrestrial > Plant litter > Unclassified | place: USA: California... | reverse complement strand
ATCGCGCCCCTTCGCGAGGCGCTCGTGGCCAAGCTGGCCCGCGAGAACGACCTGCACGTCGACGTCGAGCAGGTCTGGGTCACGGTGGGCGCGACGCAGGCGCTGTACCAGGCCATGGGCCTCGTCCTGGCGAAAGGCGACGAGGTGCTCGTGCCCGACCCCGGGTACACGACCTTCTCGATGAACGCGCACATGCTCGACGCGGTGCCCGTGCCCTACGCCCTCTCGCCCGACCGCGGGTTCCTCCCCGATCTCGAGCAGCTGGAGGCGTCGGTCACCGAGCGCACCCGTGCGGTCGTCGTCAACTCGCCCTCGAACCCCCTCGGCGTGGTCTGGCCGCGCGAGGTGCTCCAGGGCCTGCTCGACCTCGCGGCGCGGCACGACCTCTGGGTGATCAGCGACGAGGTCTACGAGTACTTCACCTACGGCACGCCCCACGTGAGCATCGCGTCGCTCGACGCCGACGACCGGGTCTTCAGCGCGTTCTCCCTGAGCAAGACGTACGCCATGACCGGGGTCCGTGTCGGCTACCTGGTCACGCCCCGGGGGCTGGCGCCGACGATGCGCACCGTCCAGGAGGCGATGATCAGCTGCGTCGCCGAGCCCGACCAGCACGCGGCCCTCGCCGCCGTCACGGGCGACCACGGACCGGTCTCGGAGGCGCGCGAGCACTACCGCCGCAACCTCGAGCTCGCGACGGCGCTGCTGGCCGAGCGGGGCATCGCCCACCTCGACCCGCAGGGCGCCTTCTACCTGTGGATCGACGTGAGCCACGCCTCCCAGGGCGACGTGGCGGGCTGGGCCGAGCGGTTCCTCCTCGAGGAGAGGGTCGCGGTCGCGCCGGGCAGCGCCTTCGGCCGCTCCGGCGAGGGCTGGATCCGCATCTGCCTGGCCGCGGCTCCCGAGGTGATCGAGCGGGGCCTGCGCGCGCTGCCCGCCCCCGGCGAGGCCGCGTCGCCGGCTCCCGCCTCCACCGTCGTCACGGCCGACTGAGGCCCGGGGCCGGGCCGGCCGACCGACGCCCGGGCCGGGCCGGCCGTCGGGGACGCCCCCGTCCCGATCCGGGGGCCAGCCCCCTTCAGCCGCCCGCCGCCTCCTTCGTAGGCTCGACCACATGACGAACAAGGCACCGCTCCCCACCACCGCCCCCGCCGCGACCGGCGGGCTCCACTCGCCGCTCAGCGTCACGAGCCTCGTGCTCGGCATCGCGTCCGTGGCGCTCGGCTTCACGCTGGTCGTCCCCGTCGTCGGCCTCGTCCTCGGCCTCGTCGCACGCCGGCGCGAGCCCGACGGCCGCACGATGGCGCTCGTCGGCGTGATCTCGTCGGCGGTGATGCTGCTCGGCAGCCTCGCGGTGCTGCTGGTCGGCCTGGTCGTGGCCGTCCCGGTCGGTCTCCTGCACCTCCTCGGCTGACGGGGACGCGGTCGGCGGGCGCGGCGTGGGAGAATCGTCTCGACAACCGCCCGCCACCCCCAGAGGACCGTGTGAGCCCCCAAGCACCCCGTGCACTCGAGCCGGCGAAGACCGCGCCCGAGCACATCCGCAACTTCTGCATCATCGCGCACATCGACCACGGCAAGTCGACGCTCGCCGATCGCATGCTGGGCATCACCGGCGTCGTCGAGGACAGGGCGATGCGCGCCCAGTACCTCGACCGCATGGACATCGAGCGCGAGCGCGGCATCACCATCAAGAGCCAGGCCGTGCGCATGCCGTGGGAGCGCGAGGGCCAGACCTTCGCGCTCAACATGATCGACACGCCGGGCCACGTCGACTTCAGCTACGAGGTCAGCCGGTCGCTGGCCGCCTGCGAGGGCGCCATCCTGCTCGTCGACGCCGCGCAGGGCATCGAGGCCCAGACCCTGGCGAACCTCTACCTCGCCCTCGAGAACGACCTCGAGATCATCCCCGTGCTCAACAAGATCGACCTGCCCGCGGCCGACCCCGAGAAGTACGCGGCCGAGCTCGCGAGCCTCATCGGCGGCGACCCGGCCGACGTGCTCCGGGTGAGCGGCAAGACGGGCGTCGGCGTCACCGAGCTGCTCGACCGCGTCGTCGACCGCATCCCGTCGCCGACGGGCGACTTCGACGCCTCGCCCCGGGCGATGATCTTCGACTCGGTCTACGACAGCTACCGCGGCGTCGTGACGTACATCCGCATGATCGACGGCACCCTGCACCCTCGCGAGAAGGTCCAGATGATGTCGACGAAGTCGACGCACGACATCCTCGAGATCGGCGTCTCGTCGCCCGAGCCCACGCCCAGCGGCGGCCTGTCCGTCGGCGAGGTCGGCTACCTCATCACCGGCGTGAAGGACGTCCGGCTCTCGAAGGTCGGCGACACGGTCACCACGGCCGCCAAGCCCGCGACGGAGGCGCTGCCCGGCTACGTCGAGCCGCTCCCGATGGTCTACTCGGGCCTGTACCCGATCGACGGCAGCGACTACCCCGACCTGCGCGAGGCCCTCGACAAGCTCAAGCTGTCCGACGCGGCCCTCGTCTACGAGCCCGAGACCAGCGTGGCGCTCGGCTTCGGCTTCCGCTGCGGGTTCCTCGGCCTGCTGCACCTCGAGATCATCACCGAGCGCCTCGAGCGCGAGTTCGGCCTCGACCTCATCACGACCGCGCCCAGCGTGGTCTACGAGGTCACGACCGACGACAAGAAGACCGTCACGGTGACGAACCCGAGCGAGTTCCCCGGGGGCAAGATCGCCAGCGTCAGCGAGCCCATGGTCAAGGCGGCGATCCTCGCCCCGAAGGACTACGTCGGCGTCATCATGGAGCTCTGCCAGCAGCGGCGCGGCAACCTCCTCGGCATGGAGTACCTCGGCGAGGACCGGGTCGAGATCCGCTACGCGATGCCCCTCGGCGAGATCGTCTTCGACTTCTTCGACAGCCTCAAGTCGAAGACGGCCGGCTACGCGAGCCTCGACTACGAGCCCGTCGGCGACCAGGAGGCCGACCTCGTCAAGGTCGACATCCTGCTGCAGGGCGAGCAGGTCGACGCCTTCAGCGCCATCGTGCACCGCGACAAGGCCTACGCCTACGGCGTGCTGATGACGGGCCGCCTGCGCGAGCTGATCCCGCGCCAGCAGTTCGAGGTGCCCATCCAGGCCGCCATCGGCGCGCGCATCATCGCCCGCGAGAGCATCCGCGCCATGCGCAAGGACGTCCTCGCCAAGTGCTACGGCGGCGACATCAGCCGCAAGCGCAAGCTGCTCGAGAAGCAGAAGGAGGGCAAGAAGCGCATGAAGACCATCGGTCGCGTCGAGGTGCCCCAGGAGGCGTTCATCGCCGCCCTGAGCGGGGACACCGAGGCGAAGAAAGAGAAGAAGTAGCCGATGCGCCGATCGTCCTACACCGAGACGCGCACGACCTACGGCGAGGTCGGCGCGACCCAGGCGCCCGACCTCATGCAGTACCCGCCGACGGGCTTCCGACCGGCCGAGTACCGCACCCGCGTCGGCCACGGCGACGCGCGCTTCGAGGCGGCGTGGATGGCCACGATGACGTGGAAGATCCAGGAGCGCAGCGGCATCGAGGTGCGGGTCGACTCCGTCCCTCCCGTCGAGCAGGGCGCGTACCACCCCGTCACGTTCGACGACGACGGCGTGCCCGTCGACCCGGCGCACTGGGAGCAGGGCCGCGACGAGACGCGCTTCGCCCCCGACGGCACCCCGTTCCTCACGGCCGGCACGACCGCGACCCTGTCGATCTCGGCGTACGGCCGCAGCGTCAAGGCGCCCGTGCGCGTCGTCTACGTCGTCGACGAGCCGCGTCGCAAGGGCTTCGCCTACGGCACGCTCGAGGGGCACCCCGAGAGCGGCGAAGAGAGCTGGGTCGTCGACCAGACCGACGACGGCTCGGTCTGGCTGTCGATCCGGTCGTTCTCGCGCCCGAGCAACTGGCGCTGGAAGCTCGTCGAGCCCTTCATGCGCCGCCAGCAGGCGATGTACACCCGTCGCTACCTGCGGGCGCTGAGCCTGGCCGAGCCCGACGTGCCCGCCGAGGGCGACGTCGACCTCGAGGCCGCCGCCGAGGCCGCGCACGACGACGAGATCCGCGAGCCGGGCTCGCGCCGGTCGGGCGACTGACGGTGCCCGGGGCCCTTCCCCTCGGCGACCCCGCGCCCGTCGACGGCTCCCTGCCGTCGTCGGTCGTCGACGGCGTCGCCGACCGCAACCTCGGCGTCTACCTGCACGTGCCGTTCTGCCGGGTGCGCTGCGGCTACTGCGACTTCAACACGTACACGGGCGACGAGCTCCGCGGCGCCCGTCGCGACGACTACGCCCAGGAGGCGGTGGCCGAGGTGCACCTGGCCGGTCGCGTCCTCGAGGGTGCCGGCCTGCCTCCTCGGCCCGTCTCGACCGTCTTCTTCGGCGGCGGCACGCCCACGATGCTGCCGCACGGCGACCTCGCCGCCATGCTCGGGTCGGTCGTCGACACGTGGGGCCTCGTCCCCGGCGCCGAGGTGACGACGGAGGCCAACCCCGACTCGGTCGACGCGGCGTACCTCGAGGCCCTGGCGGCGGCCGGCTTCACCCGGGTCAGCTTCGGCATGCAGTCCGCGGTGCCGAGCGTGCTGGCCACCCTCGAGCGCACCCACGACCCCGAGCGCGTGCCGCTCGTCGTGCGGTGGGCCCGCGACGCCGGGCTGGACGTGAGCCTCGACCTCATCTACGGCACGCCCGGCGAGACGCTCGACGATTGGTCGCGGTCGCTCGACGTGGCGCTCGAGCAGCAGCCCGACCACCTGTCGGCGTACTCGCTGATCGTCGAGGACGGCACGAAGCTCGCGCGGCAGATCCGTCGCGGCGAGGTCGCCCAGCCCGACGACGACACGGCCGCCGACATGTACGAGCTGGCCGACGACCGCCTCGCCGCCGCGGGCTACGGCTGGTACGAGGTCAGCAACTGGGCCCGTGACGAGCAGCACCGCTCGCGGCACAACCTGTCGTACTGGCAGGGCCACGACTGGTGGGGCGTCGGGCCGGGCGCGCACAGCCACGTCGGCGGGGTGCGCTGGTGGAACGTCAAGCACCCGGCCGCCTACGGCCAGCGGATGGCCGCGGGGGAGTCGCCGGGGGCGGGCCGCGAGACCCTCGACGCCGAGACGCGCCGGGTCGAGCGCGTCCTGCTCGCGGTCCGGATGCGCGAGGGCCTGCCGACCGCCGACCTCGACGCCGAGGGCCGGGCCGCCGTCGCGGGCCTCATCGCCGACGGCTGGGTCGAGGGCCGCGACGCCCTCGCCGGGCGGGTCGTGCTCACCCGCACGGGCCGCCTCATGGCCGACGCCGTGGTGCGCCGGCTGCTGCCCGTCTGACGCCGTCCCGACGAGCGGTCTCCCGCACGACGCGAGGCGCGCCTCCCTGGTGGGGGAGACGCGCCTCGGCGACGTGCGGCGGTGGGCTATGCCTTGATGAACTCGATCGTCAGCGGGTACTTGTAGTACTCGCCGCGGTTGGCCGCGAGGGCGGCGATGATGCCGAAGACGATCACGACGATGCCGGCGGCCAGCGTGATGAGCACGCCGATGCCGAGCCACGACGTGGCCCCGCCGACGAGGTACGCGATGAGCATCGTCAGCTGGAAGTTGAGGGCGACGCGCGTGTGCTCGCGCACGAACGGGCCGCGGTCCTTGAGCACGAGGTAGCCGACCAGGGGCGCGACGAAGCTGAGCAGGATGCCGCCGACGTGCACGAGGGTGGCCCAGAGCTTCTCGTCCTCGGGACGCATCTGCTGGGGCGCCTGCGGGGCGCCGTAGCCGGGCTGCTGGCCCTGGCCGGGCTGCTGCTGGCCCCAGCCGGGCTGCTGCGGGCCGGGCTGGCCGGGCTGCTGGCCCCAGCCGGCGCCCTGGGGGTCGTTCGGCTGGGCGGGAGGGGTGTCGGTCATCTGCTCACCTGTTCGTCGTCGTGGGCCCGACCGGGTCGCACGCGCGGGCGTCGCGCCGGTCGGTGTCGGCCGCCCCGGCCGGACGAGGTCGTCCGGCGGGCGTCACGGCGAGCTTAGGGCAGGAGGTGCGGGTCGAGTAGGCCTCGGCAGCGACGTGACGTAGGATTGGCAGTCGGACAGGACGAGTGCCAGCAGGCCGGGGTCGTCGTCGTGACGTGCCCCGCCGCCGGTCGTGCGAGAGGGAGGTGCGTCGTGGTCTCGGAACGTGGTCTCGAGGTGCTCCGCGTCATCGTGCACGACTACGTCGCGTCCCGCGAGCCGGTCGGCTCGCGGTCGATCGTCGAGCGGCACCACTTCGGCGTGTCCGCCGCCACCATCCGCAACGACATGGCGCTGCTCGAAGAAGAAGAGCTCATCGCGGCGCCCCACACGTCGTCGGGCCGCGTGCCCACCGACAAGGGCTACCGCCTCTTCGTCAACCAGCTCGCCGACCTGCGTCCCCTCAGCGGCGCGCAGCGCCAGGCGATCGAGACGTTCCTGGGCGACTCCGCCGACCTCGACGAGGTCCTCGGGCGCACGGTGCGCCTCCTCTCGCAGCTGACCAACCAGGTCGCCCTGGTGCAGTACCCGTCGTTCTCCCGGGCGCGCGTCCGGCACGTCGAGCTCGTCAGCCTGGCCGAGAAGCGGGTGATGACGGTGCTCATCACCGACGCCGGGCAGGTCGAGCAGCGTCTCGTCGAGCTGCCCGTGGCGGTCGACGACGAGTTCCTCGCCGAGCTGCGCCGGGCCCTGAACGCCGCGGTCGGCGGCACCGAGCTGAGCGCGGCGGCCGCCCTGCTGGCCGACCTGCACGAGGGGTTCCGCCCCGAGCACGCCGTCGCCGTCGGTCTCGTCGTCGCGAGCCTCGTCGAGCAGCTCGCCGCGGGGCGGCAAGAACGCCTCGTCATGGCGGGCGCGGCCAACCTCGTCCGCACGGGCGACGACTTCAGCGGCGACCTGTACCCGGTGCTCGAGGCGATCGAGCAGCAGGTGGCCCTGCTGCGCCTCTTCGGCGAGATGCAGCTCGACGCGGTCGACGTGGCCGCGAGCATCGGACGCGAGAACGCCTCCTTCGGCCTCTCCCAGGCGTCGGTCCTCGCGAGCGGCTACACCTCGAGCGGCAGCGAGGTCGCGCGCCTCGCCGTGCTGGGCCCCATGCGCATGGACTACTCGACCAACATGGCCGCCGTGCGCGCGGTGGCCCGCTACCTGTCGTCGCTGCTCTCCGAGCGCTGACGACCCGCGCCTCCCGCGCCCCCTGACCAGCCCGTACGACACCACCCCCAGACACCAGAGGCAGACGAGAACAAGTGGCAGATCATTACGACGTGCTCGGAGTCGACAAGTCCGCGACGCCCGACGAGATCAAGAAGGCGTACCGCCGGCTCGCCCGCGAGCTGCACCCCGACGTGAACCCGAGCCCCGAGGCCTCCGAGCGCTTCAAGGACGTCACGCACGCCTACGACGTGCTGAGCGACCCGCAGCAGCGCGAGCGCTACGACCTCGGCCCGCAGGCCGGCTTCGGCGGCGGGGGCGGGGCCGCCGGGTTCGGCGACATCTTCGACGCGTTCTTCGGCGGAGGAGGCGGGGGTCAGCGCCAGGGGCCCCGGTCGCGTCGCGAGCGCGGCCAGGACGCCCTGCTGCGGCTCGAGGTCGACCTCGAGGAGATCGTCTTCGGCACCACCCGGGACATCGAGGTCGACACGGCCGTGCTGTGCGAGACCTGCAACGGGTCGTGCTGCGCACCGGGCACCTCGCCCCAGACCTGTGACATCTGCCACGGCTCCGGGCAGATCCAGCGCACCGTCCGGTCGCTGCTCGGCAACGTCATGACGTCGAGCCCCTGCGGCACCTGCCGCGGCTACGGCACGGTCATCCCGAACCCCTGCCCCACGTGCCAGGGGCAGGGCCGCGTGCGTGCGCGCCGCACCATCCCCGTCGACATCCCCGCGGGCGTCGACACGGGCATCCGGCTGCAGCTGCCCGGCCAGGGCGAGGTCGGCCAGGCCGGCGGCCCCAACGGCGACCTCTACCTCGAGGTCAAGGTGCGCCACCACGACATCTACAGCCGCGACGGCGACGACCTGCTCGCGACGCTCGAGGTGCAGATGGCCGACGCCATCCTCGGCACGGAGACGACCCTGCAGACGCTGGACGGCGAGGTCGAGGTCGAGCTGAAGGCGGGCACGCAGAGCGCCGACGTCATCACCATCCGCGATCGCGGCATCACGAAGCTCCGCGGCACGGGCCGCGGCGACCTCAAGATCGGCGTGCAGGTGGTGACGCCCACCAAGCTCAGCCACAAGGAGCGCGAGCTGATCGAGAAGTTCGCCTCGGGTCGCCGCTCGGCCGCGCCCGAGCTGTCGCAGTTCCAGCAGGGCCTCTTCGGCAAGCTGCGCGACCGGTTCCTCCACCTCTGATCGTGGCGCACTTCTACCTGGTCGACGACCTCGCCGACGCGTCCGTCGGCAGCACCGTGGTCGTCGGCGGGCAGGAGGCCCGGCACGCCGTGACGGTGAGCCGGGTGCGGGCCGGCGAGTCGCTGGCGCTCGGCGACGGCCGGGGCACGTCCGTGCGCGGCGAGGTGGTCGAGGCAGCTCCCGACCGCCTCGTGCTCGTGGCGGCCGAGGTCACCCGGGTCGAGCGCCCGGCGACCCGGCTCGTGCTCGTCCAGGCCCTGGCGAAGGGCGACCGCGACGAGCTCGCCGTCCAGGCCGCGACCGAGCTCGGCGTCGACGAGGTCGTGCCGTGGTCGGCGTCGCGGAGCGTCTCCCGCTGGGAGGGCGCGAAGGTCGCGAAGGGCACGGCTCGGTGGCGGGCGATCACCCGCGAGGCCACGAAGCAGGCCGTGCGCCCCTGGGCGCCCGAGGTGTCCGAGCTGGCCACCACCGCCCGCGTCGCCGCGCGCGCGTCCTCCGAGACGGTGCTCGTGCTCGAGCCCACGGCCGAGCGGGCCCTGTCCGAGGTCGACCTCGAGACCGGGGGAGGCGCCCCGTCGTCGATCCTGGTGGTGGTCGGCCCCGAGGGCGGCGTCTCGCCCGCCGAGCTCGAGCTGCTCGCGGCGGCCGGGGCCGTGCCGGTGCGCCTCGGCGACTCGGTGCTGCGCACCTCGACGGCGGGGCCCGCGGCCCTCGCCGTCCTCAGCGTGCGGCTCGGGCGCTGGTAGGCCGGGCGTCGGCCGGCACGGTGTCGGCCGGCCCGGTGTCGGCCGGCCCGGTGTCGGCGAGCCCGGTGTCGGCGAGCCCGGCGTCGGCGAGCCCGGCGTCGGCCAGCCGGGTGTCGGAGGCCACGACTACCATGGGGAGCATGTCCGAGACACAGCCCGCAGCGACCGGGCCCTCCGTCTTCAGCCGCATCGTGGCCCGCGAGATCCCGGCCGACGTCGTCTACGAAGACGAGCGGCTCATCGCGTTCCGCGACATCGCGCCGCAGGCCCCGTTCCACGTGCTCGTCGTCCCCAAGACCGAGCGGCACCGCGACGTCGTCGAGCTCGCGGCCGCCGACCCGGCGCTGCTCGCCGAGATGGTCGCCACCGCCTCGCGGCTGGCGTCCGACCCCGCGGTGCTCGGCGACGAGGTCGCCGCCGCGACGGGCGGCACCGGCGAGTTCCGCCTCATCTTCAACACCGGCGCGTCCGCCGGCCAGACCGTGTTCCACGTGCACGCCCACGTGCTCGCAGGCCCCCTCGAGGAAGGCTCCCTTGCCCACTAGCGAGACCCGCTCCACCGACCCTCTGCCCACGGGCGAGGGCACGTCGCGCGTCGACCTCACCGTCGACGGCGTCGCCATGGTCCAGCTGCTCGGTCCCCAGGACCGCCTGCTGCGCGCCGTCGAGAAGCAGTACCCCGACGTCCGGGTGCTCGTGCGCGGCAACGAGGTGGCCCTCGAGGGCCCCACCGCCTCCGTCGCCCGCGCCCGGGGGCTCGTCGACGAGCTGATCGGGCTCGTGCGCGGCGGTCACGACCTCGCGCCGGCCGAGGTCGAGACGTCGGCCAAGCTGCTCGACTCCGGGGCGGCCGCGCCCTCCGACGTCTTCGGGCAGCCCATCGTCTCGAGCCGCGGCAAGTCGGTCCGCGCCAAGACCCTGGGCCAGAAGCAGTACGTCGACGCCATCGACGAGCACACGATCACGTTCGGCATCGGCCCCGCCGGCACCGGCAAGACGTACCTCGCCATGGCGAAGGCCGTGCAGGCCCTGCAGCGCCGCGAGGTGCAGCGCATCATCCTGACGCGCCCCGCCGTCGAGGCCGGCGAGCGGCTCGGCTTCCTGCCCGGCACGCTCACCGACAAGATCGACCCGTACCTGCGGCCGCTCTACGACGCGCTCAACGAGATGATGGACCCGGAGATCGTCCCCAAGCTCCTGGCCGCGGGCACGGTCGAGGTCGCGCCCCTGGCCTACATGCGCGGGCGCACCCTCAACGACTCCTTCGTCGTGCTCGACGAGGCGCAGAACACGACGCCCGAGCAGATGAAGATGTTCCTCACCCGGCTCGGGTTCGGCTCGCGGATGGTGGTGACGGGCGACGTCACGCAGGTCGACCTCCCCACGGGCACGAGCGGCCTGCAGCTCGTGACGAAGGTGCTCGGCGACATCGACGACATCCACTTCGCCCGCCTGACGAGCGACGACGTCGTCCGGCACACCCTCGTCGGCCGCATCGTCGACGCCTACACGACCTTCGACGCCGAGCGGCAGGCGCAGCGGGCCGAGCGGCAGGAGGCGGCCGAGGCCGCCGTGGGGGGCGACCGTGCACGACGACGGCCGTCCACGGACCGGGACGGCCTCCCGGAGAAGGGCCACCGATGAGCATCGAGGTCAACAACGAGTCGAGCGTCGAGGTCGACGAGGCCGCCATCCAGCGGCTGGCGACCTTCGCCCTCGACCAGATGCACGTGCACCCCGAGGCCGAGCTCGCGATCGTCCTCGTCGACGAGTCGGCGATGGAGCAGCTGCACGTCCAGTGGATGGACGAGCCCGGGCCCACCGACGTCCTCAGCTTCCCGATGGACGAGCTCCGACCGGGCACGGAGGACGAGCCCACGCCGGCAGGCCTGCTCGGCGACATCGTCGTCTGCCCCCAGGTCGCGATCGCCCAGGCGGCGACGGCGGGCCACAGCCCGCTCGACGAGATGCTGCTGCTGACGTGCCACGGGGTCCTCCACCTGCTCGGCTTCGACCACGCCGAGCCCGACGACGAACGCGAGATGTTCGGGCTGCAGCGCGAGATCCTCGCCGCCTTCGCCGGCGCCGACGAGAGACGGTGACGCCGTGATGGTCACCGTGTTCGTCATCGTGGCCGTCGTGCTCGTCGTCTTCGGGGGACTCCTCGCGGCGGTCGACTCCGCGCTGGGCGTGCTGAGCCGTGGCGACCTGCACGAAGAGGCCGAGTCCTCGCCGCGCAGCAGCGCCTCGCTGCTCGCCGTGGCGGCCGACGTCGGCGCCCACGTCAACGCCGTCAACTTCATGCGCATCGTGGCCGAGACCTCGGCCGCGGTGCTCGTGTCGCTGTCGTTCGCCTTCACGGTCGAGCGGTGGTGGGTCGCCCTCCTCCTCTCGGCGCTCATCATGACGCTCGTCTCGTTCGTCCTCGTGGGCTCCAGCCCCCGCAGCGTCGGCCGGGCCCACGCACGCGGCCTCGTCGTCGCGACGGCCGGGCTCGTGCGGGCCGTCCGCGTCGTGCTCGGGCCGTTGGCCGACCTGCTCGTCGCCGTCGGCAACAAGGTGACGCCGGGCCGGCCCCGCAGCGCCTCCTTCTCGTCCGAGGAGCAGCTGCTGAGCATGGTCGACGAGGCGACCGAGCTCGACGTCCTCGAGGAGGACGACCGCGAGCTCATCCACTCCATCTTCGAGTTCAGCGACACCGTCGTCCGCGAGGTCATGGTGCCCCGCACGGACATGGTCACGATCGAGTCCACTGCCTCGGTGCGGTCGGCGATGAGCCTGTTCCTCGGTCGGGGCGTCTCGCGCGTGCCCGTCGTCGGCCGCGACAGCGACGACGTGGTCGGCGTGGTGTACCTGCGCGACCTCGCCCGCCGCCTCCACGAGCACGCGGGCGACGACGACGCGCCCGTGTCCGACCTCGCCCGGCCCGCGGTCTTCGTGCCCGAGTCCAAGAAGGCCGACGACGCCCTCCGCCAGATGCAGCTCGACAAGAACCACCTCGCGATGGTCGTCGACGAGTACGGCGGCATCGCCGGCCTCGTCACCCTCGAAGACCTGATCGAAGAGCTGGTCGGCGACATCAGCGACGAGTACGACCGCACGGTCGCCGAGCACCGCGAGATCTCGCCGGGCGTGTTCCGCGTCAGCGCGCGCCTGGCCGTCGACGAGCTGGGCGACCTGTTCGGCATCGAGCTCGAGGACGACGACGTCGACTCCGTCGGCGGCCTGCTCACGAAGCAGCTCGGGCGACTGCCCGAGAAGGGCTCGACCGTCACCGTGTCCGGTCTCGTGCTCACGGCCGACCGCACGGAGGGGCGACGTCGCGACCTGCAGACCGTCCTCGTCGAGCGCGACCCTGCCCTGGTCTCCGCGCAGGCGGCCCTGTCCGACACCGATCCCGTCCCCTCCCCGAGAGAAGCACCATGACCGCCACCGGCGACGACACCGTCCAGCCCACCCCGCCCGCCGCCGGCCCCGACCACCGGGCGGGCTTCGTCTCGTTCGTCGGCAGGCCGAACGTGGGCAAGTCGACCCTGACGAACGCGCTCGTCGGCGAGAAGGTCGCCATCACCTCGTCGAAGCCGCAGACGACCCGTCGGGCCATCCGCGGCATCGTCCACCACCCCTCCGGCCAGCTCGTGCTCGTCGACACGCCGGGGATGCACCGGCCACGCACCCTGCTGGGCGAGCGCCTCAACGACGTCGTCCAGACCACCCTCGGCGACGTCGACGTCATCGGCCTCTGCATCCCGGCCGACGAGAAGATCGGGCCCGGCGACAAGTTCATCAACGAGCAGCTCGACGCGTTCCCGCGCGCGAAGAAGGTCGCGATCGTCACCAAGACCGACACGATCTCGCGACCGGCCGTCGCCGAGCAGCTGCTCGCGGTGAGCCGGCTGCGCGACTGGGAGTCGATCATCCCGATCTCGGCCCTCGGCGACGAGCAGCTCGACGTGCTCGCCGACGAGCTCATCGCCCTCATGCCGCTCTCGCCTGCCCTGTACCCGTCCGACGCCGTCACCGAGGAGGTCCTGGAGGACAGGGTGTCCGAGTTCGTCCGCGAGGCCGCGCTCGAGGGCGTGCAGGACGAGCTGCCCCACTCGCTGGCCGTCACCATCGACGACATGGTCCAGCGCGACGACAAGGACATCCTCGAGATCTACGCCAACCTCTTCGTCGAGCGCGACAGCCAGAAGGCGATCGTCATCGGCAAGGGCGGCGCGCGGCTGCGCGAGGTCGGGGCCCGGGCCCGGGCGCAGATCGAGCCGCTCGTCGGCCAGCAGGTGTTCCTGTCCATCCGCGTCAAGGTCGCGAAGGACTGGCAGCGCGACCCGAAGCTGCTGGGGCGCCTCGGCTTCTGAGGCCCGGGCGGGGCCGTCCCTCCACAGGATGATCCGCGTCGGTCGGTGGTCGTCGACCCGGCAGGAGCCGCCCCGCACGGTCCTGCCGGGCTCTACGCTCGTCGGATGAGCTTCCGCCGCCTCGCCCCCTACCAGGTGGTCGTCGACGTGTCGGCGGCCTTCCTCCTCGGGTTCGTCTCGCTGCTGTTCCCCGACGAACGGGCCGCGAGCCTCCTCGTCGTCCTCGGCATGGTCGGCGCCGCGGCCGTGCGTCGGCTCTCGCCGTCCCTCGCGCTGACGATCGCCTGGCTCGTCGCCGTCGGCGAGATGACCGCCCGCCTGACGCCCGGCGTCGCGAACCTCGCGATCTGCGCCGTGCTCTACACGGTCGCCGCCTACGGCAGCGACCGTGCCAAGTGGGCCGGCCTCGCGTCGGTCGCGGTCGGCGCGGTGGTCGGCACCTTCTACGTCGCCGTCGTGCAGACGACGCTCTTCGGCATCGACTACGACATCTCGGGCATCACCGACGTGGTCCGCATCATGCTGCAGCTGGGCATCACGTTCCTCGGGTTCCTCGGCCTGCTCGGCCTGCCCTGGGCCGGCGGGCTCCTCACGCGGGCGCGCTCCGCCGAGCGGGTCAGCCGTGAGGCGCAGCTGACGGCCGAGCGCGAGACAGCCCGGGCCGAGGGCGACGCCGCCCGGGCCGAGCGCGACATCGCTGTCGAACAGGAGCGCAACCGCATCGCCCGCGACATGCACGACGTGGTCGCTCACTCCCTCGCCGTCGTGATCGCCCAGGCCGACGGCGCCCGCTACGCGGCACGGGTCGACCCGAGCAGCGTCGACGAGGCGCTCGTCACCATCGCGGGCACGGCTCGCGAGGCGCTGGGCGACGTGCGCGTGCTGCTGGGGCAGCTCCGGCACAGCCAGGGCGAGGCGCCGCAGCCGGCGCTGGGCGATCTCGACCGCCTCCTCGAGCAGATGCGCGCCTCCGGCCTCGTCATCGAGCACCGGGTCCAGGGCGACCCCCAGCAGCTCGGGATGAACCGCCAGCTCGCCGTGTTCCGCATCGTCCAGGAGTCGCTGACGAACGCCCTGCGGCACGGGGTGCGCGAGGCACCCGTCGACCTGCTCTTCGACTGGCGCTACGACGCGCTCCACCTCGTGGTCTCGAACGTCGTCCGGCCCGCGACCGGGGCCGTCGACACGCGCTCGACCGGCGAGCTCCGGCGCGGCGGCGGGCACGGACTCGACGGGATGCGCGAGCGCGCGAGCCTCGCGGGCGGGTCGCTCACCACCCAGGACGCCGACGGCCGCTTCGTCGTCCACGCCATCGTGCCGACACTGGCGCTCACGCAAGAAGTAGGGATGATCCGATGACCACCACCATCCGCGTCGCGCTCGTCGACGACCAGGCGCTGTTCCGCGCCGGCATCAAGATGCTCGTCGGGTCCCAGCCCGACCTCGAGTTCGTCGGCGAGGCCAGCAACGGCGAAGAGGGCGTGGCCGTGGTCGCCGCGACCCAGCCCGACGTGGTCCTGATGGACATCCGCATGCCGGTGATGGACGGCATCGCGGCGACGAGCGCCGTCCTCGCGCAGGCCGACGCCGCGGCGCGGCGCCCGCCCCGCATCATCGTGCTGACGACGTTCGACCTCGACGAGGCCGCGACGCGGGCCATCCGGGGCGGTGCGAGCGGCTTCGTCCTCAAGGACGCCGACCCGGAGTTCCTCCTCGCCGCGATCCGCACGGTGCACGCGGGCAACGCCGTCATCGCCGCCTCCGCGACGCGCGAGCTCTTCGAGCACTTCGACGGCCGCTCGGCGCGCGCGGCCACGGTGCCCGCCTCGTTCGAGACCCTGACCAGTCGGGAGCGCGACATCTTCGACCTCGCGGCCCGGGGCCTCAGCAACTCCGAGATCGCCGGTCTCGAGTACCTCAGCGAGGCCACGGTCAAGACGCACATCAGCCGGGTGCTGTCCAAGCTGTCCCTGCGCGACAGGGTGCAGCTGGTCGTCTTCGCCTACGAGCACGGTCTCGCGCGCTGACGGGCGCGACCGGAGCGGAGGCCGAGCGGGCCTGACCGCCCGGCCGGCGCCTCCTCGGCTCTCGGCCGCCGCCTCCTCGGCGCCCGTCCGTCACGGACCCGACGCGGATGCTAGATTCGGCGTGTGCTGTCCCGTCTGCTCCTCCTTAGCTGCCGCGACGAGTCCTGACCCAGGCCTCCCTCGTCGCGGAGTTCGTCGTCGGCCGACACCATCCACGCGCTGAGGCCCCGTCGCCGGGCCAGAGAAGACCTGAGACATGAAGAACGCACAGACCCCCTCGGGGATGCCGATCCACAAGTACCGCCCGTTCCACGAGCAGATCGTCGTCGACCTGCCCGACCGTACGTGGCCCTCCCGCCGCATCGAGCAGGCCCCGCGCTGGTGCGCCGTCGACCTGCGCGACGGCAACCAGGCCCTGATCGACCCGATGAGCCCCGAGCGCAAGCGCATCATGTTCGACCTGCTGGTCGGCATGGGCTACAAGGAGATCGAGGTCGGGTTCCCCAGCGCGTCGCAGACCGACTTCGACTTCGTCCGCAGCCTCATCGAGACGGGGGCCATCCCCGACGACGTCACCATCCAGGTGCTGACGCAGGCCCGCGAGCACCTGATCGCCCGCACCTACGAGGCGATCGCCGGCGCGAAGCAGGCGATCGTGCACCTCTACAACTCGACCAGCGTGCTGCAGCGCGAGGTCGTCTTCCGCACCGACCGGCAGGGCATCGTCGACATCGCCCTCGAGGGCGTGCGGCTGTGCCGCGAGGCCGAGAAGACCGTCCCCGAGACGGCCGTGTTCTACGAGTACTCGCCCGAGAGCTACACGGGCACCGAGCTCGACTTCGCCCTCGACATCTGCAACCAGGTGATCGAGGCGTTCGACGCGACGCCCGAGCGACCGGTCATCGTCAACCTGCCCGCGACGGTCGAGATGGCGACGCCCAACGTGTACGCCGACTCGATCGAGTGGATGCACCGTCGACTGGCCCGGCGCGACAGCGTGATCCTCTCGCTGCACCCCCACAACGACCGGGGCACGGGCATCGCCGCCGCCGAGCTCGGCTACCTGGCAGGCGCGGACCGCATCGAGGGCTGCCTGTTCGGCAACGGGGAGCGCACCGGCAACGTCGACCTCGTCGCGCTGGGCATCAACCTGTTCACCCAGGGCATCGACCCCCAGATCGACTTCAGCGACCTCGACAAGGTCAAGCGCACCGCCGAGCACTGCAACCAGCTGCCCGTGCCCGAGCGCAGCCCCTGGGCCGGCGACCTGGTCTACACGGCCTTCAGCGGCTCGCACCAGGACGCCATCAAGAAGGGCTTCGAGGCCATGGCCGCCGAGGCCGAGGCGGCGGGCACGAGCGTGGACGACCTCGTCTGGGCCGTGCCGTACCTGCCGGTCGACCCGAAAGACCTGGGGCGCAGCTACGAGGCGGTCATCCGGGTCAACTCGCAGTCGGGCAAGGGCGGGGTCGCGTACCTGCTCAAGGCCGACCACGCGCTCGACCTGCCGCGCAAGCTGCAGATCGAGTTCAGCGGCGTCGTCCAGGCCCGCACCGACGCCGAGGGCGGCGAGATGTCGAGCTCGCACATCTGGTCCATCTTCCAGGACGAGTACCTCCCGGCCCCGGTCGACGACGACAAGTGGGGCCGCTTCGAGCTCGCCCGCACGGGCACGTCGAGCGACATGAGCGGCGTCACGACCCTCGACGTCGACCTGCGCGTCGGCGACTCGGTCGAGACGACCTCGGGCCGCGGCAAGGGCCCGGTCGACGCGTTCATCCAGGTGCTGGCCGACCACGGGGTGCAGGTCGAGCTCTACGACTACGTCGAGCACACGCTCAGCGAGGGCGGCGACGCCCAGGCGGCCGCCTACGTCGAGCTCGACGTGGACGGCACCCGGCTCTGGGGCATCGGCATCGACGCCGACATCTCGACGGCGTCGCTCGAGGCCATCGTCTCGGCCGTCAACCGCGCCGTGCGGCGCACCTCGCAGGTCCTCGAGCTGGCCACCGCCTAGTGCCCCCGCCGGGGCGGGCAGCTCACGCTGCCCGCCCCGTCCGGCCCGCCCCGACGCACTGCCCCCGTCCGTCCCGTCCGTCCCGACCGTCCCGGCCGCCTGCCCCGCCCCCGTCCGTCCCGGCCGCCCGCCCCGCCCCCGGCCGCCCGGCCCGCCCCCGTCCGTCCCGCCCGCCTCCTCGCCTGCTCCTGTCATGGCGGCCCGGCTCCTCGCTGTCGGCAACTCCTGCACCCTGCGTGTTCCGAGCCCGCCCCCGGGCGGCGCTGCGCGCCGCGGCCGGACCGGGCGCGCCGCTGTACAGGAGTTGCCGACGTACGGCGTGTCCGTCGGCGCGCCCGCTCCGCGCGGTCGGCAACTCCTGCATGCTCCGTGCTCAGTGCCCGCTCGCGGGCGGCCCCGAGCGCCGCGGCCGGGTCGGGCGCGCCGCTGTTCAGGAGTTGCCGACGTGCGGCGTGTCCGTCGACGCGCCTCCTCTGCGCGGTCGGTAACTCCTGCTTCGTGCCTGCTCGCGGGCGGTCCTGCCCGCCGCGGCCGGGCCGGGCGCGCTGCTGTTCAGGAGTTGCCGACGTGCGGTCTGTCCGTCGACGCTCCCGCTCCGCCCGGTCGGCAACTCCTGATGACCGCCCGGCTGCGGGCTCGCGCGTGCGGCGCCGGCGCGCCGGGCGCGACGCTGATCAGGAGTTGCCGACGCGGCGTGGGCGCCTTACCGGCACCCGCATGCGCCTCAGCACTCGCAAAAGCACTCGCACCAAATCCCGGACCTGACCCGCACCGGGTCCCGGACCGGGCCGGGCCCGGCCGCGTCAGCGCGGCCGACGCCAGCGGGGCAGCCGGCTGAGCGCGCGCTGCTCCGGCAGCGTCCACCCGAACCGCACGGCGAGCAGCCGGATCACGAGCGTCACCG
>Ga0265798_10004845_pt1 | contig 18409 bp, 12 predicted proteins | sample P3T30metagenome_FD_192430 | JGI IMG/M metagenome (GOLD analysis project Ga0265798, IMG submission 192430) | Plant litter microbial communities from East Loma Ridge, Irvine, California - P3 T30 | ecosystem: Environmental > Terrestrial > Plant litter > Unclassified | place: USA: California... | reverse complement strand
CTGCCCTTTAAACGCTTCGATTCCAACCAGGATGGTCGACTCTCCAAGCGCTACAGCGCGGCCACCGGCGATTGCAGACGCTGCCCCCGCAAACCAATTTGTATCCCCAAGAGCAAGAGCCGGAAGATTACCCGCACGGCGTACGACACGCATTACCGCCGGGCGCTCGCCCGGCAGCAGAGTCGGCCAGGCCGGCGCATGCGCCGGCTGCGGTAGCGCACGGTGGAACCTGTGTTTGGCAGCTTGCTCCAGCTCCAGCACTACAGTATGCGCCGAGTCAACACAAAAGGCCGCAGTAGTGCGCATAAAACAATGCTCTTGACCGCTATCGCGTTCAATCTCAAGAGCTGCTCAAGCACCAGCCCCAAAAGACGCTACGCTTGGCCATCGCCCTGCCTAATCCACCGCCTCCTGCATCAGCTTTTGCGCTGCTGCAGGAGGCGCTACCCCCATCATAACCAGCTTGGTAACAAGAGGCAGGAATGGGTCAGGAGTTCTGCAACAGCCACTGCACCATACTGGTCAACCTACGGTCTGGCGTAGTAGGCTATTACCGTCCGAGTGGCTGCAAGACGACGCGCCGATTACGGGAGCGCTGGTTGGGCTGGGTATTATCCGCCACCGGCCGCGAGCCCCCATACCCGACCGCCCGCAAGCGGCTAGCGGCGACACCGTGAGCTGTTAGGTAGGCGCACACCGCCGCGGCGCGCTGTCGGGAGAGTCGCTGATTGATGGCTGGGTCGCCTTGGTTATCGGTGTGGCCCTGCACTTCCAGGCGCAGCGCCGGCTGACTCCCTAACACCTGCGCCAGGGTGTCAAGACTCGCTTGCACGGTTGGCAGTAAGTCCGCTTGGCCCTGCGCAAAGTAGAGCGCTGGTAGCGTCACCCGGTGACCCGCTGCTAAGCGCGCGCCTACCGCCACAGTCCGCGTCGACTCAACTGGCGTAGGGCTAGGGGACGTGAGCGGGGCCCGCACCAGCAGGGGTAGGTAGCTGCGCGGTCGGGGTTTTGCCAGTGCCCCAGCACTTGGGCGGCCAAGCAGGACGCTAGTGGGGCCGGCCGGCTGGGCAGCTGGGGGGGAACTAGGAGCTACCGCTTCGGCCAGCTGAGGAACCGAGGGCAGGGTAGGGCCATAGCTAAATAAATAGCGGGTGGGGATGATAACCGCTTCTACGTTGTCCGCCGCATTACGCTGGCGGTGTCCCTTGCTTCGGGCAGTTGGCACAGGGGGGAGTTCCCACGCCAAGCGCACGCGCGTGGCGGCGGTTGCCTGGCAATAGTCCAGGCGCACGGGGTAGGCCTGGCCAGCGTGCAGGTCAACCGCTACTTGATAGTAATTGAGACCCTGGTCGCGCCAATCATCAAGCAGCAAGCGCTCATTGACCCACAGGCGAATGCCATCATCAACACTCAGATGCAGCACATAACGGCCCGTGATGGGCGCCACCAGCCAGCCCGTCCAGCGCACCGAAAACTGTTCGGCCCCGGCCCCAGCTACCGGCCGGTGTTCGTGCCAGTCAAAGTTGAGCGTCGCATCCCGGCGCGTCAGCACATGGTGTTCAAAGTTGTGGCCCGCGTAATAGGCGCCTTGTAGCCCATTGCCCACCGGCATTTGTGCTAGTGCGCTGATGGGCAGCAGTAGCGCTAGCCACCCTATGTAACATCTATATCGAACCATGTAGGTAGGAGCGCTTTTAGTAGAAATAGGTTGCGCGCTAAGAAGCTTTCGGCGGCGTGGAGGAGGAGGCTGTTGCTAACGGACTAAGTACAGGTGAAGCAGGTGCCGATGCGATAGGTCTTGGCTAGTACCCTGCAACGCGTTAGCGTTAATCCTCAAGCGGCACGAACAACGACCGCTGCCCCAAGCCTTGCAGGACCCGCCCGCGGGTACGGCCTTTGAGTGACAGGGACTAGCAGCGACCTACGCAGGCTAGAAATTTTAATTCCTGAGCGGCGCGGAAATAGGGCATGTAAATAGTACAATATTTAACTAAGTACTTAGTTATTGCGGCGCCAGTAGCTAGCTTTGCCGACAGGTAACGTGATGTGAAATTAACGGTTTGACTATAAATAATTTAATTCTATTTTCTTTCCCTTTCCATGAAGCACGTTGCCGCTGGTGTTGGTGGGCTGTTGCCCTTGTTGTTTTTGTTGCTGCTTGGCCAGCGGGTAGCCGCCCAAGCGCCGGGGCTTAGTGCGGGAAGTGGCTCGCTCACGGGTATCGTGCTCGATTCCCTCACCCAGCAGCCGGTCCCGTTCGCCTCAGTCGTACTCTTATTGCCGGCTCCTGCCGAGAAAGCCGCCGCGGGGCAGTCGGCGGACGAGCAGGGGCGCTTCGAGCTCACCAAGCTGAAGGCCGGCACGTATCGCCTGCGCGTGAGCTTCGTCGGCTATGGCGTGCGGACGCAGGCCGTCACGATAACTGACGGCCGGCTGGTACTTGGGCCTATTCGGCTGCCCGCCACGGCCCAAAAGCTGGGCGAAGCGGTCGTGGTAGCTCAAAAGCCGCTCATGGAAGTGAAGCCCGACCGCCTCGTCTACAACGCCGAGCAAGATGTGACCAACGCCGGCGGCACGGCCCAGGACGTGCTGCGTAAAGCCCCTTTGCTGGCTATTGATGGCGATGACAACGTGACGATGCGCGGCAACAGCAACTTCAAAGTGTTGATTAATAATAAGCCTTCGCCCACCCTGGCTGCCAACCTGAAAGAGGCGCTTAAGAGTATTCCGGCCGACCAGATTAAATCGGTAGAGGTGATTACTACGCCGCCCGCCAAGTACGATGGGGAGGGCACGGCCGGCATCATCAACATCGTGCTGAAAAAAGGAGCCAAACAGGGTCTCAACGGCACGGTGGGGGCCAGTGCGGGCACCCGTGGTAGCAACGGCAACGGCTCGCTCAACTTCCGCCAGGGCAAGTTTAACTTCACCTCCTCGCTCAACGGCGGGCTGAACTACAACAACCGCAGCTCGTCGAGCAGCGAGCAAGTAACCTACCGCAGCACTCGCAACGACACGCTGCGCCAGGATGGTGCTGGTCGTAGCACTGGCTACTACGGTTCGGGTTCGCTGGGCCTCGACTACGACCCCGCCGAGCACCACAGTTTGTCACTTAACGGCTCGTTCTTTAGCTACGGCGGCACCAGCCAGTCCGGCAACGTGAACCGTTATACTACACCGCTGCCGGGCTTCGGCCCCCTGTTTTTGCGCGACACGCGCTCGACCTACAACGGAGGCAACGCGGAGGTGACCGGTACCTACACCCGCACTTACAAGCAGGAGCGGCGCGAGTGGAGCACCATTTTGCAGTACGCTTACAACGGCAATCGCAATGGCTACGAGTTCAACCAGTTCAACAACTCCGAGCAGCCGCTCGACGTGAGCCAGGCTAGTTACCGTGAACGCAGCCTCACGCGCCTGCCGGGCCACGAGTATACCCTGCAAAGCGACTACACCCTGCCTTTGGGGGAGAAGAAAACCTTGGAGTTTGGCCTCAAGGGCATCGTGCGCCTGACGGGCTCGCAGGCGCAAGTCGACACGCTGTTTCCGGCCCAGACCGACGACTTTGTCACCTCCCGCTACCGCGGCACTTCCTTTGACTACCGTCAGGACGTGGAGGGGGTGTATGCCACCTACAACTTCAACGCCACGGAAAAGCTGCATCTAGGCCTGGGCGGGCGCGTGGAGCGCACGGGTCTCTGGGCCGAGTTTGCCAATACTAACACCGGCATTCCATACCGCAGCTACGTGACGCCGCTACCCAACGCTAACCTGAGCTATACGCTGAGCAAAACCAGCAGCCTACGCCTGGCCTACAGTCGCCGCATCAGCCGCCCTTACATCTACTATCTGAACCCCTACGTCGACCGCAGCAATCCTATTAGCTACTCCTACGGCAACCCAGACCTGGACCCCGAGCTGACGCACTCGGTGGAGCTGAGCTACAACAACTTCATCAAAACGACGTCCTTCAACGTGGCCCTGTCGGTGTTGCGCACCGGCAACTCCATCGAGCGGGTGAGCTTTGCCAGCACCCAGCCGCTGCTGCCCGTGCCCGACGAGATTGTGCCCGCCCCCAACCTGGTGCTGGAAACCAGTGCCAACGTGGCTAGTAACACGGCCTTCCAGCTCAACGGCTACGTGTCAGCCAAGCCGACTGAGAAATGGAGCCTCAGCCTGGGCGGCAACCTGGAGTATTTACTGCTGCGCAGCACGGCCCTGGACTTAACGCGGCGCGGCTTCGCGGGTAACTACAACGTCAATACTTCCTACAAGGCAACCAAAACACTGACGCTGCAAGGCAACCTCTACCACAGCCTAGCGCGGCCGGTGCTACAAGGGCGCAGCAGCAGCTTCATTTATTACGGACTAGGCCTGCGCCAAACGCTGCTCAAGGGCCGCGCCGACTTGTCGTTCAATGCCCAGTATCCCTTCACGGCGCGGCGCACGTTTGCGTACGAAACCACCACGCCCGCCTTTTCGCAGAACAGCCGCTTTACCAACCAACAGCGTCAGTTTCGGGTGGGCTTCACTTACCGCTTTGGGCAGCAGCAGGCCACGCGCCAGCGTAAAAGTATTCGCAATGACGACATTAAGGGCGGCGGGGGTGGCCAAAGTAGCGGGGGCTAGCGCGTGAGCAGCGGGGTAGCTTACGTGCTGCACCTAGGGTAGGATAACTCCTCGTTCTGAAATTGCGAGAGCTTATCACAATTCTAGCAGTCTCTCTCAACAATTGACTATAGTCAGCCGGGACATTACTTGAAGGTTGGTTTGTAAAATGTCTTAGCCTATTAAAGCAGGCGAAAAGCTGCCCCTTGTTGAGCTAGGTAAGCTTTAGAACCCTTCGGCATTGCTTCGCCTTCGTCAGGTGAGGTGGCGTAGCCAGCCGTTGCCGCTCGCGCTGCTTCAGGGTAGGCCAGGGAAACCAGCCGCGACAGGGTGACCCGTTGCTAGGACGAGCGTAAGCCGCGGGCCAGCCGTCCTAACGCGTCCCAGCCCGTGCTTTGTCTCATGTTCGCTACCATCCCCACCGTTGCCTTTCGCCCCGACGTGGCCGCCGGGCTTGAACTGACCAGCCTGCGGCGCATCTTGGACACGAAGGCCCCCGCCCTGCTGGCGCCCGTGCGCGCGGCCTTCTATCAAATTATGTGGGTGCAGCGCGGCCACGCGCGCCACACCCTCGATTTCGAGTCCGTCCCGCTCGCGCCCGGCAGCTTGCTCTTCGTCAGCCCGGGTCGCGTGCACACCTTCGACCTGACGGCGGACTATGAGGGGCAACTGCTCCTGTTTACGGCACCCTTTTTCGCCCGCAGCGAAGCCGCGGCGCAGTTCCTGCACACCACCAGTCTCTTTGAGCAGGGGCAGGAGGGGCCGGTGGTACTCGCAGCCGACGCGGCCACCGACTTTATTCCCTTATGGACGCAGCTAGCGACCGAACTAGCCCAGGCTCCCGATACGTACCAGCCCCTGGTCCTCCAGCAGACGGTGCACACGTTCCTGCTGCTGGCGGAGCGGGCGCAGCGGCGGCAGGGCTATCGCCCCCTTGCCAGCAGCCCGCACCTAGGCGACACCACGCGCTTCCGCACCCTGGTCGAGCAGCAGTTTCGCACGCAGCGGGCGGTGCGCCACTACGCGGCCCAGCTTGGCGTGACGGAGAAACGCTTGGCGCAGGCCACGGCCCAGGTGCTGGGCAAACTGCCCAAGCAACTCATTGCCGAGCGCCTCACGCTCGAGGCCAAGCGCCTGCTGGCCCATACGCCCGCCTCCAGCAAGGAAGTGGGCTTTGCCCTTGGCTTCGACGAGCCCACCAATTTCAGTAAGTATTTCCGGCAGCAGACGGGCTTGACCCCTAACCAGTTTCGCTTACTGCAGGGAAACTAGCCGGGGGCCTAGCGACGGTGCTCGGACGGGTTTTTACCCTACAAAGGCGGGGTTTAACCTTTTGCCGGTCCCGGTGGGGAGGGACTTTTGTGAACGCTAATTTTCTTCTTCTACTCCTTCTTTACCTCGCCCAGAGGCCCTGCTATGACCGACCACACCCTTCGCACCCTGGTGGAAACGTATCTCGCCGCGTTCGCCACTCCCTCCCCGGTGGAACAAGCGCGCTTGCTGCGAGCCAGCGTCGCGGACCACATCGCTTATTCGAACCCGGGGGCCAGCGGCAGCGGGCTAGGTAATCTGCTGGCCCACATCGGCGGGTTTCAACGCAAGTTTGCGGGCGGCCGCTTCCGCCTCAATTGGCTGCGCGCCCAGCATGGGCAAGGGCTAGCCGAATGGACCCAGCTCGACGCGCAAGGCCAGGAAGTGCTGACGGCCCACAGCTACGTGCAGGTAAATGAGGCGGGCCAGTTGACGCACTGGGCGGGCTTTTGGAGCGTGGGCGCCGTGTAAGCCGCCCGCCGAGCAAGCTCCTTCACGCTCCCTTCGCTAGTTATTTGTCAGCCGTTCGTTCAAGAAATGTGACAAGCTCAACCGTAGCACTCAGCGCTTCATATCCTAGCTACTAGGTCTCTAGTTGGCATTGAACGCTTCAAAAAGCAAGCATTCGCGTAAGTTCGTCAGTGGTCCTTCGAAGTGCCTCCCCAATGATGATTACCCCCCAGCTACTCCACCTAATTGCTCATGGTGCTGGGTTCTATACCCCGCCAATGCCTACCCAGTATTTCGAGCCCCTCTACTCCTTGGTTATACCAGTAGCGGAAGAATTTATGGTTCTCGATCAGAACGATTTTGCTGAACGATACCACGAGCTGATTAGGCAATACTGGCAAGCTTCTGCTTGCAAGGAGTAAAATAGTATTTTCGGAATAATGAGGAAGAAAAAGACTTGGCATTCTCTTTTCTTTTATCCCTTTACATAACAAAGGTGGCTGTTGCAAAAGTCTCACGCTCGTTCAGCCAGCGATTGCGGCTAGCACCACGACAGCCCGAAAGACAGCTGTATCGCTAGTTTGTGCGCCCAATTTGAGCGCTGTTATCCTCACGCAAACTCCTCGCCTGACTTTTGCAACAGCCACAAAGCTTACCGGACAAGAATTGAAAAAGTAGTGGTTTGTGCTTCTATCCGAGGCACAGCTGGCGTGGCACTTTTCCAAGAAACTAGGCACTGGTTTGAAGTTTATAAACTTCATCGTAAACGTTGGTTAGCGGAAGAGTTTTTAAAACTCGTCCTGTGCTATAGGGACTTGTTGGCACTTGGCGCCAGCTAGTTGCCCAGCTTTTACGAAAAGAAGCGGATGCTCGAACGACCTCCTGCTTTAGTTTTTCGATGGCCTATCCTGGTCGCGCTTTAGGATGCTGTCCGCGGGGCGTCCGGAGCGACGAAAGGCAGCAGTGTCTATTTTCACGGCTGACACTGACGCCGTACGCGGTGGAGCGGCAGCCTTTTTAGGGTGAGGAGCTCTTTTCCCCGGGAGGGAGTTAGGTGCAGGAGCTGGCGTTGTTTGGGCGGAAGCAGGGCCGCCTAGGGCCAGTAGCATCATGCCAAGTAGAAAATTGGAGTTGGGTTTCATAGCCAGGGAAAAGGTGAAAGCGTGAAGATGCTGACTATGAGTTGCATTTGTGCTCGTTCAAATGGTAATTTAAATAGCCACCACACCATCTTTTACGTGTTGTGAACGACGGACTACAGCTTGTAAAATACCGCTGAGCTTAGCCACCCAAGCCTCCTGTCAATAGCGTTCGAAAAACCTTCAGTCAAAAGGCCTCAAGAAACAGCGTTTTCAGGGCCTTTAACATCGGTAGTCAAGTCGGTCGAGAATCAGTAGTTGGATAGAGATTGATGGCAGAATAGGCTAGGCATTTTGCGCCTTTATAAAAATTGCTCAACTACTTCGAGCTTTTGCTCATTCACTTCGTCAGTTTACACGCATATCGGACGAGATTTTCAGATACGCCGTGGGGGCTTTCACGATGTCGTGGTTGTTGTCGTCGGAGGTACCTAGGGTACGCACCGACACGATGCGGTGGTTGCCGCGCTCGTCTTGCTCGAAGCAATGCTTTTGCCAGCGCCGGTCGTTTACGTACATGTACAGCACCCCCGCATTATAAAGCCCCTTGGCCGTGAAGCCAGGCGTTACCTTGGCCACCAGCGTAAAGGGCTTGGTGTTATCAACTTTGGCCAGTAGGATGGGGGCCGTGTTGTTGGAGAGTTTGTTATCGTTGGGGTCGTAGAAAAAGCCTTTCTTCGCGCCCACCCGAAAGTCCATCCGGCCTTGAGTATCGGTCTTGGCTAGGGTGTCGGCCCCATTCACGGCCTTGGTAAAGTGGATGCCGGCCAGCTTGATGTCGCACGGCCGGCCACGCACGCGAGCGGTATCGGCGGCCGCTGTGCCGGGGCTGGCCAGGGGCCGCCGATACCGCCGTGTCGGGGGCTTTGTGCTCCGCGCAACTGCCTAGCAGCAGGAGTCCTACCAGAGACAGAGCCGTAGAATAAGTGAGTTGCATAGGTTTCGGGGCGTGGCTAGGTGAGGTAGCGGTGACGCAGTAAGCGTAAGCCGAAATAAGTGGGGCAAGCGTAAAGGCCTACGCCCAGCCTGGCGTGAGTTCAGCCAGCGCCCGGTGCTGCTACTGAGCGAAAATGCCACTATTGTTACACAGCAGTAAACCAAGGCGACACGCCGAGGCTCAGTACTTTCCTATAAGCTACTGCCAGAAGATGCGCCGGTAGGTGGCGGCGCGATGTAATGCCTGCCACTTGGTAGCGATAGAAGGAGTGCTAATCATAGGGCCAGTGGCAGCCTCCTGCCGCTTGTTAAGTTTAGTTTTAGGCCTGCTTGTGCTGGTGGATTAGCTAGTATTTTTCTGCCCCCAATTACCCTCCTAGGTTGCACCTTATTCCTTCCACTGCCTCATGAGTAACCTGCTACAATTTGTTGCCAACTATGACGACCTGTCTACGGACAAGGGCTACCAGTTTAAGTTTCACTGCGATAAGTGCCGCAATGGCTATATGTCGCGCTATCAAACTAGCACCATCGGCATGGCGGGCAGCTTGCTAAACGCAGCTGGTAGCCTCTTTGGCGGCTTCTTCCACGAAGCCGGCAATGCAGCCTACCAGATGCAGCGGGCCGTGGGTGGCAAAGCCCACGATGAGGCCTTGGCCGTGGCAGTACAGGAGGGTAAGCAGCATTTTAAGCAATGCACCCGCTGCGGCCAGTGGGTGTGCCCCGAAGTGTGCTGGAACCACCAGGCCGGCCTCTGCGAAAGCTGCGCCCCCGATGAGCAGGAGGAGCTGTCGGCCCAGCAGGCCCGCGCCACCAGCGAGCAGATTTATACCAAAACCCGCGCGCAGGACTATACTACTAACATTGATTTTCTGAACCGCGGGGGCATCTCGCAGTGTGCTAATTGCCATTCCAAGCTCAGTCCTGACCAAAAATTCTGCGGTTCGTGCGGCACGGCTGTGGCCTCAGCTTCGGCTGCAGGCAAGTTTTGCGGCGGTTGCGGGAGCAGCATTAAAGCTGACCAGCGGTTTTGCAACGAGTGTGGCCAGAAGCAATAGCGCCGACGGCCACCCTAAGTAGGGATGCGCCCTAGGTCTCCCGGCTCTTGACAAAGGTGATGGGCCGCTGGCCTCAGCGGCACTGGAAGGCCTACGCAGGCTAGGTGGGACGGTAAGATGAAGAACAGGTAAGTACAGGCGAGTACGGCAAAACGATGACTGTACTTTTCGGCATTCAAGCCAAGTAAGCACTTACTAACCTCCTCATCTACCCACCTCGCTTGTAGTATGCGTAACTTCTACCAAATTAGCCGCTTGCTCTGGCTACTACCTGGCCTGAGCGTGCCCGCCGCCTTTGCCCAAGGGCAAACTCAGGCCCAAACCCAACGAGTAACCATTACGGGCAAGGTTACCTCGGCCGATGGCAAAGAAGCGCTACCTGGCGTAACCGTCTTGCTCAAAGGCACAAGCAACGGCACGGGCACCGGCCCCGATGGCAGCTACAGCCTGCAAGTGCCGGCCGGTGGGGGCGGGGTGCTCATCTTCTCTTACGTGGGCTACGCCACCCAAGAAGTGCAGATTGCTGGGCAGTCGGTCATTAACCTAGGCCTGCAAGGCGAGGCCAAGGGCCTCGACGAAGTAGTGGTGGTCGGCTACGGCTCGCAGAAAAAGAGCGACGTGACCGGCGCCCTCTCGTCGGTGTCGGCCAAGGAAATCCAGCAGGTGCAAACCCAGAACATCACGCAGGCGCTGCAAGGCCGGGCGGCGGGGGTAGACGTAGCCGGGGGCAATTTCCGGCCCGGCGAGGTGCCGGCCATCCGCATCCGGGGCAACCGCTCGGTGCGGGCTTCCAACGAGCCGCTGTACGTGGTCGATGGGATTCCGCTGGCGCAAGGCACTGGCCTCAATGATTTTAACCCCCAGGATATTCAGTCGGTCGAAATCTTGAAAGATGCTTCGGCCACGGCCATCTACGGCTCGCGCGGGGCCAACGGGGTCGTCATTGTGACTACCAAGCGCGGGCAGGAAGGCAAGTTTTCAATTAACTACAACACCTACTTCAGCGCCGACCGCGCCTCGCGCACCCTGAACCTATTTGATGGTGGCGGCTTTCTGGAAGTGCAGCGCGAGGCCAACCGCGCCAACGGCACCTACGCGCCGCTCTACGCCGACCCGGCCCGCGACTTTGCCCTGTTCGGCGTCAAGGACTTGAACGCCTGGGAAGGCATCGCCGACGGCTACGAGTGGGTAGACCGCGCCAACCGCGTAGTGGCTACTCGCCCCACCACCGACGCCGAGAAAGCTCTCTACGGCGCCGGCGTGACGCAAATTCCGATTTATGACGCCAGCAAAGTGCGCACTACCGACTGGCAGAACCTGGCCCTGCGCACGGCCCTTACCCAAAACCACCAGCTCAGCGCCAGCGGCGGCACCGACAAGCTGCGGGCTTCCATGTCGGTGGGTTATCTCAAACAGAATGGTATTCAGCTAGGTCAGGATTTTGCGCGCTACAACGCCCGCGCTACCCTCGACTTCAAGGTGAACCCCATCGTGACCCTAGGGGCCTCGACTAATGCCAGCTTATCGGTGCAGAACTACGGGCCCGACATTTACGGCCGGGCTGTAGGGCAGCTGCCCTACGCCGTGCCCTACACGCCCGATGGTACATTTATCACCAACCCCGGCGGCGACCCGCTGATTTTTAATCCACTGCGCGAGCAGGGCAATGCCTTCAACGAGCGGCGCGTGACGCGTTTCTTCGGCAGCTTTTACGCCGATGTGCAGCTACCCTTCGTGAAGGGCCTGCGCTACCGCCTGAACGTGGGGCCTGACTTCCGCAACAACCGGACGGGTATTTTCCAGTCGGCGCGGGCCATTGCCCGCGATGCGGGCGGGCCCAACTCGGTATCGTATGGGCAGTACGACCAGGGGCAAAACTTCACTTATGTAGTGGAAAACCTGCTGTTCTACGACCGGCAGTTTGGCGACAAGCACTCGCTGAGCCTCACGGCCCTGCAAAGTGTGCAGTCTGACCGTGGCGAAGGTTCGTCGTTGAGCGCCCTCGACCTGCCTTACGACAGCCAGAAGTGGTACAACCTGAGCTCGACCTATAAGGCGGCGGCCAACGGTTTCGGCAGCTACTATACGGCGCGGTCGCTGGCTTCGTGGATGGGCCGCATCAACTACGGCTACCTCGACCGCTACCTGCTGACCCTGACCGGGCGCGCCGACGGGGCGTCGGTGCTGGCGCCGGGCAATAAGTGGAGCTTCTTCCCGTCGGTGGCCGTAGCCTGGAAAGTGCAGCAGGAGAACTTCTTGCGCAACGTGGCTGTGGTGAGCGAGCTGAAGCTGCGCGGCGGCTACGGCACCGTGGGCCAGGCCTCGGTAGACCCCTACACCACGGGGGGCACCTTGCAGCAGTCGGCTTACGCCTTCAACGAAACGCCCGCCTACGGCTACTCGCCTACGCCCGGCACGCTGCCCAATACCCTAGGGGGCCTGCCCAACCCCAACCTGCGCTGGGAGCGCACCTCGACCCTCAACCTAGGCGTAGATTTTGGCTTCTTCAAAAACCGCATCACGGGCTCGGTTGAAGTGTACCGCGCCAACACTACCGACCTGCTGCTGCCGCGCGCCCTGCCTGCGGTGAGCGGTGTGGTGAGCATCTTGCAAAACGTGGGCGCCACCCGCAACAGCGGCGTGGAGGTAGGCCTGACGACGGTGAACATAGAAACGAGAAGCTTCCGCTGGAGCACCGACTACGTATTTACCCGCAATAAAGAGGAGTTTGTAAGCTTAGCCTCGGGCGCAGTGAGCGACGTGGGCAACCGCTGGTTTATCGGCCAGCCGCTGGGCGTGTACTACAACTACCAGAACAATGGCATCTGGCAAACCTCGGAGGCCGACCAAGCCAAGGTGTACGGCGCCAAGCCTGGCGAAATCAAGGTGGTAGACCAGGATGGCAACAACATCATCAACGCCAACGACTTTGTGATACTTGGCTCGAACCGCCCCAAGTGGAGCGGCAGCATCAACAACACGCTGACGTATAAAGCCTTTGAACTGAGCTTCCTGGTGTACGCCCGGATAGGCCAGCTGGTGGCTACCGGCTACTCGCCGGGCCTGGGCGGGCGCTACCCCGGCCAGGCCGTGGACTACTGGACGCCCACCAACCCTAGCAACGAGAACCCGCGCCCGGCCATCGGCCAGGATGCGGCCAAAAACAACTCGGGCTACCCCTTCGTGAGCGGCAGCTTTGTGCGGGTGCGCAACATCTCGCTCACCTACACTGTGCCGCCGGCCATTAGCACCAAGATTCGGGCAAACAACTTGGCCATCTACGTCAACTCGGTCAACCCCTTCCTATTTACTAAGTTCCGGGGCCTCGACCCCGAAGCCAGCGACGTTGGCTCTACCTCGGGCGAACTGGCCCAGGCCCGCAACCTAGGTACCAAAAGCCTCATCGTGGGCCTGCGCCTCGGCTTCTAATTCCCACCCACTTCGCTGCTATCTCTCATGAAAATTACCCGTACTTTCCGTGCTCTGGGCTTTACGGCGCTGCTTGGGCTAGGCCTGAGCTCGTGCAAAGACTACCTGAAAGAAGAATTGGTTTCGACGCTCACCAACGATTACTTCAGCACCGAGCAGGGGTTGGAAGACCTGGTGAAGTCGAGCTATGAGCAAACCCGCTACAAGTTTGCCAACGAGCACTCCTACGCCATGTTCAACTTTGGGGTAGATGAGCTAACCTACGCCGACCAGATAAACTTCTATTGGTGGGACATTTACGACAGCCGCCTCAACTCCTCCGATGGCTTCGTGGATGGCGTGTGGACGGCCGACTACGACGGCATCAACCGCTGTAACATTGGCATTGCGCGCATTCCTGGCATCCAGGGCACTACTACGCTGCGCACCGACGCCCAGAAAACCCAGCGCCTAGCCGAGTTGCGCTTTTTGCGAGCCTATTACTACTTTCAGTTGGTGCAGCAGTACGGGGCCATTCCGCTGGTGCTGCAGCCCACCGAGGGCGTGCAGCTTGAGTACACCCGCGCCCCCGTGCCCGACGTGTACCGGACCATTATCAGCGACTTGCGCTTTGCCGCCACCAACCTGGCACCGACCACCAGCGACTTTGGGCGGGCCACCCAGGGCGCGGCCCAGCACTACCTAGCCAAGGTGTACCTGACCCGTGGCAGCGCCATCACCGACGTGCGCGGGCAGCGGCCCACTGACATCGACAGCGCAGCCTACTACGCCGACCAAGTGATTAGCGGCGGTCGCTACACGCTGGAAAGCGACTATGCCAAGCTATTCGATATATCGAGCTATACCAACAGTGTGGCGGCCCAGACGAGCAAGGAAATTATCTTCTCGTCGCAGTTTGTGAACGTGCCCGCCCTGGCCGGGCGCTTCGGCAACCGGGTGCACTCGTACTTCACCTTGCAGTACGACAACGAGCCCGGCATGGCCCGCGACCTACTCAATGACCGTCCGTTTCGGCGCATTATGCCTACCAACTATGCCCTAGACATCTTCGACCGCCGCAACGATTCGCGGTTTTATAAGATGATGAAAACGGCTTGGATTGCCAATAGCGCTACCAACCTGCCCAAGTGGACCGCCGCCAACGCGCCCACGCCCGCGCTAGTGGGCCAGCCGAAGTTTGCGGTGGGTGACACAGCCTTCGCGGTTATCGTAAACACGCCGCAAAATCCTGTTCCGCAGGCTCAAATAAACGCCTCGCGCTACGGCATTTTTGCCCGCTACGTGCGCAATGCTGCTGGCACCGTGGTGCCCGGCTACGACCCCACCGGTGCGGTGGGGCTGCGCAACAAATTTCCGCAGCTCATCAAGTACACCGACCCTTTCCGCACCAGCGCCGCCGACGAGGCTGGCACCAAGGACGGCATCTTGGCCCGCTTCGCCGAAACCTACCTGATTGCTGCGGAGGCCTACGGCCGTAAGGGCGATTACAACAAAGCCTTGCAGTACGTGAATATCGTGCGCCAGCGTGCCGCCTACAAGGCCGGCGAGGTGCGGCCCAATGCTAACTACCGCTTCGAGGGCGGCGTGCGCGGCGACGTGAGCAGCACTTACCCGGCCCTCACGGCCACCCAAGCCAGCTTCACCGCCAACGACCCTAAGGAGATGTATCCGCCTTCGGTGAGCTCTACGGCCGAGCGCTTTATTCACTTCATGCTCAATGAGCGCACCCGCGAGTTGCTCGGCGAACTGCACCGCTGGGAGGACCTAGCCCGCACCGAAACGCTGGTGGTCCGCACCCGCTACCTCAACCCCGATGCCGTGGCCATCCAGCCCTTCCACAAGCTGCGCCCCATTCCGCAAACGCACCTGGAACGCATCTCCCGCAACGGCCAGCCTCTGAGCGCTACCGAGCGTCAGGCCGAGCAAAACCCAGGCTACTAAGGGTATGGCAGAACTTGTGAGCAGATAAGGCTTACAAATATTGCCAGATAATAAGGTAGTATGAAAGTGTATGAGGGCCTGCGGCAAGCCGCCGCGGGCCCTAGAAGGTTGCTGCATTGCCGTGCCAACGGCCAGCAGCGCCGGCCAGCAGTCGGCCGAATTTGAACAGCTTACCAGAGGGCACTGCCACTGCTACCGCCGAGGGGCAAACGACCGCCGAAAGGCGAGGGGAGTAGTATTAGTTTTGGCCTTAAACAGTTGGCTGAACGACTGGGCGTGCTCAAACCCTAGCTCATAGGCTATCTCACCCACCGTCAGGCTAGTGACCGCCAGGCGCTCCTTCGCCCGCTCAATCAGCCGGTGGTGGATGTGCTGCTGGGCGTTTTGGCCGGTTAGCGAGCGCAGCATATCACTTAGGTAGCTGGGAGTTAGGTTTACTTGCGCCGCTAGGTAATGCACGGTGGGTAGGCCCTGTACGAGTGGTTGCTGGGCTTCAAAATAGGCATCCAGCAGCTCATCAATCTGCTGGAGCAGCACGCGGTTGGCCGGGCGCCGGGTCAGGAACTGCCGCTGATAAAAACGCTGCGCGTAGGTTAGCAGCAAGTCGAGCTGCACTAGTAGCACTTCCTGGCTCAGGTCATCGAGCCGGCTGCTTAGCTCCTCCTCCATATTGGCAAACAGCGCTACTAGGGTGGCTTTTTCCTTGTCGGAGAGATGCAGGGCTTCGTTGGCAGCGTAGGAGAAGAAGCCGTGCTGCTTGATAGTTTTCGCCAGCGGATAGCCCAGCATAAAATCCGGGTGAACCAGGAGCACCGCGCCACTCTGGCAACCCGTGTCATGGGCGCTGCCCAGCAGTTGATTGGGGGCCGCTAGCAGCAGGCTGCCCTCCGTGAAGTCATAGTGGCCCTGGCCATAGGCCACTTGGCCGGCTTCGGTTTTGAGGGCAATCTTATAAAAGCTGAGCACGTGGGGCTCCCGCGTCGCTGTTCCCTGCACCGGGTGGGCCGCGGCGTCGAGCAAGCTGATGAGCGGGTGCTGGGGCTGGGGCAGGCCCAGCGCTTGGTGGGCCTCGGCCAGGGAGTTAAACCGCAGCGGACTGGTTTCTGATTTTTTCATGGGGCAGCCGAAAGCCACCAGCGGCGAGCGGGAAGGCCTCGCGTCGCTGGTGGCTTTCGGGTAAGGTAGGGAGTAGTTGGGTAAGTGGGCGGCGGGACTACCGGCCGGCTCCTTAATGAGCTTTGCCGGTAGTACCCTGGGCGGCATCCGACACGGGGGCCCACTGCTCCCAGGTGGCGAGCCGCTCGGCGTAGGTGGCCCGCACCCAGGGCAGATTTTGGCTACCTAGGAAAATACGGAGCGGCGGCTCGGCCGCATCCACAACGGCGAACAGCGCCGGGGGCGTGGCCCGCGGGTCGCCGCCTTCGGACCCTTTTAGACGCGCCATAAAGTTGGTTCGAAAATCGGCGTAGCTGTCCATGCTGGGCGCAAATTTCAGGGATTGTTCACTGCCGAACTCGGTGGCGTAGGCGCCCGGCTCGACCAGCGTGACGTGCAGGCCAAACGGCTTAATTTCGATGGCCAGGCTTTCGTGAATCGCCTCGAAGGCCCACTTAGAAGAGCAGTAATAGCCAATCAGCGGCAGGCTCACCAGCCCTAGCCCGCTCGAAATGCCGATGATGTGCCCGTGGCCTTGGGCCCGCAGCAGCGGCAGCGCGGCCTGGATGACGGCCAGCGTACCAAAAATATTGGTTTCGTAGAGCGCTCGCACGTCTGCCGCGCTGGCTTCCTCAATGGTGCCGACCAGCGAGTAGCCGGCATTGTTGAGCACCACATCGAGCCGGCCGAAGTGGGCGTGCGCCTGCGCTACGGCCGCCGCTACTTGGTCGGGCTGGGTGACGTCCATCGCCAGCGTTAAGACGTTGGCCCCGTGGGCAGCTTGGAGGTCGGCTAGGCTAGCCAGCGAGCGGGCCGTGGCGGCCACTTTATCGCCCCGTTGCAGGGCGGCCTCGGTCCAGATGCGGCCAAAACCGCGCGAGGCCCCCGTAATAAACCATACTTTGCCCGGTGTGGTGGCGGTGCCACTGTCGGCTGTTTGTTGCTGTGCCATAAGGTAGTTGGGTGCGTTAGTAACACTGCAAAGGTTGCCGGCAGCCTAGGCGGGGATTGTAGGCTAATTGAGGAATTGAGTAGGCAAAACGAGGCTAGCGGCCACTTGGAGCATCTTTTTAGACCTAGGCACGCCAAATGCGCTCGCTATTGGGGCCACTTGAGGCGCAGGGCTACTCAGCCAATAGGCTATTTGCAAAGCGACCGGGTGTGAAACGACCTGCCTAGTAGGCCATTGAAACGGTGGCGAGCATACTCTTTCTGTAAGCGATGCAAGAAGGTAGCGCTAGGGTAGGGCGTGGCGTAAACTTTTAGGGAAGTTGCGGAGTTAAATAATAGTAAGCTTACTTAACAAGTTTACTTGGTAACTATGGCTACTCAAGCTCCTGCCCCCGACGACGCCCAGCACCTGGCCACCGAGCTACGCACCGTGGTAACGCGGCTAGTGAAAAAACTTCGGGCGCACTCGCCTACCCGCGAAAAGCTGTCGCTCACTGAGCGCTCGGTGGTGCGCCTGCTCGACCAGCACCCGCACTTGCTGCCCAGCGAACTGGCCGAGATGGAAAAGGTCACCACCCAGTCGATGTCGCAGATACTGCGCCACTTGGCCGAGGGCGGCTACATCGAGCGCCGGCCCTCGGCCACCGACCGGCGCAAGGTGCACATCGCCATTTCCGACGCCGGCCGCCAGCTGCTGCAAACCGCCCGCCAGGAGCGCGACGAATGGCTGCACGCCACCCTCACCCAGCACTGCTCGGCCGCCGAGCTAGCGGCCTTGCAGCAGGCGCTGCCGGTGCTCACCAAGCTGGTTGCCAGCGAATAACTAGTGGGAGCGCCCCTAGGTCTCCCGTTTATTACTACTATGAATACAAGCACTTTCCGCGCGCTGCGAAGCCGCAATTTTCGCCTCTACTTCACGGGGCAAGCTCTCTCGCTGCTGGGTACCTGGATGCAAAAAACGGCCGTGAGCTGGGTCATCTATGCCCAAACCAACTCTAAGTTCATGCTCGGGCTGAGTGTGTTTGCCACCATGTTTCCGGCGGCGGCATTTTCGCTGGTGGGCGGCGGCGTGGCCGACCGCTACAACCGCTACCGGGTGCTGCTCACCACGCAGGTGCTCTCGATGGTGCAGGCCGCCCTGCTCACGCTGCTGGTGTTTGGCCGCTCGGGCGCGGTGTGGGGCATCCTGGGGCTGAGCGTGGTACTGGGCATCATCAATGGCTTTGATGTGCCGGCTCGGCAATCGCTGGTGCACGAGCTGGTGGAAGACAAGCAGGACTTGCCCAACGCACTGGCTCTCAATTCATCCATGGTCAATCTCTCGAAGCTGATTGGGCCCGCCGTGGCCGGGCTAGCCATCGAGGCCCTGGGCGCCACCACCTGCTTTGCGCTCAATACGCTGAGTTTTGTGGCCGTTATTGGCTCGCTGCT
>Ga0265798_10004843_pt1 | contig 18414 bp, 9 predicted proteins | sample P3T30metagenome_FD_192430 | JGI IMG/M metagenome (GOLD analysis project Ga0265798, IMG submission 192430) | Plant litter microbial communities from East Loma Ridge, Irvine, California - P3 T30 | ecosystem: Environmental > Terrestrial > Plant litter > Unclassified | place: USA: California... | reverse complement strand
CTTATACCCTCCGAACCTTTATAACCCTAGCTCTATAATCCGAACTTACTCTTAGGCGCGAAGTCTATAGTATAGCGCTCGAGTATCTATACGTTTATAAGCGCGTTATAGCTTCTTTCTACGAGGACAAGTACTTAGTACTTAAAAGCGAAGTTTAGGCTCTTACTAATTAGACTTTCGAGCTATAGACTCTACCTGCTCCGAGACATTCTTAGCTTTATAATAAGCATAAGAGGGGTGTAGCGGAGATTATTCGCGTAACGAGGAGAGAGTAGGAGACTAATCTGAGTAAGGTAGCCGTTAACGTAAGGAGGATGATAGCATACGAGAGCTAGGTAAGGTTTGAAAGGTACTTACATAGGGTTAGATCGAGTCCGAATACCAGTCTGTCCGGGAGCTGTGAGGCTAAATCGCATAGTGCTAAAGGGTTACGGGACGTAGAAAGATAGGTAGAAGTACAAAGTGTCAAAAGGTCACGTGATTATAGAAGATAGGTGGAAGTACGGTGGTATCTAAGAGGTTCGTAAGGAACCGAAAATACCTCGGACCCGTTGTAGAAACTGCAGCAGGGCCTGGATCCTACGCCTGCCTCACAAATTCTACCCTTTGTTCCATATCCGGTGTGTATACGAGAACATGATTGTATTGCGGCTCCTTGGGCTCTTGGCCGGAAGGCATGTGAAGGTCGTAATGGGCCAGTGTGTGGGCGAGGGCGGATTTTATCACCGTCACAGCCAGGAAGCGACCGGGACAGGCATGGGACCCGGCGCCGAACTCGAGTGCTTGAGGATTCGTCGAGACGCTGAGGAAGCGTGCGCTCTGGTCAGGCTGTTCCGTGCGTTGTCGATACCATCGGAAACCGTCGAACGGCCGGGTCGTGGTCTCGCGATCCGCGTCGGGATCGATTGATGGGACGCAGACATAGGACGATGCAGGCAGGACGGTACCGTCGCTGAGGTGAAGGGGTCGAAGTGCTTTGCGGTAGACGGATAGCAGGTTCTGTGAAACGTGGCGGGCTGACTCCTTGACGAAACTATCCATCTTCTCGAGCTTCGCCAGCGAGCAGACCGACAACGTCTCTAGGTTCTCAACCGATCGGACTTGGGCTAGTTCGGCGCGGAGTTCGTCGGTGTATTCGGGGTGGACGGCAATGTCAATGAAAGTTTGCATGACCTGTATGACCGTCAGTGTCTTCTCTCAGGTCTTTTAGGACATGAAACTCACCCCGAGACCCGTGCTACGGATTCCCGCAAAGTTGAGCTGTATCAATGCGACCACCAGCGCGGATACATCGTCTGGACGGCGACCAGCAGCAGTTGACTTCTTGATCCACCATTGTATGAAGTCCCGCGGCGGCGCGAAATCCCCTTGATGCATGTCCTTGAGTCGAGCCTGGAGGATGTGTCAGAGAATCAACGCTGATAGCTGCTCACGCAATGTTCGATCCGCCACACCTTGACTATGGGAAGAATCTTGCCCTCCATTCTGCGCACATTGGCCTTGACATCACGCGGGCCTTTCATGAGCTTCGCAGCCACAGGACGCAGCCAAGTCGGTACACGCATGAGAGACCCAGCCACGCCGACAGAGCTTAGGCCGAGGTCCACACATGCTGCCTTCTGTTGCAGCAGTTAGCGAGTAGCTCGGAAGATTGTTCGAAAGATCAGGGGACTGAAGAACTGAGTCCTGACATACCCATTCTGGGTCCTTCGCCAATTCCTCCCCGACAAATATGCGCTGGTAAAGGAAGAAACACAGCGCGATGCAGAAGTCGTGAACAGCTAGAGTCGTCTTGCCTGAGGTTGTTAAACATGGTCAGTCATTACAAATTACGATTGGAGGATGTTGATCCGTTACCGTTGTCGGAGGACATGTGTCCGTGGAAAAACGTGGCGATGTCCTTCTGAATGGCGGGAAGGTAGAACGAGATCTGCTTCGTTAATTCAGACCGGACGTATTCAACGACCCAGTTGTATGGCCCGTCTGTTCGATCGGGAGTTAGCTTGTGAGCACGCGAGAAAGCCTAGTTGATAGCCGGCGGAATTCACCTGGATCATCGGGCGTGAGAGACCCAACGTAGGTCCATCGGCCGAGCAGCCGCTCTTGGAGATCAGTGTTGGAGCTGACCTGATCGTCCGGTTTCCAAACGTATTCATTGATGTATTTGTGCGGTAACACGTAGATTCTACGAAAGGGAAGGCGAAGCAAGTATATCGCGTCTCCCATCTGTCATGGTCAGCGAAGTCGATCGGGAAAGGCTAGGTGGAACCAGAGGGTCCCTGGTGCTCAGAAGCGTTGCGTACCTGGGACCATTGCTTTTTGATGACATTCTGCAGGGCTTTGGCACTTTGGCCGCTTCGGTGGGGAAGCTGTGAGCGAGATGGTCGGTACCAGGTCATAGTGGCGAGGACGAGAAACCAGAATGTAACCCCAGATAGCACATATCGCTCCATCGCAGTGTCGAGCGCGACTTGGCCAATGTTACCGGTGCTCATGTCGATCGAGGTCTATGGGGCATACACAAAGAACGGCGGGACACATGGCTTACATGCATTATACCTACATATAACAACGAGTGACTCTCCAATTGTTGTCTAACACCTGGCGGAGCACAAGTTCAGATCATCGCTTCGAAGATGCCGGCTCGAAAACATGTTCGAAGGAGCATGCTAGCGGAGGCATGGACTGTACTCAAGATGACAATCTCGGTTGTGCCGGTTGTACATGAAGTGGAGTGGGGCGCGCGTTCCAGAAGTCCGCACCGCACCGTGTGCTACTGTAACAGCTCCGCTAGTGCAATCACGACCACGGATCCCGCCTGAATTCCAACAGGTACATAGTAGTCTGATGTATGCTCTCCGCTCGCGTGCTTCGACAGAGCACCCTATTCCGCGACCAACATTCCCGTTGCCTTTCCGACCTGACCTTTGACTCTTCCGCTCCGCAGCCACACACTCCTACGGGCTCCTCCTCGACCGAACGAACGCAAGCCGCTTACGTCGGCCGCATCCGATATGTCTCGATACAATGGCATGCTCACCAAAGCCCGAGTCCTAGTGCTGGGCGGCTCATCCGGCATCGGCTTCTGCGTAGCCGAGCATGCCCTTTCTCTGGGTGCCATTGTCACCATTTCCTCTTCGCGCCAGCCAAAGCTGGACAACGCTCTGCAACGACTGAGAGCTTCCGTGCCGGACTCGGCGGCCTCTGTCGACGGACATGTGTGCGACCTGTCGGATATCAATCTTATGCGCCAGAATCTTGAACGGTTACTTGAGAGCGTCACGCGCACCCAGCCACTGGACCACATCGTCTTTACCGCCGGCGACGGCATCAAGATCAGACCTGTTGCCGAGCTCGAAGTGCCGGCCATCCAAAGCATGGGCAACGTCCGCTTTTTCGGCCCCATGCTGCTCGGTGGCCTTGCAAAGTCTTACATGAAGCCTTCCATGACGTCTTCGATCACTCTGACCAGTGGTGCTGCCACCCAAAAACCAGGGAAAGGATGGACCACAGTCGCAGGCTATGGCTCTGGCACCGAAGGCATTGCGAGAGGTCTTGCCGTTGATCTGGCTCCTATACGGGTGAATACTGTAAGCCCTGGAGCTGTGCATACCGAAATGTTCGATGAGATTCCGGAGGACAGACTAGCTTCAGTTCTCTCAAATTTCCGCGCTCGAAGCTTGACGGATAGTGTTGGTACACCGGAGGAGCTGTCGGAGGCTTACATTTACTTGATGAGGTGCTCGTTCGCTACCGGCTCCTTGGTTGAAGTAAATGGTGGATCCTTGTTGGTGGGGTGATGGTGTTTCTAATGTTTCCTTGTAATTATCTCACTACACTGCCAGCGCAGAAAGATGGAATCATCATCAAAGCAAGCAGGTGTAGTTCTTGCGAATCGAAATCTTCTCTCAACTGTGCTCACTACAAGATGGGACTCGCTCGCCATATGCATACCGTGCTCAAGCCCTCACGCTGACTCAAGCCTTTCTCACGATATTTCATTGAAGAGGCCAAAGGAAGTCACCAACTGCAAGGCAGCCACCATAGTCTGGAAGACAAACTGGAAAACAATCAGTGATGGAAGCGCTTAGGATGTGGACGGACGTACCAGGATGTTCTGATTAAAGGGCGACTTGAATCCATTCGCCAGGCCCCAGGACCACAGCGCGCCTGCCAAAGCTGGTCCTATGGCTCTACTCGCCGAGATTGATGCCTGCGCAAAAGACACAGTGATGCCGCGCTTCTTGGGCGGAGCGGACAGCATGAGCTGGGTTGAAAAGCACGTCAGTAACGTAATACTAGAACAGGGAGTCAGGGGCGTTCAGCTCTTACCAATATCGCCACACTGGTGTAGCCGATCACTACCGCCGTTATGCGGGTTGCGAGAAGAAGATAGAGGTAGCTCCACTGCAGCCAGGACTTGGTGGGCAGCTCGGTAGTGAACGGGAATGACACATACACGACCAGGAAAAGAATTGAAGATACTCTCCACAAGGTCGTGTATGTCAATCTTGTCGAAAGCATCGGGTAGCCAAAGAATTGAACAATGAACACTACAGGGCTGAGGAAGAGCAAAGTCTTTGCAATGTCGTTTGACGAGAAACCCAGGCCGATTGGTTGGCGTGTTGCTGCTATGGCAGGGTACATCTCGTCGAAGGAGATAGCATGGAGGGCAATGATTCTACCATAGAGTCAGCAGGAAAATTCTCAACAACCGTAGAGGATCGACAAACGCGTGACCGGCTATCAGCATGACAAGGTTTCGATTGCGCTTCGGAGTGGACAGCAAGGTCGACATCTCCTCTTGCGGAATGATGAGAGGGGCCTCCTCGTCCTCGCTCGAGGGCTTGGCGATGTCTAATTTGGTCTCCTGTAGGCAGGGAATGCAAAGCGCTACAACCACGACGTTGTAGCATGAACCGAGAGCGCACGGGAGAAGATATGGATACCGGACGAAGAGATCGGCCGGCCCCTTCAAGCCGTACTTTTCAGCGGGCTGACAGAGAAAGCCGCCTAGAAGAGGCCCTAAGAGGGTCCCCAATGCTGTGCAAAGTCCAAAGATCGAGAATGCGCGGCCTTGGTGGATATTGTTGTTGGCTGCCAGCTCTCCAACCGACGTCCGTGAAACCCCAGCGTTGCCTATCAAGCCATCTCATCAGAAGGGATTCAAGGTCGTAAATCATGACTGTTCGTACCGTTGAAAAGTCCACAGAGCGCTCGCGAAACGATTGCCATCGTCAGGTTACTAGAAACGCCATATAGGATTGTGCATACGGCAGAGCCGAGCAGACCGAACAAAAGCACCGGTTTGCGTCCGAAGCGATCACTGACGGCGCCGTATAGCGGTGCCGTGAATACTTGGGCAATGAAGAAAGCAGATGCTGTCGTAGCACTGTCAGCCGATTGATCCCATCGTCTCAGGTCGCGAATTCGCATTGTCCTTACTGATTATGCCACACCAGAAAGCGACAGATCGTTCGTTCACAGCCGGAAAGTCGTGCACCATGAACACCACAAATGAGAGAAGAGTAGTTGCCGCCAAAGGCTCAGCAAGCACTACCAGCCCGGTGAAGAAAAGTGTACGACCAACGGCAGGATCGTCGTGGAATTTTGCCATGCTGAAGATTGTGTATACTTGTTGTTGAGGGCTGTTGCACATACAGGGTACAGGCAAAAGAGGTCTACATGACCGCGCCAGTCATCTCTTATGGCATCGAATCGCGCAGCCACTCACATGGAACGCCGCACTATGAGCAGAATCCTTCCGACGACGGAGCGAACAAGACTCCAATTGTCCGGTGGTGGAGACACGGCGGAGGAGGCGCGCGCGTGAGAGCACTAAGGAACAAGATTGATAAACATTCGGTACCTACGCATGTGTGCTAAAAACCATCATCGTGCTGCATTGCGCTAGCGGAGGGGGCGGCGCCGGGGTGGACCGCGCATACATACATGTAATAGCCGTAACGACCTTGATTTGCCTCCTATGCTATTCCACTTACGTACACATGTACGCCGAGTATTTATGCACTTTCTCCGCCGCTTCGGACCCGAGGCCGCATCAGACTTACTACGCACCTCCGCTACCACTACCACCGCCGCAACGGCCTCGACCATCTGGCCTCTGCAGCCTCAGCTGAATTCTCATCCCACCCAAGGCAGCGCGAGCGGCTGCTGCGAAGACCCGCGCATGCCGCCGGCCTCCTTGTTGGCTGCCGTGCCGCAGACATCAGAGAGCTCGAAGGGCAGTTCGATGTTTCGCGTGGCCTGCACGCGGCGGAGCATGCGCAGCGCCTTGCGGCATTCCTGCTCTGTGTCTTCGCTGAAGCTCAGAGGACGTGCTGTGCCCACCGCCAGAGCCCCGCCCTCGCCGTCAAAGTAGCCAAGGTGGAATTGGCCCGCGTTGTCGTTCAACGAGTTGACCGTCTGGAACACGTAGTCCTCCTCGAAGAAGGGCTGCTTAGGGGCCGGAATGTTGTCCCAGTTCACCATGTGCGCACGACACTTGGTGGTGGTGCACTCAATCTTCGACGTCGTGTATTCGAACCAGTCAAATTGCTAATGTGCGAGTCAGTGACTGGGCACCAGGAAGCTCTTGGGAAATAGTACCTCGTTTCCCGGGTGGCATGGGGTCGCATCCGCATCTGCCGTTGCCGGCAGCCACCTGATCTCGTTAGTCTGCGGACATTGGAAAGCGTTTCGCCAACTAACCATCCGAAGCTGATGTATCCGGTCTGACCAAAGTACGAGTAGAAGTTTGCTGCAGTCGCTGTGTGGTTGGCTGCTTCGTGGTTGCCGTAATCAGGACGCAGTATGAGCGAAGTTCCATGGAAGAGAAGTTTCTGAGTCCAGTCTTCAGCGTAGGTGCTCTGGAGGAGAAGTGCCAGAGTCGTGAGGAAGAGCATGTTGACTCTGCGGTGGATCGGTTTTTTTTTGGGGATACTGTATGGATGTGTCGTTCTGCGGTCACGAAGGAAGCAACTATCTTTTATGTGAATCTCATCCTGTGGGAGAAGTAAGCATTACCCACTACCCTGTCGGGACCACTGACATTGTCCGCAAACAGTACCACGCCACTCCGCAAGTCCTCTAGCTTCGTCGCAATCCTGCGCCTGACATGACCGACGCAGTGGAACCGCACTAGCGGTTCCATTTCGAAGTCTGCTACGGATAATGATCCATCCCGCTCTCGCCTCGCTTTCAGCTGCGGGAAGGATCGAATGCTGCGGAAGAAAGGAAGTCCTCCTCCGACCATACGATCCTCAGGCGAGACGTCGAGTCTATGGCAGGTAAGTGAGTCTTATGGATATAATGAAGCACTTCCATGCGATGAGTAGCTCGTCCAGAAACACAATCACTCTTCTCGAATCATCCAACTATGCCTTTCTCAGGAGAAGAAATCGCCATCATTGGAACGTCTTGCCGTGTTGCTGGTGCAGACAATCCAGCAGAACTATGGCGATCTATGATAGCCGGTGAGGACCTGCAATCCGACACCAGCGCTCGATTTTCCGGTTATTACGACGAGATCAACGGCCAGACCAAAGGCCTCACAAATGTACACCACGCATACCTGATGAAGAAAGGTATCGATCGCTTCGACAACTCCTTCTTTGGCATCCCACCTGTCGAAGCCGCAGCAATCGATCCTCAGCAAAGGCTACTCTTGGAGATCTGCTGGGAGGCGTTTGAAAGTGCCGGTATTCGATTAGACAAGCTTAGAGGCTCGGATACCGCTGTGTTTGCAGGCCTTTTCACCAGCGACTATGGCACGAGCTTGTTGCGAGACATTGATGCGACACCGAAATATCATTCCACTGGAACGTCAAACTCAATTGCAGCCAACCGCATCAGCTACTTCTTCAACCTCCGTGGACCGTCCATGGTCATTGACACGGCATGTTCATCGACCGTGACTGCTTTACATCAGGCCATCACCACCCTCAAAGCCGGCGAAGCCGAGCAAGCTGTTGTGTGTGGTGCGAATCTCATCCTCAACCCCGACATGTTTGTCACCATGAGTGAACTCGGGTTTCTCAGCCCGCGTGGACGTTGCCATTCCTTTGATGCCTCCGGCGATGGGTATGCTCGCGGAGAAGGCGTCATGGCCATCGTTCTGAAGCCTCTGAAGAAGGCAATTGCCGATAACGACCCCATCCGGGCGGTCATTCGCGGTTCCAGGCTCAACCAGGATGGGCGAACCAACGGCATCACACTGCCTTCAGGTGAGGCGCAAGAAGAGAACATTCGCAGGTTGTACGACAGTATTGGCATACTTCCTAGCGATCTGGATTATCTGGAAGTCCATGGAACCGGCACCAAAGTCGGAGATCCGATTGAGATGGGCGCCATCGAAAGAATTTTCGCAAGCGAGCAGCGCAGCCAGAAACTCATTGCAGGTTCGGTCAAATGCCACGTCGGCCATCTTGAGGCCTGCGCTGCTCTTATTGGAATCATCAAGTCAATAGAGTGTCTGGAACGCGGTTTTGTACCTGCCCAGCTGCATCTTCTGGAGCCAAATCCTAAGATCAACTTCCATGAGCTCAATGTTCCGACTTCCACCACTCCTTGGCCGGTCAGAAAGGATCGAGCGCGCATGGCGGGCATCAATTCCTTCGGCTTTGGCGGCGCGAATGGCCACGTTGTTCTTGAACAATATTTGCGCACAGATGAGCCAGACACTGCGGTCGTAGCAAGATATTTTCTTGTCAAAGTCTCCGCAGATTCAGAATCTGCTCTTGCCCGAAGCAGAGAAGATCTCGCGTCTTATCTATCCGCGTCAAGCATTCGCATTGCCGATGTTTCATACACATCCTTGCTGCGCAGGTCGCTTTTGCGAAAGAGTCAGTTCTTCGTCGCTTCGTCGACGACGGATTTGATCCAAAGACTGCGTGCGGAGGCCAACAATACCTTACCTGCTATTATGACATCTCAAAGCAATGAGTCCTCGAAGCGCCTCGCATTTGTGCTTACCGGACAAGGAGCTCAATGGGCCCAGATGGGCAAAGAGCTATTGGATTCCTGCCCGGCTTTCACTTTTGTGATCGATGCATGCGACGCCATCCTTTCCCGATTGCCAGATCCTCCATCTTGGACATTGCGCAATGAGCTTTGCCTCCCGGCTTCCAAGTCCAACGTGAACAGCTCTCGCTACTCACAACCACTCTGCACCGCGTTGCAACTCGGATTGATCAGCTTCTGGCACAGCCTCGGCATTCGTCCTGTTGCGTGTGTGGGACATTCTTCTGGCGAAATCTCCGGAGCCTATGCCGCCGGTATCCTGACGCTGAAGGATGCAATCACAATTGCGTATTATCGCGGTGTTTTCATGAGTGCTGCTTCGGCGACCAAGCCGGGTGCCATGGCTGCTATCTCGATGAGCGCGGAGGACTGCACTCGAATGTTGAGATCCTACAATGGCAAGGTGGACCTCGCGGCAGTGAATTCGCCGTCAAGCTGCACAGTCTCCGGAGATGCGTCCTGCATCGACGAGTTGGTGGAAAGGTTCAGAACTGAAGGTGTCTTCTGCCGCAAACTACGCGTCGACACCGCGTTCCACTCCCATCACATGCTACCTCTAGCTGGACCATACAGGAAAGCTCTCGAGGAATCGGGAGTCTCACCTGTACTCACTTCAGAATCTGGAACACGTATAAAGATGTACTCATCCGTGTACGGACGATCTATTGATGCGGCAGAGATCAACCCAGAGTACTGGGCCAGGAACATGACTCAAACTGTCCACTTCTGTGAGGCCACAAGCAGTCTAGCGATGGTCGAGCGCGCTGATGCCTACCTGGAAGTCGGACCACATCCAGCGCTCAAAGGGCCTGCCGTTGACAGCATTTCAAACGCTGTTGGCCAGGAAAACCCACCGGACTACTTCAGCACGCTGACTAGGGGGGTTCACGACAATGTGGCACTTTTGTCGTCAATTGGCACGATGATATCGGCAGGGATACCTATGGAGCTCGAAAATAGCGGCACTCAAGCACTTGGCCTTTCGCACAAGTCGAACCGAGTTCTTACCGATTATCCATCGTATCCCTGGGACCACTCAGCTGTCCACTGGGCTGAAAGTAGGATTTCTCACGCCCATCGTTTCAGGCAACATCGTCGAGATCTGATCCTTGGATCGAGAGTCCCCCATGACACTCCTCTCTCCATGTGCTGGAGAAACATTCTCAGGACGGATGAGCTGCAGTGGCGGAATGAGCGTGCCACCGGCGACGAATCCCCTCTGTCGCCATCATTTTTGCTTCAAATGGCAATTAGAGCAGGGCGGCAACTCGCAAGCAATCGATCAAGGGACAAGCCTGTCATCCAGCTCGATGGTGTCATCTTCCACGAGTTACGTAACTTCACTGCCTTGCTCTCAAGTCGAGATTTGGAGACCCAATTCCAGGTGACTCCGCAAGTCTCCGACGATCATTACACCTTCCGCTTGTTGATCCATGATGCCGCTTCTCGGGATAGTTGGTTTAACGTCTTCGAAGGGCGCATCTCGGTTCTTTCGGAACTTCCTTTGTCCTCTGACCGCAAAGTGACGACGACTGTCAAGCGAGATGAGGGTATGATTGCTTGTGTGCAGAGTGATCTGCCTCCATGCCCTGATGCCATCTGTATCTCTGCAGTTGATAATGTCAGCATCTCTGGCGAAGTCAACGAGCGTTTGAGCTTCACGTCAACCGAGACGTCCAACCTGGAGCTCTTTGATTGGATCATCAGCTCGCTTCATCGTCAAATGAGTGTTCTGGCCGGTCCTTCCAAATATACCTTGACTACGGTCGAAAAACTCACAGTCGACCTGGAAGCTCTGGAATCATCCTCAACCCACTTCGAAATGACCATTCAGGAGTGCGATGCAGGTCGAGGACGGGGGAAACTCAGTTTGATATCTTCAGGGATCACCAGCTTGGCCATTAAAGGAGCAACCTCCATCGTGGTGGAACAAGAACAAGCGCGACCCCCTATCGGCTCTCTGTTCTTCAAACCAGCCTGGCTCCAAGATGTAGCCGCGATGCAGAGCTCAGATACTGACTCCTTGAAACTTGCACAGCTCATCAAGTTGGTCACTCACAAATGGTCAGCTTGTGATATCGGCATCACGACGAACAGCGAGAAGACCCAATCACTGATTTTGGGGCTTCTGCAGGGTGCAAGATCATCCGAGCGCCCAAGATTCCGATCCGTGACTACCACGCTCACACCCAAGGCTCCGACAAGCGAAAGAGTAATCCACGATGTAGACTTCTCTTCAAAAGATCTCAGGCTGGTTTTCGCTGAAGAAGCAGATTTTGATGAAAGGAAGCGTCACGTCATTCCTGGAGGCTACATCTGCATTTTGAAATCACATGCCGAGCCCACCGTTGAAGCGGACAGCGAATTCGAGAAGCTTTGCGCTGTAGACGTTGACACCTCAACGTCAGGCGTGCTTTTCCGTCGCCGGATGTCAGATAGCATCAACAAAGAGTCACATCAGATATTGATGGTTTCTACGACATCGACAGAAGGTGTACTAGAAGATGTGCAATCTCTGCACGTAGGTTCGGAAGGGCACAAACCTGGAACGCCTGTGGATCTGATCGTCTTCGACAACAGCGACGAATCGCTCCTTTGTCTCACGCCACCCGATACATGGCTCTCCAGCGTTCAAAAGCTGGTAGCGGACGCCAGAAAACTTCTGTGGGTCACCAAAGACAGCGATGGTTTCCCTCATTGGGGTGCTGCGAGCGCTTTCCTCCGTACGTTGTCCTCTGAGCAGCCGTTGTTGAGTGTCGCGTCTTTGACGCTAATTGGGGACGTGACTTCGCACACACTCGATTCTGTGGTCAAGTCTGTACTCGAAGCCATGCGCGCCGGATCAAAAGAAAGTGAATTGCGTTTCGAAGACGGACAGCTTAAGATTCTGCGGTATCTGCCCGACGACGAGCTGAATGCACTCACGGGAACTGGTCCAGTACATCGCACGCTCTCGCCGATAACCAGCGTCAATCATAGAATTGACCATGCGCAGCCCGGTCAGATGGTCTTGACCCCAATCAGACATCTGGATGTATCATCTCCAGCTACCGGAGACTTTGTTGATCTCGACGTGCAGCTCTCTGTCGTCGACGTCGTAGACGTCGGAGACGCCTTCTCGAACAAAGTTGCAGCCTATGACCCGGGTCAATTCTTCCTCGGCTCGAAAGTCGGGGGAGATAAGCTGTACTTTGGGTACCGGCCGGGATGCCACGTCAAGAAGCTTCGAGTACCCATCGAACAGTCTCTTGAAGTGCCGCGGTCAGTTGACCCCAAGCAAGCTTTGTTGTCGCTCACGGCTCATGCGATTGCACATGCGATTATGACCCAGGTACTTCGAGTCAGAACCAACGATAACATTCGCTTTTCGTTCTCCAACAACAACAAAAGGGCTTTTGAGGGTGTGGCTCGATTCCTCGGATGCTATGTTGTTGACGACGAGCGTCAATCTGTCGAATTTGATCTGGGTTTCGTACCGAGAACTGGATTCACGCTCAATGGGAAGGCGGTCGATGCCAAGTCAGCTCTTCGCAAGACAAGATTCAACAGCTCTCTTGGAAAGGCTTGGATGTCGATTGCAGGCCACGAAGTTGATCCACCGGAGTATCATCTGGACAGCGTGCAAGCAGCCTTGACCCACGCTGCCCAGACAGGCGATGCGGTGATCTTGAACCATGCCCATGAGGTTGATGCCCTCCAGGAGTTTACGCACGTCGGAGCTCCGGCCATTTTCCGTCAGGACGTCTTTTACGTCTTGATTGGTGGATTCGGCGGCCTGGGCTTATTACTGATGGAGTGGATGCTCCAAAAAGGAGCTCGGAACTTCGCGGTCATCAGCAGAAGTGGTGCATCTTCTAAGGCTGCTCAGACTGCAACCCAAAGGATTGGTGCAATGGGTGGTAAAATTCAGGTCGTCAAAGCAGATGCAGGCGATGCACGGGCTGTGAAAACAGCGATTTCGACCTTGCGGTTGATCATGCCGATAGGAGGATGCTTCAACATGGCACTCATCCTGGACAATTCGCCCTTTTCAACAATGACCCCCACCCAATGGAACCTTGGAATACGCCACAAAGTCGATACTGCCGTTTCCCTGCACCAGGCCACTCTGGAAGACAAGCTTGACTTCTTCGTCATGTTTTCGTCTATCTCCTCTATCTCTGGCAACAGGGCACAAGCTGCTTACGCATCTGGTAACGCTTTCCAAAACGCTATGGCCGAGCACAGGAGGGGTCTTGGGCTTCCGGCTATCTCGATCGCTCTTGGTGCGATGGAAGGCGTTGGTACCCTTGCAGAAGATGCTGACACCCTTCGCACATTGAGGAAAAGTGGCCTGCGCCTGCTGAACGCTAAAGAATTCCTTCGAATTGTTGAAGCTGCCGTGCATGAGTCCAGGCACCAGGACAGATATCTGTTGGTCACTGGCCTGGAGGTCTTTTCAACAGCGAAGAACGCAGATAAGACGGAAACCACTCAGGGACAGGTGTTTTGGGAAGACTTCCCAGAATTCAGCCACTTGTTCGAACACGAGCCAAGGGGAAGCGAGGGTTCTGACACCGATGTACCACTGGCTGAGAGACTCACGATCGTTCCAGAAGAAGAAGCTCATGGTCTGCTCTGTGCCGCATTCCTGGAGTTTTTGTCCGGGCTTCTCGGCTACCCAGTGTCGAAGCTGGATGCTACACAGGCCGTTGCTGCTTACGGTGTTGACTCTCTCAATGCTGTAGCCTGTCGCTTTTGGTTCTTCCAGCAACTCAAACTCGACGTACCCATATTCGATATCTTGGGCTCACGCTCTATCAACGCAATGATTTCGAAATCACTTGCTCGCGTCAGGAAGGTCGATCAAGCGAACACACTGCCAAAGGTTCCAGATCCCAAAAGACACAGCTCCGAAGAGCTCATCACACGGACACTATCGCATTCGCAGAGCCGCCTGTGGTTCCTTCACAACTTTCTCACCGACAAGACTCTATACAATTTACTTCTTGTGTGTCACATCAACGGATCCGTCAATACCGCGATGTTTCAGAAGTCATGGGAGACTTTGGTCCTGAGACACGAGGCGCTCCGAACATGCATCGTAGCTTCCGGATCGGGGTGGCTGCAGATACCCGCAAAGCACTCGACATTCTCAATTACTGAGGTTCATTGCTCGGCTGCCGACTTCGCACGGGAGGAAAGAAGGTTAACCTCGAAATCACGGAGGCACCTCTTTGACCCTTCCAAAGGCGCACTCGTGTGTGGATGGCTTTTGGTCAGTCCCGCTGGCACTCGATTTTACATGGCGTCGCACCACCTTGCCTGGGACAGAGGCTCAGTCGCCACCATCTTCGACGAGCTTCCCAAAATATACCAAAATCTGGTCGACGGGAAAAAATCTGATGACTCTCTAGAGACCAACCCTATCCAGTTCATCGACTATACAATCTGGCAAAACGAGACGCTCGAGTCGAAGGAGCTTGCTCGTCCACATGAAGACTACTGGAAGACTCAGCTTCATGGGATACCAGAGTGCGTGTCCCTACTTCGTTTGAGTCGAGCTGCTGAACGTCCCGTTATTAAGCAACAAGAAGCTTCTTTGGCTGTGGCTTCTTTGGATTCGGCCGACGCGAAGAGGTTGAAAGATTTTTGTGCCTCTCAAGCTGTCACGCCGTTCATGTTCACGACATTCATCATGGGTGGCCTTGTCCACAGACTGACTGGGGACGATGATATCGTTATCGGCATCGCAGATGGCGATCGCGGACATACCGCTTTCGACCGCATGGTTGGATTCACGGTCAACATGCTGCCCCTCAGGATGAAACTCCCACAAGACCGCACCTGCACTGCGTTACTAGAGGACCTCCGAGATGTATGCTTGCAAGCTTACGAGCATCGCGCGGTACCGTTTGATTACCTGCTCCAAGTACTTGACGTGCCTCGCAAGACCAGTCACAACCCGATCTTCCAGGTCGTTGTGAACTACCAATCCCAGGGTGCTTTCCCGAAGCCAAATTTCGGCGACTTCCAATTCGTCGAGTACGATCATTACAATGCTCGTACCCAGACTGACATATCTCTCGAAGTCGAGGAATCAGCCGATGGGTCGATGCAATTCCACTTCGACTTCGATGCGGCAATCTACGGGACGGAGGTCGCCGAAAAGTTTGCTCAGATGTATTTGTTGCTTGCGGCGCAAGTGATCGAAGGCGCGGGTAAAAGCCTCGATCAATTGGAACTGGCATCACCGCGGGACTTACAGATGACCTCGCAACTCCTCCAACCCCAGATGCCTGAGGGAAAGAGCATCGGATGGATGAGAGAGAACCTCTTTTCTGAACTCTTCAGACGCTGGGTCGCAGCGAACCCGAACAAAGAAGCTCTCGTCGATGGACAGACCACCACCTCCTACAAGGATATGGACAAGCTTACCAGGTGCACAGCGGAATCACTGTTGAATAGTGATATCCCTGCTCAGCAATGCATCGGCGTCTGCTGTGAGCCCAGCACCGAAATGATGGTTGCAGTCTATGGAATTCTGCGTGCCCGCTGCATTGTGGTCCCAATTGACCCAGACTTCCCCCTGGACCGCATCGTCAGCATTGCTGAAGACACGGGCTTGTCTACAGTCATCGTGAACGAAGCATCAAAGGCGGTCAAGCAAAAACTTATTTCAGCTGGTATTGTTGATCTTCGCGAAGTACAAAAGCTGACGGTGCCTACGAAAGCACACAAGACGGTGGAGTTGGAGTCCACGCGCCCCGGCGATATCCTTTGCGCGCTTTTTACCAGTGGCTCTACTGGAAGGTCAGTTATTCCCTTGCTTGTATTGATGTTCAAGGAACTAACTGTGACTTTTGCATGGCTCAAGACCGAAAGGCGTATACATTGGACACGAGCAACTTCGCTACCAGGGAGAACAATACCACGAAACTCTCGGAACAAACACGAGTGACCGCATATTACTTTCTTCGGCTCTCATCTTCGACATGTCTCTACACTCGATTCTTGGCACCATCCTCCACGGTGCAACGCTCGTTATCGCTACGCGAGAAGGTAATCACCCTGCACAATACCGGTCGGCTGATCCACATGGAACTGACAATGGTGACAGAACGTTACTCCGCAGAGAAGATGAACGAATTGGTGGTCCGCCAAAAGATCACCAACTGCATCTTCACACCTACGCAGCTGAAGCTGATGCTCCGGGCGGCGAACCAGACGTTGCTGACTCAATGGTCAATGCTACGTAGTCTCACCCTCGGCGGTGAGCCTGTGCCATCCTGGGTCTTGACTCAATTCATCTCTTTGGATCTACCGCAGGCCAGTTTGTTCAATGGCTACGCACCGACCGAGACTACGATCATCAACTCTCTTCGGCGTTGCATACCTGCCGATGCCACGGGAGATTTCTTGCCGTTGAGCCCTCCACTCGCCCCAGCCCAATTTCACATTCTCGACAACCGAGGCCGCCCAGCGCCGGTAGGCGTACCGGGCGAGCTTTTCATCGGAGGTCCAACCGTGAACAATGGATACATTAATCGACCCGATTTGACCAAAACTTCATTCATCTCCGATAACTTGCCGGGCTACAAGGGACGAAACTGTCATCATGACAACATCCCTTTGCTGTATCGCACTGGCGACATGTTCTGCCTGGAGCCCAACGGTACTCTCAGAGCCCTCGGTCGCATTGCTGGAAACAGGCAAGTCAAGATTCGCGGAATGCGCGTGGAGCTGGATGAGGTCGAGAGTGTCCTATACGCTGCACTTTCCCAGTTGGGCGAGGCCTCGGGCTTCGAGTCTGGCTTGACAGGTGTCGTGTACTACTCGAAGGACGATCTACATGGATGGCTTGTTGCATACGTCGAATGCGCCAAGGGAAATGATGGCATCCATGCGGAGGTGCAGAAGTTCTTGAAAGCCAGGTTGAAAGCTTCTCTTCCGGTCCATATGGTGCCGAACGAGATCAAGTTCGTCGCGAATTTGCCGAAGACCACAACTGGGAAGCTGGATTATAAGACTTTGCTTACTTGGGATGTCAGCATGGTAGAGCACCAACCTTCAGCTGATCGGCAGCAGCTGCAGACTGGCGAAGAGATGTCCCTCGCCCGTATCTGGAACGAAGTTCTTGGTACCGACAAGGAGATGTGGCGCGATACGGACTTCTTCAGTGCAGGTGGATCCTCGATCTTACTTCTCAGGGTTCGGACTTCGGTCTACGCGATGCATGGCATTGACATCTCCCTGGCCGACATGTTCGCATATCCGGATATTCAAGGGATGGCAGCATTGTTGGCACCACAACCGGAGCACCCAAGCCCCAACAGCTGGACTGTGGTAGACGATGAAAGCTTGGGAAGCTCAGAAGACGAACGTGAGCTTAACAAACATGCCCTCACGCAGAGATCAAACGCACATACCAAGATGATCAACTGGGAGATCGAGACCACACTTCCCCAGGACTGGGATTGGACCCCTTTGTCCGGATCGAATGACACTACCCGATCCGCTGTTGCGCTCACCGGCGCGACCAGCATGATAGGAGCTCACTTACTGGCACATCTGCTCCGTGAAAGCGATGCCAACATTCACTGTCTTGCCGTGTCAGGGTCCCGGAAGGACGAGGGCAAAGCCCACATTCTATTCGCGCTTGCCACTTGGGGACTGGATAAGAATCTCAAGTCGCAGGATCTCACCCGCATCATCCCGTACATTGGCGACCTAGCGCATCCTAATCTCGGCCTCGATGAGTCCGAGATCCGCGTTCTGGACGTCGAGCTCTCGGAGATCTGGCACCTGGAATCCGACGTGTCTTTGCTCAAAAGCTACGATTCCCTACGACAAAGCAATATCGGCTCTCTCCGCTTCCTGATCGAACTGGCGGGCGGCAAGTGCCAGAACGTGAAAGACCTCCACTACCTGTCGACGTGGGCGGTTCCGCATCTGCAATCGTGGAACGCGACCACGCGCTCGCCAGACTTCATCTCCACCAAGCCAGTGCCAATGTCGCACATGCGACCAGGCCAAACGCAAAATCTCGGGTACCTCAAGATTCGCTGGGTAGCGGAGCAATTGCTGGCCGCAGCGACAGAGAAAGGGATACCGAGCTCCATCTATCGCTCCTGCATGTGCGCGCCGGCACAGGCTCTGGGACGCCCGCTACCCAGGAGCGACATCAACCGTCGAATCTTGGCTGGCAGCCTTCACACGGGTCTAGTGCCGGATTTCGGCAGCAGCGTGGGAGGTGGGATGAGTTGGATTGATGCCTCTTTCCTAGTGCGAGCCATGTGCGCGCTCGCAGGCCAGGCGAGGAGGGAAAAGGCGAAGCCAGCGATCCACCATCTTACCGCATCCCGGCACTGGACCTACGCAGAGTTGGCGGACATGCTCGGCCCGCGTGTTCGA
>Ga0265798_10004841_pt1 | contig 18415 bp, 12 predicted proteins | sample P3T30metagenome_FD_192430 | JGI IMG/M metagenome (GOLD analysis project Ga0265798, IMG submission 192430) | Plant litter microbial communities from East Loma Ridge, Irvine, California - P3 T30 | ecosystem: Environmental > Terrestrial > Plant litter > Unclassified | place: USA: California... | reverse complement strand
GTGAAATTTCAGGATTAGGATGCGAAGGTACAGTATAGCCTGTATAAGTTAGTCCAAAACATAACTTGAGATGCATACGAGTAATCAATCTTGTCTAAATTCATCTCATACATGCATAATACCTGGGTACAACATACCCGTCTGCAATCCAGAAATATCTCTCTGCCGCGCGAATGCCTTCGCACGATGCCCATCCCAATTGAACGCCGGGGTATATAACGAAACATGCCTCTGCACCGCCCTACAACACAGAGAAAGGAAGAAGAGCAGCAAGCAGTCTAACCGCCTCCTCTGCCCCTCCCTCGTCCTCTGCCACTCCCACTCGCCGTCCGCGCCATGGGCACAGCACTGCTCTCTCCGAAGCGTCCGACAGGTGTATTTCCACCCGCGTCACTCCAGCCAGCCATACTGCTTTGCGCGCTCATCGCCACGCCTCCTATTCCCATTCCCATTCCCACGCCTAAACCCAGCCCGCCGCCAACTTCTAGATGTGGCACGACGCTCCGTACCGCACTCGTAATCTCATTTACGGGCTCCGCATAGCTCGGCGGCTGGACCTGGTAGTCTCTCGCTTTAACGGGATTGACAGCCGCTTGTAGTAGCTTCTCGTTGAGCTCGTCGTCGGGCGGTGCGTCGCGCAGCATGAGCTTGAGGTCTTGTTCGATGTCCGAGGCCGAGAGGGGTGGGGGTGTCGGGGCGGCAGCGTTTGCCTTTTGGAAGATCTTGGCGTCGAGGACGAAGGGCGGGTTGTAGATGTAGGGGATGTGGCCGTTTGCAATGGCGGCTGAGGGGTGGAAGGCGGAGCGCAGGGCGCCGCGCGTGGCGTGGGGGTTCGAGCTGACCTGGCGGGCCATGTCGGGGGCTGCGCCGGGGACGTCGTCGGAGTCCTGGTCCTGGTCCATGGGGTCGCCGTTCTCGGAGGCGTGGTCGCCGTTGCCATTGCCGTTGGTCAGGTGGCCGTTGGTAGTGGCTGTGGGCGCGTCCGGGTGGGCCGAGGGGTCGCCGTTCATCCTCTTCGCGAAGAAGTGCGAGGCGGCGGTGGTGGCCTGGTTCATGGCCATGTTGAGCTCCTTCTCGGTGAAGAGGCGCTCGAGCGAGTAGGCGGCCGACTCGAACTGGGCATTGACGGTGCGGGCCTTGGCCTCGCGGAAGGGCGAGCCCGTGCCTGTGCCCGTGTCCATGTTGCGGCCACCAGCGGGCCCTGGCGAGTCGTTGTCGTTGTCCTCGAACAGCTTGCGCTTGCGCTTGTTCTCGGCCGCCGCTAGGTCCTCGCCCTCGCCGAACTTGTGCCCCGTCCGGCGCGTCTTGCGGGGCGCCTGGGGCCCGCCGGGGCTCGCTGGGTTGCCGATGCCGATGCCGCCTATGGCCATGCCGATGCCGAACTGGTTGGGGTGCAGCAGCATGGCGTTGCTGTCGGACAGGTCGAGCTGCTCCTTCTCGCGCTTGAGGCGGGCGGTGCGCTGCTGGATACTGGCAATCAGACGCTCGCGCACCGTGGCGGCCAGCAGCTTGTACTCCTCCTCGGCGATCTGCATCTTGTAGTAGTGCGCGTTCTCGATCTCCGTCTTGGTGTTCTCGTGCTTGTTGTACAGCATCGTCAGATTGAAGTCGCGCTCCTCCATGGCGTCGTTGACCGCGTCCACGAAGCGCGCATAGTGCTTGCCGCACTGCGCAATGTAGTCGGTGCCCGCACTGGGGGCGGTCGGCACATTGCTGCCCATGATCTGCGAGATGAGCTCCGACGCCTCCTCGCCGCCGTCGTCGAGCGGCGTGTTCGCGTAGGGGTCGGCCTTGATGATGAGGTTGATGTCCGCCGTCAGCGCCGCCAGCTGCGCCCGGTAGTGGCCGTCTCTGTTGTCGGAGAAGGAGGACATCATGTCGGCCAGCTTGTCGGCCAGCATGTTGCGCCGCTTGTCGCGCTTCGAGGGCTGCGGCTGCGGAGACGTTGCGGAGTGGCCGAGCGGGAAGTTGTCCGCCGGCGAGGGGCTGCCGTTGCGCACCATATTGGCTCTGTGGGAGGCTCTATGGGGTGTGGTGTGGTTGTGGTGTGGTCCAGAGCGATGCCGGACTGGTCGTGGTAGAGCGCAGCAAGCAGCTGCTCGGGGTGGACGTGGGCGTCTCTCTAGCCTCGGGACAAAAATGCGTCGTATAATGTGAGGCACAAAAGCCTCGGAAGCTGTGCGGAGTGTTCAGGGCATGCGAAAGGCGCAGTACAGAAAGGTGGTGAGGCTTGCGACGGTGAATTGACAATCGGCACCAGGAGGAGCGTCACCTGCGTTAGCGCTCATCTTATCACCGAGTGCCGGCCAGGCCTTGGCAGGTCCCAACAGTTCACCATGCATCTGTTCGTTGTAGTGCATGAGAAAAATCATTGACAGAGACGAGTGTATTTGTGAAGTGAAGCATGATGTATCAAGCAGTTGGGAAAAGTGATCCGACGACATCGCTCCCGTACTGCCACTTCAGATGTATCATCTCTCCATATCGATATAGCTGTGCGTGGATTTCTGCTAAAGTATACCTACAAATCATAAGTTGGATATAATCAGCGGCGCCAAACACCTGTGCGGACCATTGGTCCTCCTTGATAGCCATAGTGACTTGAGAAAAGCTGATATAGCCATGTTCGGCCTTCAACGCCATCTACGCCATTCTCCACCTCCCCAAAGCACTCTTTCCACCAGCAAACACCACCTAATCGCTCTCATCGTCGTCGAAGCTAGGCTCGCTGGCCTCGTCCGACTCGGCTTCGTCGTCGCTGACCACGTACTTCGCGGGCTTTGCAGCGGCGCGTCGACCGGGCCTGGCAGCTGGGGCGCGCGAGGCCGGCTTGGGTGTGGGCTCATCGTCGTCCTCATCGGAGAGGATGTCGTTGGCGATAGCATCCGCGTCCTCCATGTCATCATCTGAATCCATGGCAACAGGCTTCTTTGCCTTCAGAGTAGGCTTGGGAAGCGCGCCTGCAGTCTTTGCGAGCTTGGCGGCGTAGGCTTTAGCTGCAGGAGACAAGGCGGTGCTCTTCTTCGTAACAACGGCCGCCTTGAGCTTGGGAGCGGGTTTGGCAGCGGCCTTGGGCTTCGCAGTGAGCTTGCTCGCCGCCGGCTTCTTGACGGCGAGACTGAAATCCTCCTCGTCTGAGCTCATAATGGTGTCGTTTACGTTGCGTGGAGCGGGACGCTTGGGTGATGGCTGAGGCATCAGACCTTCGTAGTTCGTCGTATCATCGTCGATCTCAATAGGACTGCTTCGCTTTGATGCCTTTGGCCCACCAGCCGCACTACCTGGGCGAGTGGTACCATTGCTACCGGGGCGGACCGTGCCTGTGGCTTTGAACATCGGGACGCCATTGCTGCCAGCGCCGATGGTCCTGACCATGCTGCTTACGTCGCCGAGCATGTCGTCGCCCTCAGAGTCGCTGTCGCTGTTGTCGATGTTGTACTTTGGAACTTGCTTGGTGGCTGCACGTCCAGCGCGAGCAGCCGCGACTGTCCGTGCTGGCTTCTTCTCAACCTCTTTAGCTACGGCAGCGAAGACGTCCGAATCATCATCATCGGACTCGATGACGAGTGGCTTCTTCGCGGCAGCCGGCCTGCCTCGCTTCGTAGCCGCAGCAGCCCCTTCTACTACTGGAGGCTCGTCTGATGCGCCGTCGGTCTGGGGTGTGCTCTCCTTCTTCGTGAGATGTGACAGCAAAGAGCCTTGCTTTGATGGGGCGGTTGAACCGAACGCCGAGCTACTCTTCAGCGCCGCAGTGGCGTTTGGCTTCTCCACAGGCTCAACGTCCTGGCGGAGATAGCTGAGAAGGCCCTCTTTCTTGGGCTTGGCCTTCTTCTTAACGGGGCCAAAATCCGAGACCGAAGAGTCGTCCGAGTCACTGTCACCTGCCTTTCTCTTCTTCTTCTTACCCTTCCCAACACCAGCACCAATGCCAAGCTTGCGGGAAGCGCGTCGCGTGATGCCAGCAATCTTCTTCTTGCGCGCAGCCTCTTCTTCAAGCTGCGTATCCCACTCGTTGACGAAGGCGTCCAAGTCCACATTCCAGATGTCCTTGGGCGAGAGTTTGATGAGCGTGTCGACCTCATCCTCCTTGTCTCCAATCTGCTTGCGAAGCTTTTCCACACGCTCTTGAGTCAAGGACCAGATGGCCATCTAGGCAATTTAGTATGCAATGCGCAACGATCCTAGAGGAGCCACTTACGCCTAGAAGATAATCGTAGTCACTGGCATTGACCTCATTCTCCTCGGATTCTTCCTCCTCCTCCATGGCGTCCTCCATTTCACCCGCCGCCTTGGCATCTGCTGCCTTGGAGAAAGGTGTGAAGTTGAGCTTCTTGAGCTCCGTGACAAGCACAGCCTTCTTCTTCTTTGACACGATGAGCTTGCCATCGATAATCATCTGGATGAAGCGCGCCTGGTTGGTCATCTTGGAGAGCTCCTTCTCCATGACTGCCAACTGGTGCTGCTTGCGCTTCTCGTAGTACCGGAGACGCACATGGTAAAATTCTTCCATAATATCGAGCACTGAGGCGTACTTGTGAATGCGGCCATGCGCGTCGAATGCAACCAGATTGGATGTTGCTTGTCTCGAATAAAGCTTGAAAGTCTCCTCAAGACCCTTCGCGATAGCATTCGTCATTTGTTTGTCCTCCATCTTGATGATGAAGTGGACGCGGTCAGGCGTGTTGTAGTCGATGTAATCTTTGATGATCGCCGGTGTCTTCTCGGCCTTGATGATGTCCTCGAGCTTCTCCTTGAAGTCCTGCGTCCAGCAGCGCACGGGGAGCTCTGTGATCTCGAGTTCGTCTTCACTAGTCTGGCGAATAATTCCTGTGAATTGATAGCGGTCGGCTGCAAGTTCCTCTGTCGTACCCGTGAAGCCCTTGTACCAGGGAGTCATCGGCTTCATGTCCTCCTTCGAAGAGCCATCTTGAAGACGAATCCTCAGGTTGTCGACGATGTCCATAGGATTGAAGTTGGGGATGTCCGAGCTCCAGCCCGTACCAATACCACTAGAGCCATTGACAAGGATGGTCGGGAGGACTGGGACATACATCTCGGGCTCGATGTTGTGGCCGTCCGATTCACCATATTTGAGGAGGGCATCGTCGTGTGCGTGGAACAGCCTGCGCGCAAATGGCGAGGGACGTGTGTAGATGTACCTGGCGCTGGCAGCATCTCCGCCACCCTTCAGACGAGAACCGAAGTTGCCACTGGGCTCCAGATAATTGATGTTGTTGGAGCCGACAAAGGTCTGAGCAAGACCTACGATGGTGCCTTGCATTGAGGCTTCACCATGGGCATAGTCGGTCATTCCGGAGACGGAACCTGCCAGCTCAACAACCTTGACGTCCTTCTTGATATTTCGCTTGAAGCACGTGTAGAGAACTTTCCGCTGCCCGGGTTTCAGTCCATCAATAACAGAAGGAATCGATCGGAGGCAATCGGCGATGGAGAAGAGGATGAGCTCTTTGTTGACGAAGTCATCGTACGAGATCTCCCGCGTTGTCAGATCCAAGTGGTTGCCAGGAACAAAGTTGCCCAGCCATTCTTTACGCGCGTCCGCCTTCTTTTTGGAGAACGCCATCTCAACCAGCTTCTCCTCGGCATCGCGCATCACTTGAAAGCTCTTCATGTGGGTGTCCAGGTCCTTGAAGTACACTTGCGCGTCGGGAATATCGCTGGTACCCAATCCCTTGAAGTACTTGTGATCCCAACCCTTCTCATGTTGATGTTGCTCTTTCCACTCCTCGTATTCTGGCATAGAGAAGAAGCTCTTGAGTGATCGTGGGTGTTTCGGATCGCCTTTCCAGACTTTGACAATGGGGGTGATGAACTCGAGGAGGAACCCAGGAATTTTCAGCAAGCTCGGAAATTGACACTGAAGGAAGTTGATGAGCAGCCCCTTGATATGGCTACCATCGTGATCCTGATCCGTCATGATCATCAGATGGCCGTATCGGAGACCCTTCATATCCGCCAGAGTATAGTCCTTCTTGTGTTGTAGGCCCATGAACTTTTTGATGTTTTGAATCTCGGCGTTCTTCAAGATCTGGTCGACTGACGCGTCTCGAACATTGAGCAGCTTACCACGAAGTGGGAACACTCCGAACAGATCTTGATTGACCACAGCACGACCAGCTAGGGCCAGTACACTAGCTGATTCACCCTCTGTGAGGATCAAGGTGCACAGGTGACCGTCCTTGGTACCGGCCTTGTTCGCGTCGGTGAGCTTAGCGTTGTTGATGCGGTCGCGCTTCTTGCCATCGGTCTTCTTCATCATCTGGTCGGCCTTGTTCTGGGCAAAGAGCATGATGTTCTGAATGACCTCTGTCTTCTCGATGGCTTTGAGGAACTTGTCGCTCAGCACAGGCTTGCTGCCGAACTGACCGGCCCTCGTGGTCAGTTGCTCTTTCGTCTGCGACGTGAAAGCAGGGTTGACAATAGAACAATTGACGAACAAGAAGAGGTGGTTCTTGATCTGAGCGGGCTTGAGTTTGACTGCAGCCTTGTTCTTCTTGTTGACGGTAGCTAAGAGCTTCTCGACAATCTGGTCAGCGATGTAGTTGACGTGTGTTCCACCAGAGGTTGTCGCGATAGAGTTGACGAAAGAGACCTGGTTGAAAGAGCCATCGGACACAGCAAAACCAATGTCCCACCGGTCAAGCTTGTCGGTGATGATAACATCCTTCTCCTTGTCGTCCTCGCTTTTGCCCTGCTCGCGTGCGATGGCCTTGGTGTACATCTCCATGTACTTTGCGAACGACGTCACTTTGACGCGGCTGCCGTCAAGATAGACCTTGATCCCTCGCAGTGTTCCAGCCATATCGTATGTGCGGCGCTTGATCAGAGCCTCGAAGTCATCGTCAATGCCATCCATGCCGAAACGCTTGTAGTCGGCCTTCCAGGTGATCTTGGTGTAGTCTTCGCCGCCCTTGAGATCGGTAATCTTGGCCTTGCCCATCTTGCTCATGTTGTCAGTCCATGTCTGCTTGTACTTCTTCTTCTGCTTTGTGTCGACCGTCTCGACTGTGAACTCGGTACTGAAGACGTTGCAAAGCTTTGCACCATAACCGTTGCGACCTCCAGTGACCTTCTGTTGGTTGTCGTCGTAGTTGGATGAGGTGAGGAGGTGACCGAAGATCATTTCCGGTACGTAAATGCCGTGTTCTTGGTGTATTTCGATTGGAATGCCCTTGCCGTCGTTCCGGATAGACACTTCGCCAGACTCGCGATCTACTGTGACGCGAATCTCGCTCATGTTCTTGTCGTTCTGCAAGTTGTCTGCGGCGTTTACGAGAATCTCGTCGAAGATCTTGTAGAGACCGGGAACATAGGTGACGCTGCGGTATTCCATGCCCTCCACTTCTGAGTTGTAGACCCACATCTTGTCAGTCTGGCGCTCGACGGAGCCAACGTATGTATCTGGGCGCACGATGATGTGCTCGAGATGGGACAACTGAGCACATGTTAGCCTGTGAATGGTAGGAGATGGTCTATATACACACCATCTGGTACTTCGTGCTTGCGCCGCCCGCGCCCTTCTTCGGCTTCGCGCCCGGAGCACCATCCACGACTTCCATGCCGAAGCTCTCGTTCGCGATGTCTGCCAGCGGCTTTCCACTCGTCTTCTTCGGTGCGGGCACCTTCTTCTGCTTCGGTGGGGTGTCTGCAAGGAGTGACTCGTCGTCGTCGAGCACGTCGTCAGCCATGTCGATGTCGGAGTTCTCCTCGTCCGAGTCGTCCTTCGCCTTCTTCTTGGGGGCTGCCTTGGCCTTGGGTTTCGCAGCTGCACCTGCTGGTCTGCCTCGGGGTTTCGCCGGCGCTACCGCCTTCTTGACCGCTGCTTTGGGTGCAGCTTTGGGCTTCGCAGCCTTTACCGGCTTGATGGGCGCAAAGTCTGAGCTCGCGCCCTCGTCGAAGTCGTCCATGAGGGAGTCGTCCATGGCGGACATAGGGCAAGTGCAGTGGCCTGCAAGCCTGCGAGGTGAAGTAAAGTGAGAGAAGGAGGAATCACGACTGCGCGATCTGGTCGTGTGTCATGAGGGACGCTGTCGAAAAGAGGGTGGTGCTGCGAGGTCGAGGGGCTGTTGTGTTTATGGGAGCGACGGCGTTTGTTTGGGATCAAGCGCGTCCACTCTGGTTACGCGCCCGGAACGGTCTAGCGCGCCGGACCCTGCATCAACGTGAACGTGAGTCTTCTTCACTTCGAGTGAGAGTGAATCATGATATGACTGGCTTCAGTCTCTATGGACGTTTCAATGGCAATAATTGAGAGCGACGCAGAGCTTCCACCACGGCCACCACGTGGTACAATTCGGCAACGTCGAGATGGCAATCTATCTCATCACCATGCACGGTGTTGCCATGTCTCGATCAGTGAAGAAAAGTTGATAAACACCGGTTTCTCTCTGAGGACTGCGAGGACTGTCAAACGTGCTTGTCCATGGATCACCGTCTTACGACCAAACTCCTGGTTGGCTGAGTCCTACCTCTAAGCACCATCATGTCCACGGGCTTTCGTGCAACAATCATGGTCACACCCCTCGAGATTTGTCCATCTCAAGTACTCACCAACAGCGTGTGGGCTCACGCTATTTGACCGTCTTAAATGCTACTATAATTTGTATCAACATGCGAAGCAACACTGACACCCAGGTGTAGAACAGCCCAGTGTAGAATCATGGTGTCCGAGACCAACAACTCGATTTGAATGTCCTGGAATTGCATTAACTACCAATTTCACCAGCGGTCTCGAGTGGGGCAGCTCATTGCCGAACCACCACTCCAATGAGAGAGTGAAGGTTTTCCATGTGCTCAGGTTACACTTCTCGGTAGACATCAAAATACTGGTAGACTACCAACTTGATGCACAGGAACGTGCCGTTACAGACTGTAGCGTCACGTCAGCGCGAGATGGCATGTGGTTGCGGGGGCGCCTGCAGTCGTGAAGGCGGATGCGCTAAGCACCGAATCAGGGCCGGCCATCAACACGCGGGCCTGCACCTCGACCTTGCAACGCCGCACACGTCTCTCACTCGCTGCGGTCGCCAGGAACATCGTCAAGCCCGCCCCAGCGAGCGTCTGGTCTGCCACAATCTCGCAGCACCAGGGAGCCCAACCCCACTCGAAACAACCTAGCCAATCGCTCTCCTTAGCAGCGGCGGGGTCCTGTAATTACCTCCCAGGGCTATCTAGTACCTACCATCCCACGCGCGCCGAGACGTGACGGTACCACAACAGCAGCTCCCGCCCGGCTCGCAGCGACACTGCAGCAGCGAGTGCGCAACGCATCCCGAGTGAGGCCTGTGGGCCAAGTAGCTGTACAGTGCAGCAGCGAGCAACCATGTCGTAGGTAGCCCCAGCGCGCAGTGCGGGACATGGCTAACATATCCTCCACAGGGGCTCCAACACAATCAAAGGTGCGCCGCGACACACGCGTACAGACACTTCGCATGCAGCTACTGACCGTTGGACAATGCAGTCGTGGCGCGGTTCCGTCCACAGAACAAGATCGAAATCGCCAGCGGGGGAGAGCCCATAGTCGAATTCAACTCCGAGGACACATGTACCATCCAGGTATGCTGAGCTCCCTGGCTTCTAATTGTCTCTTTCGCGCCCATGCTGACTGCCATGGACAGTCCAAAGAGGCCGCGGGGGCCTTCACCTTCGACCGCGTCTTCGACATGGCCTCGCGCCAGGTCGATGTCTTCGATTACTCCATTCGCTCGACCGTCGACGACATCCTCAACGGATACAACGGCACAGTCTTTGCCTACGGACAGACCGGCGCAGGAAAGTCGTACACCATGATGGGAAGCGACATCGACGACGATGCGGGCAGGGGTGTCATCCCACGCATTGTTCAGCAAGTCTTTGCAAGTATTCTGGCGTCGCCGAGCAATATCGAATACACCGTCCGGGTCAGCTACATGGAGATTTACATGGAGCGCATCCGCGATCTTCTGATGCCGCAGAACGACAACTTACCCGTACACGAAGAGAAGAACCGGGGTGTCTACGTCAAGGGTCTTCTCGAAGTCTACGTTGCAAGCGACGATGAAGTCTACGAGGTTTTACGAAGAGGTGGTACGGCAAGAGCAGTCTCCGCCACCAACATGAACGCGGAGTCTTCGCGGTCGCATTCCATCTTCGTCGTCACTGTGTCACAGAAGAACGTCGAGACTGGGAGTCAAAAGAGCGGACAGCTTTTCCTCGTGGATCTGGCTGGTTCGGAGAAGATTGGCAAGACAGGAGCGAGTGGACAGACGCTGGAGGAGGCCAAGAAGATCAACAAGAGTCTGAGTGCTCTGGGCATGGTCATCAACTCTCTGACCGACGGCAAATCCTCGCATATTCCATATCGAGATTCCAAGCTCACGCGTATTTTACAAGAGTCGCTTGGTGGTAACTCACGGACGACGCTCATCATCAATTGCTCGCCAAGTAGCTACAACGATATCGAAACTCTAGGCACACTGCGATTCGGTATGCGCGCAAAGTCGATCAAGAACAAGGCCAAGATCAATGCGGAACTGAGTCCTGCAGAGCTCAAGGCAATGCTCAAGAAGATGCAAGGGCAAGTCACGAGCTTCGAGGGCTACATCGGAGCGCTTGAGGGCGAAGTTTCGCAATGGCGAGGTGGCGAGGCAGTACCAAAGGAGAAGTGGGTACCTGCGTTGGAGAATGGCACAGCTACCAGCAGAAAACCGCCTTCAACACCTCGCGCGGGGACACCATCAAGACTAGATGCCACAAAGAGTTCAGAGCACCCGTCACGGCCGGATTCAAGGATGGACATGGAGCGATCGAGCACGCCGAGCATACCGCTTGAGAAAGACGAGAAGGACGAATTCCTGAAGCGGGAGAACGAGCTACAAGATCAAGTTGCCGAGAAGGAGTCACAACTCACAAAAGTCGTGGATCAACTCAGCACGGCAAAAGAAGAGCTGCAATACTACAAAGACCGTGATTCCAAGACAAACAAGGAGAACGAGCGCGTGACAACCGAACTCAATGAGATGCGAATGCAGGTCGAAAAAATTCAGTTCGAAAGTAGAGAAGCCCAAATCTCTATGGACGCTTTGAAAGAAGCAAACGGGGAGCTCACGACTGAACTTGATGAGGTGAAGCAGCAGCTCCTTGACGCAAAGATGAATGCAAAAGAAAGCAGTGCTGCCATGGACGAGAAGAAGAGAAAGAAGGCTGAGGCCATGGCGCAGATGATGGCCGGCTTCGACCTGGGCGGCGAAGTCTTCAGCGACAACGAGCGCAGCATCCGGAAGATCATCGAGCAGCTCGACCAGTTGCACGAAATGAGCTCCGCCGGCGAAGCGATTGCTCCAGATGCGTTGCAAGAGCTGCGAGAGAAGCTTGTAGAGACACAGGGCATTGTCAGGCAAGCAGAGCTGTCTCTCACATCCCGCAACGAAGAAGTTGGTGTTCACGATAAGCGACGTGAAGCCTTGGAAGCAAAGAACTCAGACCTCCAAAACTCGTATGAGGAGTTACTTGAGCGCAACCTATCGGAAGCCGACAAGGAGGAGCTCAAGACTCGTCTCGCCGACGCTTACGCTGCACGGCAAGAGGGCAATGTTGAGCTTGTCGAAGATCTAAAGCAGGATCTTGCACGGAGAGCAGAAGACAATACCAAGCTCAAGACTGAGATCGAGGGCCTACAGCAGCGCATCAAGAGCGGCGCGATTGCTAACGGCGTCGCCAACGGCATCAATGGCAAGACTGTCCAGCAGCAGATTGCCGAATTCGATAACATGAAGAAGAGCCTAATGCGCGATCTCCAAAACAGATGCGAGCGTGTACGTACCTAAGCAGCCTACATCATACCTCATGCTAACTCGCCACAGGTCGTCGAGCTCGAGATCTCGCTAGACGAGACGCGCGAGCAATATAACAACGTCCTCCGCACATCCAACAACCGCGCCCAGCAGAAGAAGATGATGTTCCTGGAGCGCAACCTCGAGCAACTCACCGTCGTGCAGCGCCAGCTCGTCGAGCAGAACAGCGCACTGAAGAAAGAAGTCGCCATCGCAGAACGCAAACTCATTGCCCGCAACGAGCGGATACAGTCGCTTGAAAGCTTGTTGCAAGATTCACAAGAAAAGCTGACTTCTGCGAACCATCGGTACGTTTTACTCATATCAAGCCCATTAACACGTTCGCTAACACCAGCACAGCTTCGAAGCACAGCTCACAGCCGTCAAAGAGCGTCTCGAATCTGCCAAAGCTGGCATGACCAAGGGCCTTGGCTCCCCCGGTGGTGCCGGCGCGTCGTACGCTTTCGGCGGCGGTGTAGGCTCGCGCATTGCCAAACCTCTACGTGGTGGAGGCGGACCTGTGCAGGACGGACCTGTGCTGCCTGTTATCGGCAACCTGCAGAAGCAAGAGGAGGGTGAAGGGGTTAAGGGGAAGCGGACGAGTTGGTTCTTCAATAACGGCAGGTGAAGTGGAGACAGCAGGTGCTATTATTAGTTGACGTTGGCTTTTGCTTGACTCCTGGATAGTCATGTAGGAACGCCGCTTCTTGTTTACGTGGTCTACGATGGAGATCGGAGTGCTGGATGCATGATTTGGGTGTTTTGGGGGTTCTGGGGGTTGGAAATGGGGATGGGAATGCGCGCCGTGTATTGCTCGGTTTGGACATATACCATAGATGAGGTAAATGAGCATGATGTTCTGAGACCATTGCGCTACTTGAAAATGCAAGGTAGAAAGTTTTATGGCGCGTAAATAAATGAATGAAGCTCGGCACGTGTGCTCCTATCTGCCATGGCACTTAGTCCCAGATAGCAATGCCTCCAAATCAATGTCGCTCATCAACGTGTCATCTGTGTCCAGACATGCTCAGCTTGTAATGCGTGTCAAGTCAAGAATATAAGGTTGCAAACACCCATACCATCCAAGATCCTCCAGTCTCCATATCATACACTCAAACACACAGCAACCTCGCCATGCCAGGCACCGCTTACCACGCATACCTCCTAGTAGTGGAGGACGTGCTTGCCCAGTCTGCCCGCAACCCCCGGTCGATCCGGTCCAAGTCTCCAACAATCCGCACCGCCCCACCGTCGCCGCCGCTCCGCTCGTTGCCGCCCTCGACCGCGAAGCGCATCTTCTTGCTCACGTGGCGATCGCGACCTAGACCGGTCAGTCTTTCGCTCCGTCTGCTTCGAATAGTCGATCTCACCGTTCTCGTAACCACCATCAATCACACGAGCTTTCTTTTCCTCGTCGTCGATGGCCGCTCGAACCTTCTTGCACGTCTTCTCCACGCGCGCCCAGTCCTCGTCGATCTTGCGCTTCATGAACTCGTCGGCGGTGCCTAGCTCTTGGGCCTGGCGCTTCCAGCCGCGCAGCACGCCCACGTCAGCGTGGAGGTATGCGCCGGCCTCGTGGACGCGGCGAATACCTTTGGTGGTCCAGCGCTTGCCATTCGGACAGTCGCGCTCATAGTTAATGACCACGTCGTACGCGCGCGTGACTTGGCCGATCATTACGTCCAGCTCGGCGGGCCAGAGCTGCGGGCCGTCGTCTTGCGAGAGATCTGGCGTGCCGCGGATTGGGGTGGGTGATGCTTGTTGAACGCGGCGGCGGGGCTGGACGGGGATCGAGTTTGGGTCGTTGTCGTCGTAGGCGTATGGAGCTGGCATGACTGTTGATGCGGGAGGTAGACGGGCGGGAGGGGACGGACGGTCGTAGGTGTAGTCTCTACGGACGGGCGCTTCTTGGTGATTGTCGCTGTAGTCTGGTCGATAGGCGTTCCAGTTTGGGTTTGCGCGAGGGCGACGAGGGTACGCCATTACGATTACCGTAGTTGATATGAGCGTGTGGGTTTTGGGGAAAGAGCAAGGAAGAGGAAGTCGCGTGAGGCGCGTGAGTCAAGGCGTTTGTTTGTAGGCGCGGCATTGCGGAGGTGCTTGCTTTCAGCGCAAGTGAAAGTGACGATGAAACTAGGCGCTGGCAAACGGAGGAGTGGGGGCTTGAGACGAATGCACTGAATACGTCCCATCATCGATCTTAAGTTCAGTGTCTGAAGTGAAAGAGAGAGTGTAGATGAGATGAGAAATACGTCAACAGCGAAGAAGAATGAAAGTAAGACAGCAGCACATAGTGGCTTCCTTTGATGTACTATGTACGTAAGAAGGGAAGAAACAGCGAAAGGAAGAACTTTTCTCATCACCTCGTGCCCTACCCAGGTGATACTCTGGATGCAGCAAGCTGATCTACCTGCAACGGCGAAGCACTTGGTGTCACTGAGCCAGATAAACGATTCCTTGATTATGGCTATGTGGGCATTCATTCTCCAACTCACTCATCGAATCTTGGTCAAGGCATAGGCTCAAAGAGGGACCTAATGAAAAGAAAATGTTGCGGCATAGCACACTGAGAGTACTGCGAGACAATGTCCATGTCGCCAGGAAGCAGAGTTAACTATAACGAGACGGTTGCATCTATCACCTCGACATCGACGAGGTAGGCTCACATGGGCAGAATCGGTGTGTTGTGGTTGTGGTAGAAGGAAGCTCCTTCCGTCTGAACTCATCTCTAGTGAAAGTGGGGTCGAAGGTTATGAGTAAACAAGAACTGGTGTCCGGCACTTAGAAAAAGCTCACAGTTTGCAGTTTGTACGACAAACACGGCACAGCGTTCGCGAGGTGTGGGGAACAATAAGATGCCATGTCCGGGATTTGTTGTGGTTGCTGTGAGAACCTGGTAGTTACGAACCGCGCTAGGCCGTGCACCGTTCCTTCTCCAGTCCAGCCACGCAAAACACAAGCAGAGGAACCACCCACTGCGAACACACGCCAGTTGACACGGCCTTCAGACGCACCTCCTTTCGTTCAATTGCCTCCTTTCTTGAACTCTGAAGCTTTGGAATTCCTGGCATGGCAATTTTACGTTGCTGAACCACCTCGACGTGCCTGTTCCGTCGCGTCGCGTGCAGCGAAACCCCACACCTCCCATCCTGTACACTCCTCCCAACCACCCTCAGACGCCTACCCACACATGACCTCCGTGGCAGTCCCGCCCTCGCCCAACACCTTCGCGGGCGCCATGTCGAACAGGATTCCGCTGGCAAACATCCAGCATGCCACCAACTCGCCGCTGCGTCCAAATGCCGTGGGAGGGAAGCGGCAGCGGCCACTCGCGGGCGACCAGCGCGAGAACTATGGACAGCCGCCGGCGAAGAAGCACATCATCGCTGTCGATGATGCCGAGTCTCGCCGCAACGGCCTCATACGCAGGTCTGGCGCGCCTGCCACGGCCCTGACACGCAAACTCGAGGCCGCACGCGAACCCAAGCCTGCCCCAAAGACCCAGCGACAGTCAGGGGACATCGAGACCATCCGGCAATGGCAGAAGCACTACCGCAAGCTCTTTCCGAGCTTTCGGTTCTACTTCGACACCGTCTCGAGCGATCAAAAACAGAAGATTATGTCCAAGGCTGCGATTCTAGGTTCTCGTGAAATCGCCTTCTTCTGCAAGGACGCAACCCACGTTATCACCACCCGCCCGATCCCTGCCGACATAGAGTCGAGCTCCTCGTCCCACGCCAGTCGTACTATAAACCCCTCCCAGCTTGAAGGTGGAAAGGCCATCTTCGATGCTGTGAACAAGCCGCATGCTCGTGGAGATGTCATCCTGTACAAGGCTAAAGAGTTGGGAATGAAGATATGGTCTGCGGACAAGATACAACGCATGGTGGAAACAATGTTCAACAAGGACACGGGGGAAGATCCTTCCAACATGCAGACCCGTCAGTCGGTTGCAGCACAGCAGAAGGGACGCCCCGCGGATCTTCAGCGGCTGCTTCAGAATGAGAAGATGGACCGCGACTACATCCTTGCTACCCAGGACTTGGTCTCACTACGAGGCTATTACGTCTACGTCCACGACATGGACGAGGCAACACGGCCTGTCATGATTCGAGAGTATCAAAAGGTAGACAAGGACAAGGGCAAATGGCCACAGTTCAGAGTGTCTAGCACTGGACGATGTCCATTCGTTGATGATCCCAACGCCGGTCGCCGCCAACAAGAAGAGGAGGCACGACGCGCCCAGAGGGCAGCGGCAGCGGCAGCGGCAGCAGCTCCACGTACACGCGCAGCGTCGGCTAATGAGCACAAACTTGCTCTGCATGAGAACAACAATTTTGCGAGGCGACCAAGTGCTGTGGCAGAAGGTATTCTGAAGCAGGAACTGGACGCGTCCAAGGCATTGGGTCCACCAAATGCCGTTTCTGTAAAGCGCACCAGCACTGACAGTGCACCGCCCATGTTCGGCAGTGCTCAAGCCAACATACGCGCGATGCCTCGCTTCATTGCTGGCGAGCCCGTCGCGTCCGGTCTCCAAGCCTCCAACATCACGTCTGCCATCCGATCCCAGATGATCTCTTCAACTGCTGCCGCCCCACGAGCCGGTAACAGCAAAGAGGTCAACGCACTGAAGCGAAAGGTCCTGGAAAAGAATAGCATCCCTCCATCAGCCAACACGAACAGCTGTAACTCCTCTGCCATGAACGACTTCAGAGCAGTGCTGAACCAAGAGCACGTGCCACCCACTCGAGCTGCAAAACGCAAGGCTCAAGAGACCCTTGGTTTCATCCAAGAGGACGAGACTGCAGAGAGAGAAGCGCGTAAAGCAGCAGCCTTGCGTAGACGCAAGACTGTCGAGAAGGAGCTCAAGCCTGGCTACTGCGAGAACTGCAGGGAGAAGTTCAACGACTTCGACGAGGTAAGTCACCACGACACCGCATTTTTACTACCGAGCTAACAATGTTCTAGCACGTGGTCTCCCGCAAACACAAGAAGTTCGCTGTGACTAATGAAAACTGGCTCGAGCTCGACCAGTTGCTTGCTCAACTCGATCGTCGATGAGCTTCTCACTCATCACATGGCTTCACGTTGCGACCCTAACGGCGTTCATGCACGACCTAATACCCACGACACACATTTTACTTCCAACGTCTTTACCACTTTCTCCCGGATTTCCGGTTCATGGCTGTTTTCCTCTGCGAGCGAATACCCTCCACACAGCATTTTCGGCGGCGCATTCTCATCTTCATTTGGCGGCATACTTTGGCGAAGAATTTCAATGGGCGGCACGAGTTCGACCTTTCCCGGTCTTTGCTGCAAGCATCATTGTATATACCTACTGCATTACGACCAGCTTGGTCTTGTCTGGCGGCCTTGTTTGCGAGTTGCGAGCTGGCTAACTGGTGTGTCGAACGATCAGGCGTTGACACGGTATGGTGGTTTGATGGATATCCTCAATAGGCAATGCGAAGACGTGGCGACGAGACGGAGGACGATGGCATATATCACTATCGTATTAAATATGCTAATAAGTATCAATGCGAAAGTCAACCTTTTGAATGGTCGCTCGTCGTTTGGGTGTGATGTGGTTGTGTGTGCGAGGTCGTGATCGGCTAGGCTGACGTTTACAGTACTGTACCTCGATTGCGAGCATCACACGCTCTTTCCTCGCACGACTACTTCAACAACCGCTTTTCTCCTTTCATCTCTTTTTGCTCCTCAAAGATCAAAATTCACGGCTCTACCGTGTTCATCTCACAAAGATTTCAGTATCTGATCAACGCGTCTCTCCATCATGTCTCGCGCCAGCACGCCAGGGCAAGACGACAGGATACTGAACGAAGATGACACCACACACGCACCACTTACAATGGCCGCATCCGTCGTCCTAACAAATCTCCCCCGCGACGCATCCAAAGCCCTCGAAAACGCCGGAAACCCCTCAATACAGAAAAGTACGTACAAAAACCCCCCACTGCATCTTACCACGATCCCTCACTCGCTCGGAGTATTCATCTTCCATATCGCACATCATCCCCACATACAACTACTCACGCCCCGCACAGTAACCGTCCGCCTCCAACCCATCGGCTCCGCCCCACAGCTCACCCAGCGCGTCTTCAAAGTCAGCACCAAGCAGTCCTTCGCCAGCATCGTGCGTTTTCTGCGCAAGAAGCTGGGCGTCCGGGACCACGAGAGCGTGTTTTGTTATGTGGGGAGTGTGTTTGCGCCGGCGCTGGATGAGAGTGTTGTGAATCTTTGGACGGTGAGTGGTTTGAAGGTAGAGGGGAGTGTGTGTGAGATGTGCTAATGTGAGTTTGGTAGTGTTTTAAACAGGGTGAGGAGTTGGTGGTGGGGTATGCGATGAGTCCGGCTTTTGGGTAGGGTGAGGGTAAGGGAAGGGTTGGGAAAGGGGTATTGATGGAGGTTTTGGGGAGAAGTATGTTATGGGGGATAGCTTCTGATGGCATGAAGAAGCAACATGTATTGGTTGAGACCGGGCTCTACAACTCTACCTGAAGGGTATGCAAAAGAACAAGAAACCGGGACGCCAGCTAGAACGCAATTCGACGTCGGCCCTCACT
>Ga0265798_10004840_pt1 | contig 18416 bp, 15 predicted proteins | sample P3T30metagenome_FD_192430 | JGI IMG/M metagenome (GOLD analysis project Ga0265798, IMG submission 192430) | Plant litter microbial communities from East Loma Ridge, Irvine, California - P3 T30 | ecosystem: Environmental > Terrestrial > Plant litter > Unclassified | place: USA: California... | reverse complement strand
GTCGCTCAAGTGATCAGCGCCTGGACCGGTGTGCCGCTGGCGCAACTGGCCCGCGAGCACAACGCTAAGGTCGCCAGTTTCGCTACCGATCTGCGCACACGCATTCGCGGTCAGGAGCAAGCCGTGCACGCGCTGGATCGCTCGATGCGTGCCACTGCTGCCGGTTTGAACAAACCTGACGCACCGGTCGGTGTATTCCTGCTGGTCGGCCCGAGTGGCGTCGGTAAAACCGAAACCGCGCTGGCCCTCGCCGACCTGTTGTACGGCGGCGATCGGTTCATCACCACGATCAACATGTCCGAATTCCAGGAGAAGCACACTGTCTCCCGTCTTATCGGTGCGCCGCCGGGCTACGTCGGTTACGGCGAGGGCGGCATGCTCACCGAAGCGGTGCGCCAGAAACCCTACTCGGTGGTGTTGCTCGATGAAGTCGAGAAGGCCGATCCGGATGTGCTCAACCTGTTCTATCAGATCTTCGACAAAGGCGTGGCCAACGACGGCGAAGGCCGCGAGATCGACTTCCGCAACACGTTGATCCTGATGACCTCAAACTTGGGTAGCGACAAGATCAGTGAACTCTGCGAAAACGGCGCCCGCCCGACCGCTGAAGTCCTCGAGGAAACCATTCGCCCGGTACTCAGCAAACACTTCAAGCCTGCGCTGCTGGCGCGAATGAAAGTGGTGCCTTACTACCCCGTCGGCGGCCCGGTGCTGCGTGAGCTGATCGAGATCAAACTGGGTCGCCTGGGCGAGCGCCTCAACCGTCGTCAGCTGGATTTCAGCTGGTCTCAGGACCTCGTCAATCACCTGTCCGAGCGCTGTACACAGAGCGAGAGCGGAGCGCGGTTGATCGACCACCTGCTGGATCAGCACGTCCTTCCACTGGTAGCCGACCGCCTACTCGATGCCATGGCGTCCGGTGAAAGCCTCAAGCAGGTTCATGCCACGCTCGACGGCGAGGCCAGTGTGGCGTGCGAGTTCGCTTGAGGTGGGTGTGATGTTCACTCAGGTTCCACAACCCTTGGCCTACGCCGAAGCACTGCTGGCGCAATTCGCTGCGCTGTCACGGGCGGCTAATGACGCCGACTTGCTCGGTTGCTTCGTGCGCGGCTTGGCAGAGCTCAGCGGCTGCGAGCTGACGCAGTTGTACCTGCTTGATGCCACCCACACCAGGTTGAGCATGAATGCCGAATGTCTGGATGGCATCCTCCAACCGCGTGAAGCAGCCAGCTTGCCGGTGGATTACGACGGCGATCAGTTACTGCAGTTCTCGCTGTGTCAGAACCGCGTGGTGTGTCTTGGCGAACTAAGCAGCAGCCTGCATGAAACCGGTTTTCTACCAGCGCAGGCAGCACCCTGGCAATCATTGCTGTGTGTGCCCATCGTCAACCATCAGAAAGCGGTAGAAGGGCTGCTGATGTGTGCGAGCCGCCGACATCTGGATCTGCAGGGATTTGCACCGTCACTCGGGCAGCTCGGTTCGTTAGTGCTCGGCCAACTGCACCTGCTGCAACGCCTGCGCCGGCCGTCCCATGAAACGCGTCCTGCGCAGACGAGCGTGCCAAGCGCCAACGGTTACGGGCTGATAGGGAAGAGCGCAAGCATGCGCCATACCTATTCGATGATCAGCAAAGTCCTACACAGCCCCTATACGGTGCTGCTACGCGGCGAGACCGGCACCGGCAAGGAAGTGGTTGCCCGTGCGATCCACGACTTCGGACCGCGTCGTTCGAAGGCGTTCATCGTGCAGAACTGTGCGGCCTTCCCGGAAAACCTGCTGGAAAGCGAGCTATTCGGTTATCGCAAGGGTGCGTTCACCGGCGCCGACCGGGACCGGGCAGGACTTTTTGACGCTGCCAATGGCGGTACGCTGTTGCTCGATGAAATTGGCGACATGCCCCTCTCGCTGCAAGCCAAGCTGCTGCGCGTATTGCAGGAAGGCGAGATACGCCCGCTTGGCTCCAACGATACCCATAAGATCGATGTACGCATCATCGCTGCGACACATCGTGATCTGTCGGTGATGGTCAGCGAGGGCAAGTTTCGCGAGGACCTCTATTACCGGCTCGCGCAATTTCCTATCGAACTGCCAGCGCTGCGTCAGCGTGAGGGGGACATTCTCGATCTGGCGCGGCATTTTGCCGACAAGACCTGTGCGTTTCTACAACGTGATCCGTTGCATTGGTCGGATGCTGCGCTGGATCACCTGGCCAGTTATTCGTTTCCCGGCAACGTACGCGAGCTCAAGGGGCTGGTTGAGCGTGCCGTCTTGCTATGTGAGGGCAGCGAGTTGCTGGCCGAACATTTTTCCCTACGTGTCGAAATAGTGCCCGCCCATAGCAGCTTTAACCTGCGTGAACGACTGGAGCAGGTAGAGAGAGGTTTATTGCTCGACTGCCTGCGCAAAAACGACGGCAATCAGACCCTTTCAGCGCGTGAACTCGGGCTGCCCAGGCGCACGCTGCTCTACCGCCTCGGGCGTCTGAATATCAATCCGGGTGAATTCAATGCCTAGACCAGAGTGCTCAGTTTCGCCCAGCCTACTTTTAACGGTACCAGCCGATAGGTTCGGTATCTCGTACTTAATTCATGGAGACCCTCTGATGCTCGTTCGTCATCGGCAAGCCTTTCTGCTGACGCTCATTGTCTTGTGCAGCCTTGGAGGTTGCACTGGCAATTACAAGTTCGACGACAACACCTATCGCCCGCTGGGTGATCCTCAAGTGGTCAATCGCGGCAAATGACCGCAAGGAGCATCATCATGGAGCTGGTTTTCGAGATGTTGAACACCAAGCAGTTCGTGCCCACGGAGCTGTGCCAGAAAACGTTTAAACAAGCGGGCGGCGTGATTGGCAGGGGGGACGACTGCGACTGGATCATCCCAGACCGCAAGCGTCATCTGTCTAATCACCATGCGCTGATCAGCTTTCGTGACAGCACCTTTTTCCTCACCGATACCAGCAGTAACGGCATCCAGGACACCACCAATGAAGTGCGCTTGCGCAAAGGCGAGGCTGTCCGCATTGATCATGGCAACGTGTATGTCTTGGGGGATTTCGAGATTCGTGCGCGGTTGGTTCGGGACCCCGCAACCTTCGACATTGAGGTAGGCCGCCCACAGGCAGCCGGCAGCATCATTCCCGACGATGCCTTTCTCGACCTCGATCCGCTGAACGCCCTTGATCAGCAAGAGCGGGTCTATTCAGAGATCGAGGAACTGATTTCCCCAACTAGGACTGCCGAGGACGGGCGGCAGCGCGCCGATTACGCGCGTGTCGATATGGAAAGCCTGATGGTGCCCGAGCTGGTCGATGCTCCGCAGGAACCTGCACCTGTCCCAGCGCCCCCCGTCAAGGAGCGTCAATCCGATAAGTTCTGGGACAAATTCGGTGCTGCTTTGGGGGTAGATATCGGCGGCCTTAACCCGGATGCCCGAGAGGCGCTGGCGTTGAATGCGGCACATCTGCTCAAACAGAGCGTTGGCGGTTTGCAACAGAGCCTGCGCACCCGCAGCGAACTGAAAAACGAATTGCGTCTGGCACAGACCACAGTGCAAGGCTCGCAAAAAAATCCGCTCAAGTTCGCCGCCGATGCCAGCGAGGCGCTGAGCATCTTGTTGTGGCCCAGCAAGCCAGGCCAGCTGTCAGCCGAACAGGCCGTGTCGCGTGCTTTCCGCGATGTGCAGGCGCATCAGGTCGCTCTATTGACCGCGACTCGTGTGGCCGTTCGCAGCACCCTGGAACATTTCTCGCCGCAACAGCTAACGCTACGTTTCGAGCGCGACAACAAGCCGTTGCTGGCGACCTCTGGCAGCCGCTGGAGGGCCTATGGGCGCTACCACCAGGCGTTGTGCCAGGACGATGACTGGAGCGAACGGTTGTTGGCTCGCGATTTTGCTCAGGCCTATGAAGAGCAGATACGCCTGATTTCCACACTTAACACCGACCACCAAGGATGATGCGCATGTCTCGCTGTTCGACTGCATTTTTAAACACGTTAGCCGCGCTGGGTGCTGTAGTGCTATTAGCCGGCTGCTCGGCGCTCTCGCCGTATTCTCACGTCACCAAACTCAATCTTAAGCTGACGGCCAGTGACCAATTGAATCCGGATCTCAATGGGCGGCCGTCGCCGATCGTTGTACGTTTGTTCGAACTCAAGCACCCGGTGGCGTTCGAGAACGCTGATTTCTTCAGCCTATATGAGCGCGCTAAGGAATCCCTGGCTCCCGACATGGTGGCTACGGAGGAGCTGGAGCTGCGTCCGGGACAAACTGTTGAGCTCAAGCTCAGTGTCGAGGAGGGCAGCCGTTACGTGGGTATCCTTGCGGCCTATCGCGATCTGCCTGAAACAAGGTGGCGCTACACGCTGCAAGTTGCCCCAGTGCAAATAACCGAGGCTGATTTGACTCTGGACCAGAGCGGCATTCGCAACACCCATGATTCGATCGCCAAGGTAGGTGACTGACCATGAATTTTCATAAAGTAGTTTGGCAGGAAGGGATGTTGCTGCGTCCGCAGCACTTCCAGCATAACGATCGCTACTACGATCACCAGATGAAAACCCGTACCCAGTTGCTGGGTAGCTACACCTGGGGATTTCTGAATCTGGATATCGATCTGCAGTTTCTCAACATGGGCAAGCTGGTGGTCAGCCAGGCTTCAGGAATACTGCCGGACGGCAGCCTGTTCGAACTGGGCGGTAATGCCGAACCATTGGCGCTGGATGTGCCGCCCAATACTGGCAATACACCGATATACCTGGCCTTGCCATTAGTCACCGGCAATCACATCGAAGCGCGCCGCGCGGAGCAATCGGACGTACTTGCACGTTATACCGCGTATGACGCAGAGGTCGCCGACTCCAATGCTGGTGACGATTCCTCCAGCCAGGTCAGCTGCGCTCGCCCCGACTTCAGGCTTCTGCTCGGGGAGCAGCAGAGTGATCAAGCGTATGTGAAGCTGAAAATCTGCGAAGTACTCGACACCACGCCAGATGGCGTGATCAGTCTTGACGCCGATTTTGTTCCGACCTATATCCAGGCGCATGCATCCAGCTACCTGCTGTCGTGTCTCAAAGAAGTCATCAGCATGCTCAGCCATCGTGGCGATACCATTGCCGAGCGGATCCGCTCCAACGGCAAGGTTGGCGGTGCGGAAGTCGGTGACTTCATGATGCTGCAACTGATCAATCGGACTGAGCTACTGCTGCGTCATTACCTGGGCCTGGAGCAGGTGCACCCGGAGGAACTGTACCGCACATTGCTGACCATGCTCGGTGACCTGGCGACATTCTCCAGCGACAGCAAACGCCCTCGGCTTGATAGCCGTTACCAACACAGCGACCAGGGCGCGAGCTTTAGAAAGTTGATGGAGGCGATTCGCCAGGTGCTGTCGATGGTGCTCGAGCAGCATGCCATCGAATTGATCCTGCAGGCGCGTCAGTACGGCATCATCGTTTCACCGCTGCATGATCACAAATTGCTGGGTTCTGCCTCTTTCGTGCTGGCGGCCAGCGCCAACTGCGACTCCGAAGAGCTGCGCCATCGGTTGCCGGCGCATCTCAAGGTCGGTCCGGTGGAGCGTATCCGCCAGCTGGTCAACCTGCATCTGCCGGGCATCAAGGTCAAGCCGCTGCCAGTGGCGCCGCGGCAGATCGCGTTCCACTCCAACAAAACCTATTTCATCCTTGAACTCAGCTCCGAAGACCTGGCGCAGCTCGAACGCTCCGGCGGTTTCGCATTCCACGTATCCGGCGAGTTCGCTGAGCTTGAACTGAATTTCTGGGCGATAAGGAACTGATCCTATGATCAAGGACACGGAATACAACCAAGACGACAAGACTGTCTTGCTTGACCGGCAGGGTCACGGCCCAGCATCGAGCCCGCTTACGGACTTCGCCGCGCCACCTCGGTTCGAGCAGCTGGAGGAGCGGATGATCTACGCGGCGCGCCTGCGCCCTGCGGAAACCTTCAATATAAGCCTGAATTCGCTGGTGGCAGCAGCCTCCGACCTGTTGTCCGAGGTTGTCCGCCTCAAGCACAGCGATACCCGCGAAGATCTGTACATGCTCAATGAGCGGCTGAGTTCGGCGCTGAAGCTGTTTGAAGTACGCGCTTTGCACAATGGTGCCGAAAGCAGCCAGGTGATGGCCGCGCGTTACGTGCTATGCACCGTGGTCGACGAAGCTGTCGTGACTACGCCGTGGGGCAACGAAAGCGAGTGGTCACAGATGAGTTTGCTCAGCAGCTTTCACAACGAAACCTTCGGTGGTGAGAAGTTCTTCCAGTTACTTGATCGGCTATCGAAGAACCCGGTCAAGCACTTGCCAATGCTCGAGCTGATGTATCTGTGCCTGTCCCTTGGTTTCGAGGGGAAGTACCGCGTCCAGGCGCGCGGCATGCTAGAACTGGAAGGTATCCGCGACGCTTTATACCGGCAGATCCGTCAGTTACGCGGTGATGTGCCCCGTGAATTGTCACCGCATTGGGAAGGCCTCGATGATCGGCGCCGTAGTTTGGTACGCATCGTGCCGGTATGGATGATCGTGCTATTCACCTTCGGTTGTCTGGTAGTGATGTATTCCGGCTTCGCCTGGGTGCTAGGCGAGCAACGCGACACCGTTCTGGAATCTTATCAGCCGTTTGAGCACGCTGCGGTTCAACCGCAATTGCAGCCGTAAAACAGGGACGTGTGATGAAAAACTTTTTCAAGAAAGTCGGCGTAATCCTGCGCAAGACATGGGTGTGGACGCTGCTGGTAACGCTGCTTACCGCGTTGTTGGTGTGGTTCGTCGGGCCGCTGTTGGCCGTGGACGACTACAAATTCTGGGAAAGCCCAATCTCTCGCCTGCTGACTATCAGCGTGTTTTTTCTGCTCTGGGGCTTGGCGATGGTTTTCGCCAGTTGGCGCGCTGGTGTGCGTAAAAAAGCCAATGAAGAAAGTGAAGACGGCCAGGAGCGTCTGCGCCGTGACGAGCAGATCGACGAAGAGCAGCGCGAGTTGAAAGCGCGTTTCAAGGACGCACTGAAAACCCTGAAGACATCCAGCCTGTACCGTGGCCGCAGCGAGCGCTGGCGCAGCGATTTACCGTGGTACCTGCTGATTGGTCCGCAGGGCAGTGGCAAGACCAGCTTGCTGGATTTTTCGGGGCTGGAGTTTCCGATCAACAAGATTGAACGCAAGCTTACCCGTGACACGCTCGGTACACGGCATTGCGACTGGTACTTCGCCGATCATGGCGTGCTGATCGACACTGCTGGCCGTTACCTGACCCAACCGGACACTGAGGTCGACGGCAAGGCCTGGAGCACTCTGCTGGATCTGCTGAGAAAGCGTCGTCGCAATCGGCCATTAAATGGCGTGCTGGTGACCATCCCAGTGGAAACCTTGGCGAGCGGTAGCGAGCACCAGCTCGAAGTTATGGCGCGACAGGTACGTGCGCGCCTTCAAGATGTGCATCAAAAACTGCATGTTGACGTGCCTGTTTACCTGGTACTGAGCAAGGCTGACAGTTTGCTTGGCTTCGACGAGTCCTTTGATCAATTGACTCGCGAGGAAAGCGATCAGGTACTCGGCACGAGTTTCCGTCTGGAGCAGAGCGGTACCGACGTGACTGTGCTGCGTAATGAGTTCGAGGAATTACTGCGTCGGCTGAACAGCCAAGTAATCACCCGCATGCATCAGGAGCGTGATACCCAGAGACGAGGCAGGATTCTGGACTTCCCGCACCAACTGGGGCAGATCGGCGAGAGCCTGTGCCTGTTCGTCGATATGGCGTTCACCGGTAATCGATATCAGCGCGCCAGCCAACTGCGGGGCTTTTACCTGACTAGCGCGCCGCATCTGACTGCAGACATGGACGCGACAGCCGCCAGCATCGGGGCCAACCTTGGCATGAACGCTGGTGTGCTTCCCACGTTGCGTAGTGGTCGTTCGCGCTTCATTCATCACTTGCTCAGCAGAGTGATTTTTCCCGAGTCTGATCTTGCCGGTTTAGACAAGCGCGAGCGCAGCCGCATCCATTGGAGCCAACGTGCCTTGTATGCAGGCGCCTTGGCGGGGCTGGCCTTATTTGGCGTGCTCTGGACGGGCGGTTTTTCCGCCAACTATGAGCGCCTGGACGGTCTGCGCAAGCTAGCCCAAACTGGGACGGAGCAGCGCTCGGCCTTGAGCCCTCGCGACGACTCGATGGCAACTCTTAAGCTGCTGGACACCGGTTATGCGGCCACTCAGGTCTTCCCGAAGAAAGGCGAGGTGGGTTATCACGAGCGTGCCGGCCTGTATCAAGGTGATGCAGTGAATCCCATTGTTCGGGCCGCTTACGAGCGACAGCTCGAGGAGCAATTGCTGCCGCGAGTGGCGACCTTGCTGGAAGGCCAGGTCAGGGCGAACACTAAGGATCGTGATCGCCTGCTCAATAGCCTGCGTGCATACCTGATGCTGGGTCTGGCAGATCGCCGGGATGCGCAATGGCTTCGGGACTGGTTGGCCACTGAGTGGTCCCAGCGCTATAGCGGCAATACAGAGGTGCAAAACGGTTTAAACAGCCATTTTGAGCGTCTGCTGAAGCTGCCGTTTAGCTATGCTCTCGATGAACACCTCGTGGCGCAGGCGCGTCAGGTTTTGCGCAGTGAGTCACTGGCCAACGTGGTTTACCGGGTGCTGCGAGAGCAGGCTCGCAGCTTGCCTGAGTATCGCTTGAGCCAACACCTTGGCCCGCAAGGCGCCCTGTTTTCCGGCACTGATTATGCAATTCCCGGCTTTTATACCCAGCAGGGCTATCAGCAGTACTTCTCCGTCCAAGGCTCCGTGCTGGTTACCGACATCTTGCGTGACAATTGGGTGCTGGGCGAGGGCGCGGGGCTTAGTGCAATGGACATGCGCCATCTGATGGTCGAGCTGGAGCAACTTTATTTTCGCGACTATGCAAATTATTGGAGTGAGGCTGTCGGCCAAGTTGGCCTGATGGCCTCCAGCAATTTTGGCGAAGGCGCAGAGCAGTTGGCTGGCTTGACTTCTGCCAATTCGCCGATCCTCCAACTGCTCGTTGAAGTGCGTGAAAATACCCGATTCTCCGCGATAACAGACTCCGCAGAGGGAGCCGCCGATGCGGCTAGCGAGTTGGTAGAAAAGGGCGGCAAAGTAGGAAAGCTGGCAGTTGCCGCAGCGGCGAAAGTCTCTGAAGAACTGGTGAAAAACCTGCCGGATACTGCGAGGAAATCCCTGCAAAACCGCTTCGAGCCGCTGCATCGTTTGCTGGATGACAACAATGGCCCTACTGCCGATTTGGCTCCGGCGTTGGCTGCTCTCAATGAACTGCAAATGCAGGTTGCCAGCCTGGCCCGTGCCAGCTTCCCGGAGCAAGCAGCGTTTGATATGGCCAAGATGCGAATGGGGGGGCAGCGTGATGCGTTGAGTACCTTACGCAGTTCAGCCGGGCGATTACCCCGCCCCGTAAGTGGTTGGTTCAACGTGTTGGCTGAAGATACCTGGCAGCTGGTGCTCAGTGATTCGTACCAGTACCTGAACCAGCGTTATCAAAGTGAGCTGTATAGCTTTTATGGCAAGGCCATCAGGCAGCGCTATCCCTTCGACGCTCATAGTGCCAGCGATGTAGCGATTGGTGATTTCCGAGAGTTCTTCAAGGCTCAAGGGATCATTGATCATTTCTTCGAAAGCTACATGCGCCCATTCGTTAGCGGCACTCAGGGCAACTACCGTATGCGCAGTATCGATGGCTACAGCTTGCCCGTCTCCAAGGGGTATCTCGACCAGATGGCAGCTGCGGTGGTGATTCGACAGAGTTTTTTCGCCGATAATCCCGCCGAACCGCAGGTGCAGTTCAAGCTGGAGCCCTACACACTGGATTCGGCAGTCAGCCGGTCCGAATTCAAGCTTGGCGACAAGGCCATGGAATATCGACATGGTCCGATCATACCCATGTCGTTCAAATGGCCTACAGATGCCGAGGGCGGGCGCACCAGCCTGGTACTCGACAGAATGGCCGGTCGTCCATTGGGCATCGAGAAAAATACGGGACCATGGTCGCTGTTCCGACTGTTCGATTTGATGCAGACGGAATACCTGACCGGCCGCGACGTGTTGGTGCTCAAGGCGGATGTGGGCGGTTTGCGGGCTAATTACCTGCTGACCAGTCAGCGCACACCGAATCCGTTCGACATGGGGGTACTACGCACCTTTCGTCTACCGGTGCAGCTCTAATGCAGGTTGCCACCCCTTGGCGCAGTGCTGCGCGTACCGACCCGGGTAAGGTGCGGGCGCGCAACGAAGATGCTTTCCTCGCCTCACCACAGCAGGGGCTGTGGGTCGTTGCAGATGGGATGGGTGGTCATCAAGGCGGCGATATAGCCAGTAAGCTGATCGTCGCCAGCCTTGCCGATTTGCCTGTTGAGGAGAGCTTCGCAGAACGGCTCAAAGCAGTTCGCCAGTGTTTACATTGGCTCAATCGCCGTTTGGGCCAGGAGTTGACTGTCACTGCCGGTCATCACGACAGCATCATGGGCAGTACCGTGGTGGCACTGCTGGTGGAAGGCAATCGCGGTGCCTGCGTCTGGGCTGGTGATAGCCGTTGCTATATGTGGCGTGGACAGCGTTTGTATCAGCTATCCAAGGATCATTCGCTTCAGCAAAAACTTATTGATGAACAGCAAATGAGCGTGGCACAGGCGGAAGCTCACCCGGCCGCCCATGCGCTAACTCGTGCAATAGGTGCTGCTGAGCAGTTGACGCTGGATGTGCTGGAGTTTGAGGTTTACCCCGGCGACGTTTTTCTGCTGTGCAGCGATGGTCTGTACCAGGGCGTGAGTAGCGACGCGCTCGGCAACGCACTTAGCCTGGCCGCACCACACATCGCGCTGGAGCGCTTGTTCGATGGCGCCCTGAGTGGCTCGGCCAGGGACAATCTGACTGCGGTGGTGGTCCGCCAATGAGTGAGATCACGTCGTCTCTTTACGACCTGCTGGCGAGCGACGAGCAGAGCCAAAATCTGACGTACTTCGCCTTCGCGTTGGCTCAAGGTGCGCTTCCCGAGGTAGCCCCGACTCGAGCGGCTATCAGCGAATTGCCCGAGGTGCTTGTTGGTCGATATCGCCTCGAGCGTCTGCTCGGCGCTGGGGGAATGGGTCTGGTTTACCGTGCTCGAGACTTGCTGAGTGAACAGTTCGGTGCCCCGGACCCTTACGTCGCGTTAAAAATCCTGGGTGAAGAGTTCGCTGACTCCCCCGACGCTAGCGCCCTGCTGTACGGGGAGTTCGCCCTTACCCAGCAATTACGCCACGATAATGTGCTGCGCCCCCATACCTTCGAAGTGGACACGAATTGCCAGCGGGCCTTTTTCACCATGGAACTCATGCGTGGGTTGACCCTGGATAAGCTGCTTTGTGAGCGGCCTCTGGGTATTGCCTGGAATGAGCTGTGCACAATTGCGTTGCCGATGCTCGACGCATTGGCACACGCTCATGCGCGAGGTGTACTGCACGGTGATATGAAGCCGAGCAACGTCATGGTCAGCGAGGAAGGCATTCGCTTGTTCGACTTTGGCCTTGGGCAGGCAGCCGAAAGCGTACTGCCTGGCTTGCCGCATGTGAGCCGCGAACGCTTCAATGCCTGGACGCCAGGCTACGCCGCGCCGGAGCTGCTGGACGGTGAGCCGCTGACAACCAGGGCCGATATCTATGGTGCTGCCTGTGTGATCTATGAGTTGGCAGGCGGTAAGCACCCGTTTCGCCGCCTACCTTCCAACCAGGCGCGTGATGCACAACTCGAAGGTGAACTGCATGCGCCCAGGCACCTGCCAAGGCGCTGCTGGCCGGCGCTCAAGACTGCACTGGCCTTCGATCCCGCGCAGCGCACCATCACTGCCCAGGAACTGCGTGATGCACTGCACGCTCCGCCGACCTGGCTGAAACGCCTGACAGGCCGGCACAACGGATGACAACCGAACAGGGAGTACAGGATGTTCAATCTTTCTAACGAAACACATTTCAGCCTGAGCGTTAATGAGTTTGCGGGCGACCTGCAGGTGTTGTCGTTCACGGGCACCGAGGGAGTTAGCCAGCCCTATCGGTTCGATCTGGAACTGGTGAGCGAGAACCCGGATCTGGATCTGCAGAGCCTGTTGCACAAGCAGGCATTCCTGGCGTTCGACCCGCAGGGCAGCGGTATTCACGGCCAGATTTACCGCGTGGCTCAAGGGGATTCCGGCAAGCGGCTGAGCCGCTACAGGGTGTCGATCGTTCCGCAGTTGCAGTACCTGCAGCACCGCACCAACCAGCGCATCTATCAGCAGATGTCGGCACCGGACATCATCGCGCTCGTTCTGGAAGAGCACGGCATCAAAGGGAATGCCTATAGCTTCCAGCTTGGTCAGCCGTGCCCGGAGCGCGATTACTGTGTGCAGTACGACGAAACCGATCTGCACTTTGTGCAGCGCTTGTGCGAGGAGGAGGGCATTCACTACCACTTCCAGCACAGTGCCGAAGGGCATCTACTGGTTTTTGGTGATGACCAGACCGTATTCCCGAAACTGGGTCAGCCCACGGCTTATGTGCAGGGCAGCGGCCTGGTGGCGGACGAGCCCGTTATCAAAGGCTTCACGTTGCGCCTGGAAACACGTACCAGCCGCGTCACGCGCCGTGACTACGATTTCGAGAAGCCAAGGCTGCAGCTCGAGGCCGCCTACAAGCCCAGCGGCGAAAGCAGCGAGCCGGATCTGGAGGACTACGATTACCCGGGCCGCTACGTCGAGCGCACGCGTGGCAAGTTCCTCAGCCAACGGGCGCTCGAGAGGCACCGCGCGGACTATCAGCAAGCCGAGGGCTGGGGCGATCAGACCCGCCTGGTGAGCGGCCATTTCCTCGAGCTATCCGAACACCCGCGCAACGAATGGAACGACCTGTGGCTGCTGACCGAGATCTTCCACGAAGGCAAACAGCCGCAGGTGCTGGAGGAATCGATCAGCAGCGACACCACCGACAACAAGGACGACTTCCACCAGGGCTACCGCAACCGCTTTCTCGCCACCCCCTGGGCGGTGTTGTACCGGCCAGCACTGCTGCACCCCAAGCCGCGCGTGCTGGGCAGCCAGACTGCCGTGGTTACCGGGCCGGCTGGCGAAGAGATCCACTGCGACCAATATGGCCGCGTAAAGGTGCAGTTTCACTGGGATCGCGAAGGCCAGGCGGATGACAAAACCAGCTGCTGGATGCGCGTTTCCAGTGGCTGGGCAGGGGATCGTTACGGCAGCATCGCGATTCCGCGCATCGGCATGGAAGTGCTCATTACCTTTCTCGAAGGCGACCCCGACCAGCCGGTGATCAGCGGCTGCCTGTATCACAAGGAAAATCAGGTTCCGTACCCGCTTCCAGCGAACAAGACCCGTACCGTATTCAAGACGCTCAGCTCGCCGGGCGGTGGCGGCTTCAACGAGCTGCGCATCGAAGACAAGACGGGCGCCGAGCAGATCTTCATTCATGCCCAGAAAGACTGGGATGAAAACATCGAGCACGACCAGAAGATCCGCGTCGGCAACGAACGCCACGACACCGTGGAGAAGAACACCTACACCGAGCTGAAGGCCGAAGAACACCGCACCACCCATGCCGATCGCAAGGTCGAGGTACGCACCGATGACCACCTGACCGTTGCCCAGAACCAGCATGTGAAGTTGGGCACCGCGCAACTGACCAATGCCGGCAGAGAGATCCACCTCAAGGCCGGCGAGAAGATCGTGATAGAGGCGGGCATGGAGCTTACCGTCAAGGCCGGCGGCAGCTTCATCAAGCTGGATCCGAGCGGCATCACCATGATCGGGCCGACGGTCAAGGTGAATGCCGGAGGTTCGGCAGGCAGTGGTTCGGGTATCGGTATCAAGCCGCCTGTACTGCCTGGCATGGCGGACAGCGACAAGGCTGGCGAAATACCAGAAGAGGTTGCCAGCAACTGCGTGGAAAAACCGCAGCCGGCGGTTTGCGAAGAGTGTTTGCGCCGCGCGCAAAGCAAGGCCCAAGTGCTAGTCGCACGTTGAGAGTCAAGGAACGATTATGAAATCCCCAATCCACAGTTGGCTCACTCTGCTCAGTGAGCAGGCAACAGAGGCTGGCCTGCAACATGTCGATCTATTGGTCGATGCCAGCAACCTCCAATACCCGTTGCTTTCGCGTATCGATGAAGCCGAGCAACCGCCGGAAATGGCCATGCTTCTTCAGGGCACGCCGGAAGAAGCCATTGCCGCGGATGGACCTATCCTGTTGCGCATAAGAGCCGAACAGCTCAGACAGCGATCCTGGCTCGACGAATTGCTCGCCAGCAAAAATGCCCATCAGCATCTCCTGGCGCTGCTTAGCCCATGGCCGTTCGCTCAGCTTGCCAGCCACCTGAGCCACTGTACCCAGGCCGAGTGGAACGATGGCCGGGGTAGTGGCCTGTTGCGTTTCTATGACCCACGCATGCTGGTTCCCACCAGTGAAGCGCTGGATCCTCATCAGGCGTGGTTTTACGCGCCGATCATTACCTGGCACTGGCAGGATCGTGACCGCATGCGTCGCAGCTTGGCGGGTAACCTCATGCGCCCGGCAGAGGTGCCATCGCCACTTCCCACGTTGCGGCTGACAAGAGCACAGGTGGCCGGCCTGCTCGCCTGGAGTGCGGCAGAAAACTACCGCCGCAGCTGGGGCGTGCAACCACAAGACTATGGCCTGGCGCAGCAGGAGCTATTGATACGCCACCTGATGCACGGGCAGTTGGCGGCTAACCGTGAAGGGCTGCATGACTTCGACCAGCGTGATGCCTTTGTCCGCGCCTGGCTGGCCGAAAACTCGCCGATTGCGCCACCTGTCGAAGAGGCCGAGGTGTGGGCGTGAGTCACGGGACTTTAGCTGTGAGCACGGTATTGGTGGCTTTATTGCAAGCTGGCTGCGCGTCCAGAGAGAGCGAGATGCTTGGTGCGCCTGTCGAGGGCTATAACCACACCTCTGCTGCTATCAACCGGTTTACCGTCAATGGTGCTGGTGGGCCGAATTTAGGCCCATACAGTGGCGGGGGTAGCCAAGTCTGTTGCGGCTCGGTACCTCGTTATTGGCGACCAGGTATCAGAGCTATCGTGGAGTGGGAGAAAGACCCTAATCCTCGCCCAGTTGTGCCACTTAAACTCAATAAATACGGTTCTCTAGACCCAGATGACTATAAAAGACATGCGGCCAATTACACGAATCACCGGGTAGTAGTGGATATCCCCCAGTATCAAGAGGCCGGCTCACTGAAGGTGCATTTCCTTCCCTGCAATCAAGTAAGAGTTTCAGTGGATAATATTTTCTATGGAACTCCAAAGTACCCTTATAACTTTCCGCACAATATGAAGGATACGGAATGTCCCCAACCCTGAAATCACCGGCAGCGCGTAACTTTATACACCGGTACCCATTTAGTGCTTTGCCACTTATGCTATTACTGATTAGTGGTTGTATGGCCAGGGAGTCCGAAATGCTCGGTGCGCCTGTTGAGGGCTATAACCACACATCTGCGGCCATCAACCGATTTACCGTCAACGGCGCCGGGGGGCCTAATTTAGGGCCTTATAGCGGTGGCGGAGGTCAGGTATGTTGTAGCTCGCTACCCCGTCAATGGCGGCCAGGGCTAAGAGCCATTGTGGAGTGGGAGAAGGATCCTAATCCACGCCCAGCGGTACCACTTAAACGCAATAAATACGGTTCTCTAGACCCTGATGATTATAAAAGGCATGCGGCCAACTACACTCATCACCGTACAGTTGTAGAAATACATGAGTACGACAATCCTGGTCCTCTCATCGTGCACTTTCTTCCTTGCGACATCGTGCGTGTCGCCGCCACTCCTATAGTTTCAGGCCATCCTGGTTACCCTTACAACTTTCCGCGAAAGATGGAGAATAAGGAATGTCCCAGAACCTGAAGTCACTGGCTGCGCGTAATTTGATACGCCGCTACCCATTTGCTACTTTGCCACTGACGTTATTGCTGATCAGCGGTTGTATGGCCAGGGAGTCCGAGATGCTCGGTGCGCCTGTTGAGGGGTATAACCACACTTCTGCGGCTATCAACAGATTTACCGTCAATGGTGCAGGCGGACCTAATTTAGGGCCTTACAGCGGTGGTGGTGGTCAGGTCTGTTGTGGCTCGGTACCCCGTTACTGGCGACCTGGTTTGAGAGCTATTGTGGAGTGGGAGAAAGATCCCTCTCCCAGAGGATACGGCAGTTGGCCAGAGCGGCCTTATTCCGAAGCTTGGAATAAACGCATGGATGAGCATCGCAGCCATTACACTCGCCATCGAGTGGTTGTAGGTATACCCGAGTATCAGGACGCCGGAACCTTGAAAGTACATTTTCTACCTTGCGATCAGGTGAGAGTCTCTGCAGACAATATCTTTTACGACACACGAGGTTACCCATATAACTTTCCACGTAAGATGGAGGATACGGAATGTCCCAAAGCCTGAAGTCAGCGGCTGCGCATAACTTTATACGCCGCTACCCATTTGCTGCTTTGCCACTGGCGTTATTGCTGGTCAGTGGTTGTATGGCCAGAGAGTCTGAGATGCTTGGCGCACCTGTTGAGGGCTATAACCATACTTCTGCCGCTATCAACAGATTCACCGTCAATGGTGCCGGAGGGCCAAATATTGGCCCGTATCAGGGGGGAGGGAAACAGGTTTGTTGTGGCTCGGTGCCTCGTTATTGGCGATCAGGTCTGAGGGCCATTGTGGAGTGGGAAAAAGATCCTAACCCTCGACCAGCTATCCCCCTAAAGCGGAATAAATATGGCTCTCTCGATCCGGATGATTACAAAAAACATGCGGCCAATTACACCAATCATCGGATGGTAGTGGATATCCCTCGGTACCAAGAGGCTGGAACATTGAAGGTGCACTTCCTTCCCTGTGATCAAGTAAGAGTTTCAGTGGATAATATTTTCTACGATACACCGGGTTATCGCTATAACTTTCCACGCAAGATGGAGGATACGGAATGTCCCAAAGCCTGAAGTCACCGGCTGCGCGTAACTTGATACGCCGCTACCCATTTATTGCTCTGCCACTGGCGTTGTTGGTTATCAGCGGTTGTATGGCCAGGGAGCCCGAGATGCTCGGTGCTCCTGTCGAGGGCTATAACCATACTTCTGCTGCAATCAATCGATTTACTGTTAACGGTGCCGGCGGGCCCAATTTAGGGCCTTATAGCGGTGGCGGTGGACAGGTATGTTGTAGCTCTCTACCCCGTCAGTGGCGGCCAGGGCTAAGAGCTATTGTGGAGTGGGAGAAAGATCCTTCGCCTTACGAGTATGCCAACTGGTCTGAGCGTTTATATTCTGATGCATGGAATAAACGCATGGATGAGCACCGCAGCCATTACACGCGTCACCGCGCAGTTGTAGAAATACATGAGTACGACAGCCCTGGCCCTCTCGTGGTGCATTTTCTTCCGTGCGACACCGTGCGCGTCGCCGCCACACCTATAGTCCCAGGCCATCCAGGTTACCCCTACAACTTTCCGCGAAAGATGGAGGATAAGGAATGTCCCAAATAATGACTCCGCCGCCTGCCAGTGTGCTAATTGCACGTCCTTTTGATCGTACAGGCCTACCGATGGATTCGTCGGAAGTGCTCCTTAATATTCGGGCTCAAGAGCGAGACGAGAAGAAATTCTGGAGCAGGTCGATCAGCACTGGGGCAAAGCAAGGTGAAGAAGCCCCCGAGCCATGCTGCAAAGCTCTGCATATCAGTCTTTGCTTCGATGGCACCAATAACCATGAGCCCTCGGACTCTATTGCCGACCCTAGATGTACGAGCAACGTGGCGCGCCTGCTCCAGGCCAGTATCGAAAAAATAGATAATGGTTTTTTTCGTTATTACAGCCCGGGAGTGGGTACTGTCTTCGAGGATATTAAAGAGTATGTACCTGACTCAAACGGGCTCATTGGTGCCCGTGGTGGAGAAGATAGAATCAACTGGGGGCTCACTCGGCTCATTGATGCTCTGCAAACAACGTTGACGCCAGAGTCGAGGCTGCAACTGGGGCAGACTCAGGCATTGGTCGAGGCCATGGGCACAAACTGGGCAAAATCAGTGCTCAGCGGTGGACTATTGGAAAATGGTGCGCGTAAGCGCAAGGCAGCAATACAACCCTACGAGGACAAGCTTGCCAGTTTGCTGGAACAACGGCGAAGTGCCGAGAAGAAACCGGACATCCTCGCCCTGCGCCTCTATGTCTATGGGTTTTCCCGTGGCGCCGCCCAGGCTCGCACTTTTGCCAACTGGCTGATGGAACTGACGCGCCAGCAGAACGGTGAAGCCAGCGAATACCGTTTTGCCGGGCTACCCATTTCCATCGAGTTCCTGGGGCTGTTCGATACCGTGGCTGCTGTCG
>Ga0265798_10004839_pt1 | contig 18416 bp, 25 predicted proteins | sample P3T30metagenome_FD_192430 | JGI IMG/M metagenome (GOLD analysis project Ga0265798, IMG submission 192430) | Plant litter microbial communities from East Loma Ridge, Irvine, California - P3 T30 | ecosystem: Environmental > Terrestrial > Plant litter > Unclassified | place: USA: California... | reverse complement strand
TTGTTATGGGCTTTGGTATCGTACCCATGGCTTTTGCACCCCTTAGCGAGATATTTGGAAGACGGCCGGTCTATGCTGTCACGCTGGGGCTTGCAGTCATCTTCACGATTCCTGGAGCAGTTGCACAGAATATCGGAACACTTCTTGTTACACGTTTCATTGCTGGTATTTGCTTTTCTGCACCAATGTCTCTCGTCGGCGGTACGCTCGTCGATCTCTGGAAAAATGAGGAGCGAGGTGTGCCCATGGCTGCATTCTCCGCTGCCCCATTCATCGGACCTGGAGTTGGTCCTCTGGTCGGAGGCTTCTTGAGCGAAGCAGGTGGCTGGCGGTGGCTATACTGGATTCAGCTGATACTCAGCGGCATAGTCTGGATCTTCATCACCTTCACGGTGCCAGAGACGTATGCGCCAAAACTCCTCTCCAATCGCGCGAAGAAGCTGCGCAAGGAATCTGGAGACTCGAAGTTCGTCACCGAGCAAGACCTCGATAGTCGTCCATTCGCCCAGAAGCTGTCGCTTTTCCTACTTCGACCGTTCCAGTTGCTGTTCCGCGAGCTCATCGTCTTTTTCATCTCGGTGTACATGAGCGTGCTTTACGGGCTGCTGTACATGTTCTTCATAGCCTTCCCGATAGTTTATCAGAAGGGCAAGGTACGTATCCGAAGTAAAGACTAAGGTCAGTGTGCTGATTCGAACGATAGGGCTACAGTGCTGGCATCACCGGACTCATGTTCATCCCCCTGATTGTCGGCGTCCTCTTATCCGCTGCATGCGCACCACTGGTGAACAGACATTACTTGACCCTCGTAAAGAAACACAACGGCCACCCACCCGCGGAAGCCCGACTCATTCCCATGATGCTATCCTGTTGGTTCATTCCAATCGGCATGTTCATATTTGCATGGACGTCCTTTAAAGAGCTCCACTGGGCAGGCCCAGCATTCGGCGGCTTTTCCGTCGGCTTCGGCTTCATCTTCCTGTACAATTCGGCGAACAATTACCTCGTCGACTCGTACCAGCATCAGGCAGCTTCCGCGCTTGCCGCTAAGACATTCCTGCGCTCTTTTTGGGGCGCTTGCAGCGTGCTATTCACTGTGCAGATGTACAATAGGCTTGGCGACCAGTGGGCCAGTTCGCTGCTGGGCTTCATTGGTCTTGCGTGCTGCGCCATTCCATTTATATTTTACTTCTTTGGTTCGCGGATTCGGGCGCACTCGCACTTTGCTTATCATGAGGAGGTAGAGCCGCAGCCTGGCGAGAAGCAGGGTGCTTAGGAAGCGGACAGGAGACGATTTTTGCCTCGTGGATAGTTCCAGGTGACGGAGAGATTGCGTAGTTGTGAAGCGAGAGTTCGAGGCGATTATCGTGACCCTTTTGGGTCGGATTGCATTGCATTGCATGGCGTTGGCGCTCGGGAGAATGTCCAAGGACGTTTTGAGTCGTGCTTTGTCACGATACGGAAAGAAAGCTCTATTAGGTGTTGTATAGTAGAGAGTGGAGTGGAAAACGAAACGAGCTTGATACTTACCTAGTGGCGATTACTGATCCTGACCACATTCTCGTGTCCAAGAGCCATCCAACTACAAGCAACCATGAACTGGTGGGTTGGTCCGAGTGCTGAGAAAGAAGCGGCACAAGTCAAGCTTTCTCTAGCTCCCATGACTAAGACTGCTAGCCGCCCAGATGGATCGCCGTGACGCATGACGGCCGGTGGGGCACAACCGACGCCTACCAAGCCGTCTCCATCAATTACAAGCGCATCCTCGATTGCCAAACGCCGAATCTTCACCGAATCTTCGACATGGACGACCACGAGGATCACGATCACGATCACGATCACGATCCCAAGTCGCATCAGCCGTCGCATGCGTCGTCGGGCTATATGCAGGACACGCCGCCGCGCGCCGATGTCGACGAGATCCTGCGCAGGAAGCGGAAGGCGAGGGAGTACAAGGTGAGCACGTGTGAATGCCGGTGGAGGGTTCGAAGGACTTCATGGACAGTTGATATGTATATCGAGATGGAAGAGAAGGCGTCTTTATTTGCCAAATTGGGCCAGAAGATCCGGCGCTCGAGCAGCTAGGCTGTACAACCCCACAACTTCATACTGACTACTCCCCAGGCATGCTACCCGTGTCGCCAGCGCAAAGTGAAGTGCGATCAGACGGTGCCATGCAAGACGTGCGTCGTCCGCGAACACCCTGAGCTCTGTACCTACCACCCGCCGAGCGAGACGCATCCGCCCGCAAAGCGCATCAGCACCCTCGGCCAGTCTAACGGCCACGACTTCTCCAATGGCCTCGTCCACATCCATGGCGGCACCGTTACCCTCCCGCGCGAGGACTGGGAGCGCATCTGCGCCAAACTGCAGCAGGCCGAGAAGTCGCTGGGCGAGCTCAAGAACTCCATCAGCAGCGTCGCTGAGGTGCCGCCGCCCATGAACGGCTTCTCCCCAGCCACTTCGGGCAACATGTCCCTAGTAGCAGCTGCACCCATGGATGGGGAGCAGAGCCATGTACGCACCCAGGGCATACACACTCGCAACGATATCACGGGCCAGACCATTCACATCGGGCCGTCCTCAGTACCTGCACTCGTAATGGCTCTCGGGAGAGGAAACACGGAGTGGGCGCCGGGTGTGCAGGACTTGCTGGGCAAGAAGAGCATGCTGCCCATATTCGGGCTGGACAATGAGAGCGCAACCTACCCCTTCGTGGACCTCTGGGGCCTTCCACACGGATCAATAGCCCGAGCCAACGAACTTGCGAATGCACTACCGAGCGACTCTGAATGTCTGAGCTTCTTCCGCTGCTACCGCGAGACTGCGCACGTCGTGTACCCTGCAGTGTCCGATATAGAAGGCATCGAATCGGATCTTCTGCTATTCCTCATCAACCGCGCCAGCTCGCAGGGTGTCGAGGGCATTACAGACCAGCAGATCTACGGCAAAGACCTGCACTGGATCGGACTCGTCTTCGCCATACTGGCTTCAGGCTGTCAATGTTCGAGCTTGTCGAGACGGGAGAGGGAGCTGACATCGCAGGTCTACGTGTGCTGTAGCTTCGAATGCCTGCGCTTCACCAACTTCCTATCCCACGCCACGCTCGAGAACATCCAAACACTCCTCATCCTGGGCAACGTCATCTCGAACAACATGAACGCTGGTGTGGCGTGGAGCCTGATGGGCCTAACCGTGCGATTGTCGCAGACCTTGGGCTTGCACCGCATGTGCCCACCATCGACTCCAGTTCAGCACAAGACTAAACGGAGCAAGGTTTGGTGGGCCCTGCTATGGCAAGACTCGCTCTTGTCAGTGACATACGATCGTGCGTCCTCCACGACCACAATAGACCACACGGTGCCACTCAGCCAGCATACTGCGCCAGGAACAAGGACATACGTAGAGAGCATGTACCGCCTCTGCAAAGTCGGTCTCGATATCGTCCGTGAGCGCCAAAGACCACAAAACTCGCACGATGCACTCATCAGGATCACCGAGCACCGCAACGAACTCCAAGAGATCATGATCGACGCAGCAGACTACTTGAAAGACTCTCGGAGATGCCGTTCGATGCGCGATCAGCTCGAACACTGGGCGTTGTATCTCCACATTTCGTACATCACATCCGAACTGTGCCGACCTGCTATCAGCCCTACTACTGCTGGTCTCGATTTGTCAAAGACACTGCGGAAGACGTGTATAGACAGCTTGACGAACACTGTCGAAGCATTCCTCGGCCTGCAGAACATGACACCTTTCGCAACCCGCTCATGGTCCGCTGTCCACCGATCGCTGAGCTCAGCACTACTCCTCGGCATTCTCGGCGAACACAACCGCAACGAACGCGCCCGCGACCTCCTCCAGAACGTCATCCAAGTTCTAAGCGACGTCACCAAAGACGTCGACCCCGCTGAGATGGCAACGCCCATAACGCGATCCGTATCCGCGCTCGAACGCCTGCTCCGAATTACCACAACGCATCACCGCAAGACGAGTGAGTCGGGCTCGCAGGCGTCGCCGACGATGCATGTGTTTACTGCGGATGACATCAACAATGCTCTTGCGAATGGCGATAGCAATATGTTCTCGCAGTCACCGCTGCTGGGCTTGGATCTGGACTCGTCGCCGTATGCGCTCATGGAGTCGATTGTGTGGGGTGCGTCGCAGCAGAAGACGCCTTGAAGATGGGGATATCACTATACGGAAGATAGCTTTGACAGGAACAGCTCTACTCAGGGTATCGACTCGCTGTTATAATCGTGCACTGAGGCCTGCGGCCGAAGAGTGTGCGCGGAGGTTGTGTAGTTCAGGAGCACGAGTGCATGTGGCAGATGATGGAAAATATGATAGACGTGGGGAGTGCCATACCGCCGCGCGAGAATCATGGAGCCCGCTCGAGGGGCGAGTAGTTCAGGCAGGTGGCACGCGCAAGAGAAAGTCGGGACATGGGAGTGAGAAGCGATGAACGAAAAAGCTGCGTTGAGGTTGTTGAACTGCATGACCGTACCGTATGAGGGGGAGTTTCACGAATTTTATTACCTTCACCACCAGCATATTTCCGATGGATATAATAGAGACTGAAATAATACCACAATCATGATTTCATCCGCTTCGCATCGCTTCGCGTCGTATCGTTCGATCTAAGGGGAATCAAGTGAGAAAAGGCAACCGGACCTATACCGCGCTGCTTGTACATAAACCACAACCATACCAACGCCACGATACGATCAAACACTCCATGCTCCGCCCCATTTCTCCGCCCTAGTAAGGGCTGTTCACAATCTCGTTTCTACCAAGATAGCTGCCCCGCACCCCACTCCTCCGATTCGCACCAACCCGCGACGGCGTCGCAATGCTCTCGCGCGTCGGCTTCGTGAGCGCCCGGCGCGCCACCATATCGACCTCATTAGGCAGCGCAACAATAAGATTCTTGTCGGAGCCAAACTTGAAGTTATCGGCCTTGACCTCCTCAGCGTAGCGCTTGATGTTGTACGGATCGCGACGGTTGGCGAGCACCTTCTTCATGCTCCATGTGACGATGAAGGGACCCGTAGCCGTGATAATAGTGGTCTCCTTGTCGTCGAGGCCCGTGTTGAAGCGTGCGGTTGTGAAGGAAATGGGAGCTTTGGTCTCGTGCTGGAATTGCGCGACGTGTGCGGGCGTGAGTGCCAGGCGGCGGGGCGCTGGCTTGTCGTCTTTGGCAAAGGCCTTTTCGAAGCCGAGCTTGCCGTCGTTCTTGCCGCCTTTCTGGAGCGCGTCGATGAGTAAGAGGTAGGTGCGGGTCGTGGCGAGGACCCAGCGGCCGTCCGCTGAGACGTCCATGCCGATGATGGGGTCGCCGAGGGCGGGGATGAGGGTCTTTGCGTTAATTCCGAGGCGGTCGAAGAGGCGGATGTCACCCTTCTCGGAGGCGACTGCAATGTGGCCCTTTTCGGTAGTGGCAGCGGCAGAGAAAGCGTTCTTGGTGACATATTGCTTGAGCTGGTCGTCGACGAGCTTGTTTCCGGAGAGACGGGGATCAACACGATACAAAGCGTTACCCGATAGTCCTAGGAATGTCTGCTCTCCACTCATCTGTGCAAATTTCTACGGAGTTGTTAGTGACGTCTGAATAGCTTCGTGGTTGGTTAGGCTTACGTTCTCGGGCGCGAACACCTTGACTGGGATGTCGTCGTGAACTTTCCACTCGTCAACGACTTTGCCGGTCTCCAGGTCCATTCGGTAGAGATTGTTGGGGTCTGCCGAGTTCTGGAGGATCATGTCTTGGTCCTGCTGATGGAGCATGACCTTGCTTGGGTTGAACGCCTTGCCCTTTGGCGTCATGACATTGGAGATGGTCGTCGAGAACTGGAGCTGGTTGTCGTCGGTGTGCTTGAAGACACCGATCTTGTTGCCTCGCACCACGAACGACCGGTCATGCTTGTAGCCGACTGCGAGCTGCGAATTCTCAGCACTGTCCTTGGGTCCCTTCTCCACATCATCTTCTGATTCGTCAGAGTCGTAGCGCTCGCTGCGCTGGTCGTTGGCGTTCTCGTACTCTTCTTCATCCTCGTATTCCTCCTCTTCCTCCTCTTCGTCTGGCGCGTCTTCCATTGTGAGGTCTTGGAAGGCCTCCATGACGTACTCGCGGTCCGTGTCCTTTGCCTTCTGCCACTTGACCTGGTTCAGATGCTCCCACAGCGCTTGCATGACGCCATTCTGGATGGTGTCGAGCCCCTCCTGGTCCTTGAACTTCAGTAGCCACGAGTAAGCGGAGCCGTCGTCCAGATAGTGGTTGAAGATGAACGACTTGTACTCAAAGTTGAAGACGGGATTGATGTCCTCGACGACGGGCTGGCCGAGCCACTCGCGCTCTTCGCCGACGATGTGCAGCCAGTAGTTCCAGTTGCCCACCTCGGTGACGTCGACGTGCACCTTGGAGTCCTGGCGCATGAAGGTGCCGGAGGGGAAGTCGAACAGATGCAGCTCGGCTTCGACCTCTGCGAGCGTGCCTAGGGCCTTTGGCTGGACGGCCGACGGCGGGGCAGCGGTGGGGTCCTCTGGCTCCTGGGGCGCCTTGGCCCTGCCTGCGACCTTCTTCGCCATGGCCTCCTTTGTGGTGTTGGGGAAGAGCTCCTCGGGCGGCGGGGCGATGTCGGGGAGCTGGGCGTGGGCGTGGGCGGTCGGGCTGGCGACGGGGCTGGCGTCGGGGATGGGCTCCTCGTAGAAGGACAGGGCCTCGAGATCGTCTTCGGAGGCGTGCTCGTGGCTGCGGCGGAACTTGCGCTCGTAGACGCACTGCAGGGCGACGCGCTCAAAGAGGGCGGCCGTCTCGGGCTTGATGGCCTGGTCGCACACAAACTCCCACAGGTCGTCGACGTCGCCGCTGAGGTCGCGCCACGCAAAGATCTTCTCGCCCGTCGAGCGCACGTCGGTGCGGAACTGCAGGCCCTCGTCGAGCAGGAACGTCTTCTCGTCCTTGTCCGCCGCGAGCGCGTCGAGTGCCGCGTCTTCCCCTCCTTCTTCGGCTAGCAGGTCCTCCTCGCCCTCTTCGTATGCGCGCTGGACCACGAGCTGGTACTGAAATTCTTGCCCCGTGCGGCGGAGGCTGGCGGCGGCGTCCTTGAAGATGAGCTCCGAGTAGCCCTTGACGGAGCGCGGGCGCACGAGATAGAGCTGGCCTTGCGGGATCTCGACAATGGTTTCTTTGGAGCTGTCGCCGAAGACGAACTTGCTGACTAGAGTCGTGGTCAGTACTTGTGGTGTTGGTGTTGTGCTACCACGCGCCGGTATGGCGGGGGCGGGGCAGAAGCAAACACGCAAACAAACTTACGGTTTCGGAGCATGAACATCGTGGAAGGAGCCCGTGTGGCTGTGTGTGTCGTGCAGTAGATGAGGAACTTGACCGTCTACTGGAGTTGAGAGCGGCGGCGCAAGTGACTTGCCATCAGGCTTGGACGCCAGAAGGATTGTTATTGTCGGGCGCAACACGCTCAAGGCAACTCCAGGCTATCACCTGCAGACTCCGTCATAGCTCACGTGACGAACATCTTTCACTTCAACGTCTCACTTTCTATCACCTAAGCTTGATGAAGGTGCGTAATATTACGATTGAACGATTTTGGTAAGCACGTGATTCGCAGCTTGCAAAGGTAGGAGGTGGAAGCTCGAGATAGACAATACATCATCATGGGAAACTCTGAGGGTAATGTATGTAAAAGCATTCAGTCAGACGCAATTTGGCGCGATTGAGTATGTGAGCTCGTCGTTGAGTTATCACCAAAGACATCAAGCACATTTGATCGTGGACAACAAGACATGCCATGACATCGTTGGGTTCATTCAAACACCATGACTGTCTTGAAAGCTTCCAGTGCCATCGACGGCAGTCCTCGGCGATGTACATACCACACGCCATAGTGACTAACCAGGCAACGTCTCGCCAGCAGAACACTCTTCTGCTTCTATCGCCACCTCGTTGAGCCTCCCCCGCTATCCAAACGCACACGCTCGCCATACCTGTCTCTTCCTCTCGGATATTTACATCCCCGCTCGCCTCCAGCTCCTAGCCTCCCGAACCCTAATAATGCCCGTGCGAACCTTACCGTGAACTCTCCGTCGCGCCAGCGGAAGTAGCCGCCTTAATTAGCATGGCGACTATCGAGGTCTAGCGCGTCATGGCGCAACATCGAACATTGCCGATCGCTCTTTCGATAGATCCGGCCCTGTCACGCAGGTGTCATGCATGGAAACATGCTAGATGCTGTCGTGCTGTGGTAGCTTCAACCTTGATCACGTAACGTTCCAAAGATGCTGTTTTGGCTCTTTTGGGTGAGCTTGAGAGGCGAGAAGCGCGACTCTGGGAGGCGGCGGTTTGCTTTGATGGATTCGAGGACCCTGTGTGTATCAGGCAAAGCAACAGTGCGTGAACTTTGAGCGTGCGACTTACCATTCGGCATTGATGAACTTGACCCCCTTTCCACCGGCTCTCGCAACACTCTTCTGAATCTTGGTTGCAGCAAGACCTCCTCCTGCGCCTCCGCTGGCACTTGCTGCTCCAAGGATGACATGCGTTACTGTGCGGCGACCTAGGGCAATCGAGTGTCTTGCGCCGTGTGCGGCCAGCATGTGCTTGAGCTTGTGGTCGGATATCAGAGGCGCAGTAGAGCCATTGATGTAGAAACACAAGCCAGAGAAGATTTGCATGTCTGTGATGCTTGGGGTGGCTTCGCGTGATTTGCTTTGTTGATTCGGATCAGACTCTGTCCATGATCAGTATATATGCCCTGGCAGTTTGATGTGAGAGAGACATACGAGCCTCTTCATCCAAGTCCTCATCTAAAGCATTGACGCTCTCCGCATCCTTCTCTTGAGGCAGCTTCTTCCCCATCTTCGTTGCGCCCCAGACCTCGGCCAGGCTCTTCTGTCCCCCGGTGCGAAGCCCTTTGGCGCCCTTCTCCCACCCTCCATTCTCCTTCCTCCCATCCCTGCCAAAGTCCTCACTACCAGCCCCGACCGTATCAGCAACACGCCCTTGCCCCCCAGCGAGACCACCCTTGTATTGCTCGCCAAGCTTGAGGCTGCGCGAAACTCTCCATGACGTCGAGCCTGAAAGACGGTTTTCTGCGCGCTGGTGGCCTGTAGACGACGAGTTCCACGGATCGAAGAATTTGCGGGCGGCGGGCGCTGCGTTGCTTGTAGTATGCTGTTGACGTGTGGTTGCTCGGCTCAAGGCCGGCTGTACTTGTGACGAAGGCGGAGGATCATGATCGTTGTGCGTGCGGTTTGAGCGGTCTCGCGGTCCGGCGCTGTCGGTCATGGCGGGCGAACTCGCTGCGGTTGTTTCCTGCGACCGTTAGGCACTCCATTGTGACATATGCACATGGTGCTTTTTTGCGACTTGCAACATGCAAATGAAGCAGGAGCAACGCAAGGGCGCAAGGATAAAAGGTGCGGACCGTGCTGGATGCGGCATGGCGTTGCGGGGAACGTACCTTGTTCAAATGTTGTTCGCAGCAGTGGCGTCCGCATGTGCCTGGGGGCGAGTGTGTTTCCTGTGCGACCAAATCACAATCCCGAGGCTTGTTTGTCCATCTTAACGAAGGTGCAGTTTCGTGTTCGGAGAGGGTGTAGTGCAAACGACTCTGTTTGATAGAGAGCCTGAATCGCCACCAGAAATGGCTCGTGTCCCGGATAATCTATACTTCGTGGCGCCACCAATAAGGCGCATGGCGAGTTTCGAAACAAAAAATGCACAAAGCAAGTCCCTTGTGTCGAGAGGAAGTGGCACAGCCAAAACACTCTGGCACATTTGGGCGCAAGTTGGCATGGCAGTTGGTCAGCATGGCCTTGCGCTCTCAAACCACAAACACAATATTGGTACGATAGTAATAGTATTGCTCTTTCATTGATGATGCGCGTTGCTACATTTGGAGTACCACCGTACTCGCGTCGTTTCTCGTTTCGCGTTTGCAGAAGAAATCATGTACTCCAAGAATTGCTGCGCCGTATGCATGCACCCTTTATCCTGAAACGCCATTCCGTACCGACATCGCTAAGAACAGAACCCACCCTAGTATAGACATGCTGAAGCTTCAGTGTGAAGAAAACATGAACCATGAGACTTTTGACTCGCGAGAGTGCTGCCTCTAGAACGCCTGTAATAAGAAGAAGTGCTGCACCGACACGACGTGTGCGGGCATTGAAAGTGCATAGCGTTGGCAAGCAGTGCACAGAATAGAAAAGAAATCCGGTTCATTAGCCTCGTCGACCCAGCCTGGTGGTCTCATCCATCTTGTACTATTAGGGGACCAGCGTCATGTCATGTCGTGTCTTTCCTTTTTCCATTTTTGCAAGGATCGGGTGCGGTCTTTATCGAAGGCGCGATGCGTTACGCTGCATCGACTCGTCGAGAGTCGGAGAATGAGTTCCTTTTGTTTTTCGTAAAATCGTCGTGGCCATGATGCTAGTGGTGGTTGAATAATTTCACCTCTTGTTGACCGAGGCTTCGTACAGCATACGATGCTTGTGCATCTCCTTTGCGTTGAAATTTGGTTGGGTTTCGCTTCCCTTCCTGCTGGACAATGACAGAGAGGATCCATTGCCGAATTTGAGACTAGCAAGGGATCTCGCCTTCTTGAGAGACTTCTTTCCAGTACTGTCGGCTGGTAGAGGTACGTCGACCGTGGGGCGCTGCTTGATTTGCACAATCTCATCGACTTCAGGTCGAGGCTTGACACGCATCCGCCTGAATTCACGGGTGATTCTCTCCATGGCGCTGGGTCCTTTGGCTGTTGCGACGAAGGTCGGCATGGGCTCGGGCACCTCTTGCTCATTCTGGCTGGACCCGACGCTGGACTTGCGCTTAGATCCGAAGCTGATTCCCGAGTCTTTTTTGCCTTTGCCGCCGGTCTTGTACTCATCCGAGTAACGCTCAAATGATTCAGGGCCCGCGGTAGCCAGGCAGTCGTCAATCATCTGCTTGGCGACCTTGGTGTATTTGTCAACGATCCTCTGCACTGCAGGCCAGCCGGTCTCTTCATCTGGACCTTTGTTCATGTCTAGTACAGCCTTTAATACCTCAGGGCCATTCTTTTGCACGAGGCGAATGTACTCGAAAAAGCCCTCGCGCTCGTCTGTCAGAGTCTGGCTACTAAGTAGAGGCGAAGGAGACTTTGACTGCGATTGCACAGGTGGCAGCAATGTGTTGAGCATGCCCATGCAGTTGATCTTATTGAAGGGCGCCATGGACAGTTCGTTCACCATGATCTATGCAAGTGTTAGTGAATTTGGAAGTGAAGGGACACACATATCTTACCCATCGTCGAAGACCGAGCCACAATTGAGCATAGTAGCTCTCTGCCTTCTTGTTCTTGCCTTCAACGTTCCGAACCCAGAGTGCAATGCCCGGAAATTTCTCGGCCATGTTCTCCATGTCGGAGGCGTAAGTGTCTCCATGGATTTGGACGCGCTCAAATGCTGCCGACATCTCTTTGCGTCTCCTGGTCTCCAGATCCCGGAGATAGTCCAATGCGGTAAGTGCCTGAGGGAAGTCAACAACCTGGAGGGAGGGGTGAAAGCAACGGTTGACAAAGTTGACGATGAAGGCTGGAGGCAGCGAGCTCGGCTGGGTGGGAAGCGAGTTGAGGTGCGTCATTAGCTGCGAAGTAAAACTCATGGTAGCCGTCTCGGCGCCGGTCCAGGCTATCTGTCCGGACACCGGCGATGCGTTTTCAGAGTTACTGCTTGGCGTCTGCGCGCGTGAGCGGTCCTTGAGGAGCGGCTGTGAGCGTGGCACGCAATTGAGCGTGTACATGGTCCGCAGAGGGATCTCGTAGCTGCCGGGATACTGCAATACATGTTCGAGTATGTAGGACATGGTGGTGACATTGCTCTCGTCAGAGGCGCTGCGCGAGTGATTTGACGACATGTTGGAGTTTGTGCTGTCGCACGCGTTTGTGAGAAGAACGAAAGAAGTGACGCTCGGTTGCGGACGGTGGATTGGAGAAAGCCGAGTAAGTGGATCCGTGAGGGTGAAATGGGAGCGTGGGGTGGCGGGACGTGCGTGCGGAAGGTGCGACCAACGGCCTCAAAGCTGGCGCGGAGAAAGCAAACACTTGGTCACAGATGCACCTTTGTATTGTATGTCGAGGATGCTGAAAGATCGATGATGCCCAATGCTCCAGGCGGTTGTTGTTGTTGTTGTTGTTTGGGTCCGGACTGCGGAGATAATTGCAGCACGCGTTGGTACGGAAAGGTAAACAACCGAGCAAACGAACGAACGGCCACAGCAACGTCAATGAGAGAGAGACGGGTGCAAACGCTGCGCTGGTTTTGCGGGCTCCTGTAGGGCAAGATGACGGTAGAAGATGAGGGCCGGAAGGGTTTTCTATGTACAAGAGTGCCACAGGCCGACGAAATGGTCCGAACGCGATGACCCACCAGTCTTGTAGGGATCATGAACAGTGAAAAGAGGCGTTGCAGGGATCGGGGGAAAAGGAAGCGCGATCCCGAAAAGGCATGGTGACGGTTCGAACGCAGGTCAACCGTCACATCACATTCGAAAGACACCTCCGCACTAGAGCCTGCCACCGGAAGGCTTGATCCAGCCTTCAATAATAGCGTGCCCTGCATACGTTCCAAACGCTCGTTGCATAGCAGAAGAGACGCACAGATCTATCGTTTGGTGAGAGTTTGTTTCGTTTAGGAGCCTGTTCAGTCGAGTCCAAAGTGGCCTGTTCAAGTCAAAACTGCAAGCTGCAATCGGGCAAAAGATGTCAACACGACTAGACATGCAGCCTCCTAGACATGCAGGCAGACTATGCAAACGACGCTCTAGCCCTCCTCCACTGAGGTCTCGCGCATTCTCCCGCTCAGCCAATGAGAAAAACATGTTTGTGAGCCTGCAGCTGGCCAATAGTTGCAAGGCTAGCCTCGTGTCAGAAGCCATGATCTGATCAGGGGTTTCGCCGTTTGAGAGTCCGTGCAAGAAGTTTATAGCTGTCAGTAGCAGTGCGGCATGAGCCACTAAGAGTCTAGCACCTATCACAACCCTTGCGCCTGTGTTGCGTGCTTATCCACTTTGAACTTTGTTGTGAACATGACAACTGAAGCGGCGATAGACAGAAGATTGTGGTAGATCACCCCGATGACTTCAGCTCCGTCCCGAGCATCGGCTTCGACAGCCTGAATTCGGCAGTGGTGCGCCTCAAAGCTCGAGCAGTATCGCAGCCGCAAGGTACCTTGCAGGGCGAATGCGTGTTTGATGCTACCTCGACCGCAGCCCCCCATGCGTGGGAACACAACTTTGCTTATCGTACGGAGGACAAAAAGCATCGCACTGGTCGCGTCAATATGCCGCCAAGCTTGGTACGCGTCGAGCACGCCCGATAATTGGCGTGCACAAGTGCGCCCAAGGTTGAGCAGGACCCAGGAGTAGTCTTTATCAAGCGGCCCAGAACTCCTGCCTAAGCTGACAGACGATATCCGCCATGACTGCACGATTCTCGAGTACGACGGGCTTTCAAGATTCCCTTTACAGAATTAGCATATTGGGGTTGCGTCTCCGTACAACGAAGTGTCTTGACTCATGTTAAAGATGTCTCTAACCACGAACGTTTTCGCTCACATTGCTGAAAGTTGAAAGTCAATGTTATACGTCGAGATAATTAATCAAAGTAGGACATCAACGCGGTACTAACACATCCTTACGACAACGTGCTACGGCGGCATCATCCTGTACTGTTGAATTCTCCGACATGATCATCAGTCCGCTTCGGCGGCCGTCAGGCATCGCACAGATCTCACAACGGCTTTTTTTGCCCGCACTTTGGCTAAGGTTCGCGCTGCTGATTCGCCACATCTTGAGAACTGCTCCCTGATCGGGAAAGATGCTGATCGAGCATGAAGGTGATGCGCGTTGAGGGTCACTGCGTCACAATCGATCGGCAGATAGTTGGGTAGTGCGTATATTTAATATTTCGGCGACATGTAGTATCTACTGCGAATGTGTAAACAATCTCATACACCCTGGTATATCCGGATTTGTTGCGACTCTGGCACAGTCGTGCGCTCACAATGGATGGGACCGAAAGACTCGGTCGCGGCAGGATCAACAATTTGAGCGTGCAACATGGGGCACGCAGCCGAGGCTTAATTTGCACTGAATCAGTACCTAACATCCGCATGTTGGGCATTGATGAGCGTCCAGTCGCCTAGGAAAATCACACGATATCGTCATAGAGAACGTAGATTCCCAATGTCCAATACAAGGGGTCTCACTCTCGTGATGGAGGATGTCGATTTTGGAAGATGACGCGAAGATAACACGCCGTGACATGAGTCATCTCATCGCCAACGGTTGCGAAGTTGACTTGTTCCTACTCCGCACCACAATCTGATTCTTCGGCACATCGCAACATTGGCCAAAATGTCTCCTCCTACACAACTTGAATTTGTCACTCTCGACGTCTTCACAGCGACGAAGTATGAAGGGAATCCACTAGCCGTCGTGCGCATCCCACGCGGCGTTGCTGTAAGCCAAGAGCAGAAGCAAGCCATCGCGCGGGAATTCAACTTGTCCGAAGCCACCTTCTTGCACGAGGGAGGAGACATCTCTTCAGAAAATGCGTGGACTGTTGACATTTTCTTGACAACTGCCGAGATCCCCTTCGCTGGCCATCCCACGATTGGGACAGCGTGTTATGCTCTTGCGAGAGTAGCTCGCGAACGAGGCATCGAGGACGGCGTGATTGATGGGACTTTCGCATTAAAGGCAGGGCCGGTTCTTCTGCGGTACGACGTATCGAAGAAGACTACACGAGCGGCTATACCTCACGATGTGTTAGTTTGGAGTCCGAAGATTCTTTCTGTTGGGAGTATAAGTTGACAATCTTCAGTCACATACACGAGAGAAGATGGACCAGAGACGAGCTATCTGAGCTGCAGCCTCCACTTGCAGAGGCTCACCAAAAGTCGTCCATCGCGTTACGAAATGACTTTGCAATCGTATCCATCGTCAAGGGTATGACTTTCGTACTCGTGGAGCTTGACGATCTAGAACAGCTGAAGTTGGCGTCTCTGGCTGGTGGGAGTGTCGATATAGGGGAACTCGACGAAGGCTGGGACGACACGTTCATCGGGTTGTATTTCTTCGTGCGCACGGGACACAGTCGTGGAGGTGTAGTTACCTTACAGACCAGGATGATCGAGGGATCTCTTGAAGACCCCGCCACAGGCAGTGCGGCGTCGGCGCTCACCGCGTATCTTTCCCTGGGAGGAGGCAGTTCGGGTGAGACTTTGAGCTACGAAATCGTCCAAGGTGTCGAAATGGGCCGACGGAGTGAGATACTCATTGGCAAGTATACGTGCAATCAAAGGCGCCAAATATCCGCGCTGACAATCTGCTCTAGACGTAGAGATTGGTCATGACCACAAAGTTTCCAATTTGTACTTGGAGGGTGGAGCTGTACAGGTGATGGAAGGTCGATTGTCGATCTGAGCGGCCGATGATGCAGTCAACGTGGTGCACGTTAGTGTCAGGCGTAGGAGTTGAGGAGAATCATGATGTATTGGGCTATGGGAGAGCGAGGCCTATGTACTGAAGGGAGCACGCACTAGTCCTAATGGGGAAGTGCATGAGAGCAAGCATGTGGTGTAACCTGGTTCATCACTCACGCGCCAGGGGATAAGCCCTATGGCCGACAGTTAGTTACTGCAATGAGACTATGGCATACCATGATGAGCCTTGCTCCATGTTGCTTCGCATTTCGGCAACCTGTGTGGTGTGCCAAAAATTCGATGTGACTACTGCAACAATGGAGGCCTTCCTCGTGACATTGTAGAAGTGGGACAGTTCCTGCGGCGCTGGACGTCGTCTACGCCGTCCAAACGGCAACTGTCTCCCATACGATCCGCTCATAACAGAGGTATTGTCGATCACTCAGGAATAGGGCCCACCTTGACCTTGGCCTGCAAGATTGTCGTTTGCGATGCGCCGTCCTATCCGGATAATAACGAAGAAGTGCAATGTTGTGTGAGCTTGAGAATTGGGCGACACATTGGCCGACAGTTCATCTTCGAACGCCTCGCCTTTCCAACGTCGCACGATGATGCGACAACATTGGGAGAAGAAGACATCGAGGAGATTCAAAGTCCTCGAAACGAGCTGAGGCGCTCCATCGTTGCTGCAGGAACGGATCGCAATGGCCGTCACCCGTCGCATCTGTCAATTGTTGTACGTTCCACCACCTTTTACACCTAGCGAGTAGCAGTGGATCCTCTGTCTCTCCAGAATTGGCCTTGGATGTCAGCACAGGTCATGGTACGATCCGCAGTGATAGGTACGCCCCACGGAAAAGGAAGCGGCGCAGTGCACAACCATCGGGACTTCCCAGTCGAACATGCCGAGCATTCGCTTGCCATTCTTTGCAAAGTAGGTAAGGCATCAAAATGGTTTGAGTTGGTCATCCTCGACATCATTTTCGAGGTGACCCCGGATGAGACAGGGGTAGGATTGGCGGGAAGGAATTTGTCCCAGTCCCCATTCGGCTAATGTGGCGTCTTCGCAACCATCTGTGTCGGAGCTTCTTCACACCTCAGACACGCCCGGTTTCCAACCAGCCTTCTTTCATGCCTGGCGCACACTCGACCCGCAGACACTCCTATCACAGCCTCAGTCTGATCGTGGTGCCTGTGATGTCCTAAGACCCGTGCTTCTCTCCTCGGCAGGCTCGCAAGGCGGGCCTGCGACGTGTTGGCCTTCATCGTGGGTTTCATGCCCAAGGAACCATGAGCCGCCTGGCTTGCTTGCCTGACTGCCATATGTCGCCAAGGGGGTTAAAGACCATGCGAATTCTCGCAAGTATTTGTCTTCTCGCCATCATCAGTCGCTTGTTCAGTATTCGAGGTCTGCCATCGAGGGTTACATTCCTTTCTTCCTCTTCCTCTATTCTTCTTACAGATTACGTTGAACGTATCTGCTTCTAATCTACCGCCAGTCGGAGTCACTCTTTTAAACCTTACATTCTAGTCCTCATCGCAGTCAATTCTCCTTCGCCTTTAACTTCCTACCATCATCATGCGTTACACTACTTTGTTGCCATTGCTGCTCGCAGCCGGTGTTGCCCACGCCCAGTTCGGTCAGAACAATGGGCAGAACAACGGCCAAAACGGTCAGAATGGACAGAATGGCCAGAACGGTCAGAACGGCCAGGGTCAGAATGGTCAAAACAACGGCCAGAACAATGGTCAGAACAATGGCCAGAACGGGCAGAACAACGGTCAGAACAACGGTGGTGGCAACAATGCTCTGGCACTCAACGCCGACAACGTCCAGCAGGCCAGCAACGCTGATGGTCAGGCTGATGGCGCTGAGGCTGGCCAAGCGGCTTCTCTTACGTGAGTTTACGAAAGACACATTGATACAACATCAAGCTTACGTATTCAGTGATCCTGCCAACTTCATCAACTTCTGTACTGGAAAGACAAAGACCGATGGACTTCAGATTCGGGAGGGATCCTGCAACGGTATCGGTAAGTCACGCTACCCGATCAAAGATTTCGTTCCTGTCTGACGCTTTATAGTCATGGGAGATATCCCTGCTGCTAATCAGATGACGTCTGCCATGTTTAAGTCGCCCACGAACGCCCAAAACATTGGTTCTGGTGAACCCATCACTTTCTCCGTCAAGATCGATAACCTTGTCCCTGGAACCTTCACGAACCCAGACAACACGTACTACTCTGCTCCTCAGGGGCTACAGGGTGGTGTTGTCGTCGGTCACACTCACGTATCTGTCCAGGATCTTGGCAACGAGGCGAACCCAGACCCACTCGACGCTGAGACTTTTGCTTTCTTCAAGGGCATCAACGATGCTGGAGACGGAAACGGACTTCTGAGCGCACAGCTTGAGGCTGGACTTCCTGATGGCATGTACCGTGCTTGTTCCTTGACATCATCCGCCAATCACGCCCCGGTCATCATGCCCGTAGCTCAGCGTGGCCCTCAAGATGACTGTATTAGGTTTACCGTTGGTGCTGCTTTCGCCAACGCTCTCAACAACCCTGCCAACGGTGGCAACAACGGTCAACAAGGTCAGAATCAAGGTCAGCAAGGCCAGGGTCAGCAAGGTCAGGATCAAGGCCAGCAAGGCCAAGGCCAACAGGGTCAAGGACAGCAAGGTCAGGATCAAGGACAGCAAGGCCAGGGACAGCAAGGCCAGGGACAGCAAGGCCAGGGACAGCAAGGCCAGGACCAAGGGCAGCAAGGTCAAGGTCAACAGGGCCAAGGACAGCAAGGCCAAGGGCAAGAGGGACAGCAAGGCCAACAGGGCCAGGGACAGCAGGGAGCCAACGGAACCCGACGTGGACGTGGCCGTGGCCGAGGCCGCTTCAACCGACCCAAGTTCGCTGCCCGCGACTGGGTCGCTTAGACT
>Ga0265798_10004838_pt1 | contig 18418 bp, 15 predicted proteins | sample P3T30metagenome_FD_192430 | JGI IMG/M metagenome (GOLD analysis project Ga0265798, IMG submission 192430) | Plant litter microbial communities from East Loma Ridge, Irvine, California - P3 T30 | ecosystem: Environmental > Terrestrial > Plant litter > Unclassified | place: USA: California... | reverse complement strand
CTTCGAAACCGACATCAACACCGTTCAAGGTACTGCGTTGATCGGCCTTGAACATATTCTTCCAATTCCCAGATCTAGCAAGGTACTTTTGATAGTCGGCTGTATGGCCGAGTTCGCGGGCTAGCAAGGCAATAGTAAAGTCGTTGTAAGCGTACTCCACAGTACGCGATACAGATCGCGTTTCTGTACCTACGCCGTCAACATCCAAGTTATCAGTGGGGATGTAACCCAAAGATTTCCAAGCTGCGAGACCACCACGACCTGGTAGTATGTTAGTATTGGAAAGGAACACTCAAGGGTCATTATGATCATACCTTCGACATCCCAGTTCGGTGGCTCAACCTCTGCATCCTTGACCACAGCCTCATACGCCAAAGCCCAGTCGATACCGGCGGTGATGTTCTTCAGATATGCATCTGTGATAACAATGTCTGCATTAGAGCCTCCCTGCGTAAAGCCCTTGCATAAACTCATACGACAATCCGGAAGCCATCCTTCATGGCGATAGATGTCCAACAGACTCCTCACCATCAATGATTGGCTGAAAGGGTCGAGTATCGTGATCAGAGGGTGGATACTTCTGAAACTATCCCAAATGCAGTAGTAAGAATCGTAGTATGGCTCCTCAGACTTCCAGAACGGGTTTTCACCGGTGTAGTCTTGCGGGCTGATCATCGAGCGGTATACACCGCTCCAAAAGGCCTTCAGGAAGACCTCATCGACACCACCATCTTGTACTGTGATAACATCGAGCTTACTTCGCCATGCAGTTTCCGCGGCTGCGACTACATCATCGAATTTTCCCAAGGGTACCTCGGCTTCGGCGTTGCTGCAGGCTTGCGCTTCACTGACCAGGCTCATGCCTACCCTTGCAAGGATCTGGTTGGCCTGAGAAGGTTTCTCGAACTGAACCCAGCCACCAGCTGGTCGGTCACCCGTCGACTGTCGCGCGTCGCCCAATGCAATTTTCAAACTTGTTGCCTTTGCCGTAGCTCGGTTGTTGGACCACACGCCAGCATCTTTGACTTTTGCGCCATTGAAATCAAGACAGAAGTATGACTGATATGACCCGATTCCGAATGATGGTGCAAAGCGCCCACCGCCTGTTATGCGACCCGTGTCGGGATATACGGTTATATTGCCGTCATTTCTGGAGTTTGGCAAATCTGTGAGCTCGACCAGAATATGCGGGCTAAGCGTCGTGTTCGCGGTAGTAGGTGTGTCGGGAAATGTCATGCGATACAAGGCAGTCCGGTTCGTTGCAGTCATCTCTGTTCTAATGTTGTTGACGAGTGTGATGTCAAAGTACCCAGGTTTGGCATGCACGGTTCCTGGTATACGGTTTTCTGCTCGCAGTTCCTTTGGGTATTTACACGCATTGATATCCCCATTGGGACATCCAGCTTGCGCGAAGATGGGGAAATTGCCGAGGGATGGTGAGCCACCGGTACCAGAGTCGTGCATGTGGGAGTATCCATAGATGGGTTCAGTATCATTCGAAGAAAAGCCCCCTTGGTTCTCTCCTATCACGTCGGGACCGGCTTTCGCCATGCCTAGAGCACTGTCAGTTGACTTTGATGCATCAACAAATGGGTATTACCTACCAAATGGCAATGTCGCGCCTGGAAACACATGGCCTACCTATGATCAGCTTCTTGTGAATCATATTGTCCAAGAATTCCACAAACCTCCGTTGACCGTTCCAATGAGGGGGTTGACATATTCGAACCCGGACTTTGCTTGCGGCTGTGAGGAGTCATTCTGCGAACTCACAGACGCTATGAATAACCACAATGATACCGCAGACGCGGTTTTGATTGAGAATACACCCATTGTCCGAACCCAAAGGAAGTGGTTAAGCAATTCCAAGAGTACAGTGCGAAACGCGCTGGCTCGTCAGTGCACGCTGCGTCCCTGCGCATACTATTTATCCTTCCATTCCATGCCGCTTGGCAGTGACGCGATGCCACCGATGGTCCGCAACGATGGCACCTGCAACCCAAGTGCGCGGATCATGTCGGACTGGAGCATGTATATCCTGTCCGAGGAAGGCAATTGCCTGACAATACAAGGTTCACGTTGCGGCGTTACAGGCAGCACGTACCATTACAGCCGAGTACGGTGGCTGCGGGGTACATACATCAGCCGTGGATCCATGTTGTGCTAACAGTACGATTGAACATCCGGCTGGTAGCCTAGACCGCAAATGGGCTCCTGTGCACAAAGTTATAAGTTGGGGTAGTGGTTGGAGTAAGTGGAGCACTGGCCTGTGATGTAACCTCGGCGCATTGCAATGCGAGATGGGCATATGGAGAGCGTGATACTCGATGTCCCCTCACCAAGGAACTTCATCACAGCGTTATCCTTGGAACCAAATCAGTTTGATGAAGAAGAATCATAGAGTAGGATATTCGTGTGACAAACATCTCGGTGTGACGCCGGCAGCCTGTACAGACGCGACGTCATCGCGAGCCACTAGCCACTTTAGGCGTAAGCAGTGCACCATGGAGCAAGCCCGTCTAACCTCAACAATGCAACCACTCCGTACCGTCCGGTATGTTTCTAGTTATTCGCTGACCTTTGATGCGCATCATTCAGAGCGATTAGGATTTCCACTGGTGATCTCTACAGGGCAATACAGCCGTAAGCTGGTCACTCTTGCCCCATCTAAGCGCAGGAACTGGATATTGCGATGCCATATCAAATGAAGCGATGGCTTCTGGCTTACCATCTGTGCATCAGCTGACCCTACAGAATTGGGTTAATTCGAGGCGCATCATCTTGCCGAGCTTACTTGCGCAACACCACAACACCATTCTCAATATCGATTCTGCAGCTATGTGGCACCTTAGTAGCCTCGCCAGGCTGACAAGAGCCAGGTCGCAGAATCATGCGGCTAATCAAATGATTCCCGCAACGCCTTCACAGCTTTCTAACCAATCCTACCAGCCTGGAAGCTTGGCCAAATGTCTACGTATGGTAAGACCAAGCTTTCTATAAATTGTGGCACTCCCGTTATCAAGAACTCGACTCTTGGTATTTTTTACCAGGCCCAGGCACACACACACTATAATATAGTGCGTGGAAGCGTCCGTATAAACGCCTGTGTCGCCGCATTTACGTTCACGCACATATGGATCCCAAACTATTACCAACAAACGGCCTCAAACAGTCAGCCGCTACGCGCGTTTCTGAGCATATTTCCACACAATCATGGCATCTAATCTCAACATTCCTTCGGTTGTCCCTACAGTCGCTTCCTCGACGCTAGACTATTGGGATATCCTCTTCCCGACAGGAATTCCCATGCCCGCTCCAAAGCCATCCATATCCCTTCCCTGTCAGCGAACAAGATACGAATCATGTGGCAAGGGCGGTTGGTACGATTGGTCAGAGGGTAAAAGAGCTGGTGTTATCATTGGTGTGATTGTCGGAATCATCATCGTTGTACTTTCGTGCGGTTGCATAAACTCGAAACACCGTAAAGGGGAGAAGAGTCAACCGGCAACATTGGAAGAAATACAGAACGAGCAGCGCCGGTTGGCAAGAATGGTAGACGAACAGCGAGAAATTGAAACGTCCCAATCTCAGCCTCAGACAATGGCGCATGATGTGCCACCCACGTACCAAGAAGCTTGGAAGCATCGGGAGCCTGCGCCCCCATCCGCGCCCATGCCCATGGGACGCGCAACGCAGGTGGGTGATAACCCCTCGAATGGCTGGCCACCAACATATATGCAAGCTGCTTCAAGCTCCACCGTCACATGTCCCGCTCCTACAGCATTTCCCCCATCACGAGCGCCATACCCAGCCCTCCCCTCGTCTCCGCCGCGGTAAAACAAAAAAAAGACCAACGAAACGACAATGGCTGCATTTATTCAGTTTACAGATTTTCCGTACATGGCAACACGGAAGCCTCGAAGCCACGCCGGGCAAACACCCTAAGCGATCAATTTGGCAAGAGAACTGTGTTCGTGATTGACGGGCCATGCATTGCGCAGAGCAAACAGTAGATCTGACGACTACTTTGAAAGGCCAAAGATTGGTGTATGTAAGCGTTATAACTGTCCCCAGCCCGCAAAATGATGGTTCAGGATAAGAGCAGACCCGACCGTCCTTACTCCACAGCAATCACGGACTGTATTTTGACCAGGGGAACCCAACATGATGACTTTAGGCAGGGTCAATAAATCGCCGCCTCATGCCTATAGCGTATGTTGGCACTTGGATCAGCATTTTAAAAAAAACTCCTGTGGATCCCGTACATCCATCTGTGTTGACAACATCTTTTACCACAAATCTGTGCTTGCAATAAGTCGCGGGAGGATGGCTGTTGGCGGTCAGATGTTGGTTTGAGGGAGAGAAGGGGTTTGGAAGTGGGTGTAATACACAAAACTGTACCTTTGTATCGAACAGAGTTGGTGGAGTATGAGAGGAGGCTAGAAGTGGGAGGTGAGAGAAGTGGTGGGGCTATTATAGTCATACTGTGGGTAATCTCGCTAGCTTGGTGAGTATACATGATATTCAAGCATCACGACCAGTGTAATGAATAGTTGTAGTTCCTCTCATGTATGTAACCTATGCTCTCGAAGCCAATACAAGCTCTGCTTGGGGTATCATCGTGGCATTCAATGTCTTCCTCGTCTGCTTTCCATTTTCCTTTCTGGCCCTACCACTCAGCCAGTACGGTAATATTTCCCCTCGTGTCCATCCGAACCATTTGCACCACTCGTGCCTTCGTCGCCATCTTCCCGCGCCCTCACAGTACCGGCACCTGGACCCAGTTCACCTCCGATTATCATGCCACTGAAGTTTCCATTTTCATCCATGTATTCATCCATGTTTTCCGCTGTAATCCAGCCCGAAGCACCAGGTGCTGTGTCATCCAAAACATCATCACCATCGTCTTCGCTACCATCCGGATCAGGATGCAAATCCGCGCAGGTATTCAGTGCAGTGAAAAACTCGGTAATGCAGGTATCAGTAGGTTTTGTAGCATACGAGGGTGGGAGGACGGTAATCTCGAGCATGAGGATATCGTCATCCTCGTTGACAGTCTCGGCGTCATTTAGTGAGATGTTGATGTAAAGCGCCTCGATAGTAGTCTTGTACTTCATCGTCGCATGTAGTGCCAAAGACGGATACGGAATCGATACACCGACGGGCGAGGGAGAGGTCTGGAACAGAATAAGATTCCTGGGATAGTCAGCAGTGTTGATAACGTATACGAGCGCGGGTGCTCACTCTGAAGTCACCCAAACGTCAACATTGTCCACCAAGTCCTCGTTGTCCTCTCGTCTTGAGCTGAACTTGCTAAAAGCTAGGTCTTGCTTGAGCTGGTCGACAGCAGTGGAAAGTGTCATAGCCTCATAATGGGCGTGCAAGACGGGTTTTGCGCTGAAGAAGGAAGTCGGTGTCTGCTCTTGGTGTTCTGACAGCGGGGTGAAGTCGTCGGCCTTGGGCATGCTGGAAAGATGTTGGAGAGCCATGTTCGATGGTAACGGGATGAAGGATTCGAATTCCAAAATCTGTACGGTTTCCTATCGGAGGAAGAGGTGGAAATACTGTTTCTGGCGGTGCTGCGAAGCTGCAGCTTGGTGTTTACTGAGGGACCAAAAAGTCGCGGGAGCTAGCTAGGCGTCATTGCCCCACTTCGGCCTTGGCAGGTACCGAATCATCTCCGTCGTGAGTCGCTTTTTGTTCTTCTCCTCCATCGCGAGGCCTCTTCAACTCTTGTTTGCGATATAAAAATCTAGTCGTTAAAACATCATCCGCCAGCGCATCATAAATCGGCGGTCATATGAACTCCACATGATGCCTTGAACACACACTCCCACAAGCTGCGGCATCCCATCGAAGCCCTCAAATACACCCACACCCAGAAATGTCTTTTCCCACCACCCCCATCGCCAAGCTCACGGGTCACGCCGGTATCGTTCATGCTGTTGCGTACTCCTCAGGCGCACAAACCTACATCCTAACAGGGTCGTCTGACCGCCAAATCCGACTCTTCAACCCCTCCAAAGCACCACCCACCTCTGTTGCGCCCACGCAATCATCGCAGCGCCCCGCCGGCCTCGTCAACAAATACACGGCGCATGGTTATGAAGTCCTGTCCATCGACGTGAATACAGAAAACGACAAATTCGTGTCCACGGGCGGCGACAAGACGGTGTTCCTATGGGATGTACAAACAGCGCAGACGATACAGCGGTGGAGCGGACATGCTGGACGCGTGAATCGCGGTGTTTTTGGCGGCGAAGGGGATAGTATTATCGCGACTGGGTCTTTCGATGGGACTGTCAAGATTTGGGATACCAAGTCGAGGGCTCATAAACCCATCATGACATTGTCGGATGCAAAGGACAGTATCTCTGATATCGCAATACATGACGCCGAGATATTGGCTGCGAGCGTGGACGGTCGTCTGAGGAGTTATGACCTTAGGACTGGCATGTGCGAGGTGGATGTTATTGGCCCGTCTTGTACGAGTTTGTCGGTTAGCAAGAAGGGGACCGAAGTCCTGGTCAGCTCGCTTGACTCTACGATTCGCCTCATGGACCGCACAAACGGCGAGTTGCTCAAAAAGTACACTCATGACGCGTTTTTGAACAAGGACCTGAGGGTGAGGAGCACTCTGGGTCTCAACGATAGCGTCGTGGTCAGTGGGAGCGATGATGGCATGGTCTTTGCTTGGGACATGCTCGAAGGAACGTGTCTGCACAAGTTCAAGCATTCCGAAATGAGCGAAGTGAAAGCTACAACGGCCGCTGCGCAGGCAAAAGGAAAAAAGGACGTCGTGTCTGCAGTGGCTGTTTGCGAGAGGAGGCGGGAGTGGTGTAGTGGCGGCGGTGATGGAAATGTCGTCGTTTGGGGCTTGGGAACCTGAGACATTGTGCTGCTTTTATGATACCCCATATCAAAAAAAAGAATGATTTGTAGATGCATTTGAAGTAGGCATATCCATTTGCCGATGTTGCATTGAACATGTCTTGTTGCACGAACATATACTGAGTCCTGTCACTCTTCACCCAGTTGAAGTGTTACACACATGCCTGCCTTGATGCACAGTATCCAACATGATAGGACATGACGCACAGAGTATTTAGTCAATGTGTACTCATAGATAAAACGTATATAAGCTAACTCGAGGCCGTGACTATCGTGATAAAATCGGGGTGAATTTACAATTTGTAAGGGCAGTGGAAAGCAGAGATTATAATGCCCCAGCAGATTCCTACCAGTGATGCAGCAAGTCAAAAACAAAGGCGCGAATGGTGACCAAGGACTGCAAGGAGCGTATGTGGCCATGTGGCGGGAGAGACCTTGGTGTTTAGGAAGGCGGCGTTACTGTTTGTGTGTTTATGTGTGGCGTAGTGTGTATGTATCCATAACTACAAAGGAGATTGTGTAACGTATTTCAAGGCGAGAACATTCGGCTACCGGTAAGGCTGTAGGGCTGACGGGATATGGTGCGGATACCGGCCCGGTCCTAGGCGCTACCGCCTATGTCGAGCTTTGTGTACAGTGCATTCGACGTTAGAAGTACCTGCCATAACGTCCATCTTCGTATGCCGACAGCTGTTGGTTATTTTCGTTGATAGCGTAAACACTTACGATAACGCCTCTCTTGTCAGTGCCTGTTCGATAAGATTAGTCATCTGATCAAGTTGCAGCTTGTTCCAGTATGCTTACGTCCGTTTGGCAAGTGGTGTGCCTGCCATATACCGTTTGCCATTGAATTCGGTAGCCAATGTTGTAGTCGGCTGGCATCCATGGAAAATGCAAGTAACGATAGGAAGATGGGCAGGTCCCCTGTTAAACCTCCATAACCGACATACCCTGGCCCATGGTAGATATCTGGTAGGAGCATACGGTGCCAGAAGTGGGCGGAATCGTGGCATTGGAGCGCAGAGTGAGTCCCGGCGTTGGTTAGAGATGATGAATAGTCCGGATTGTGATTGAACCGCAAACAATGCCAGGACTCCGCGGCTGGTGGATTTGTGGCATCACCACGCAGTACCCAGAACCCGTGACCGTTTTTGAAGTACGTAGAGAAAACACTGTAGCTAGAAACACCGGGTGGTAGGGGGTGTCGCCATAATCCGATTGTCCGGCCGTCGCAGTACCACAAGTTGTACGATACGCCTCCATTCAAACGCTGATTATGCACACCCTGGGGGGGAATCCATTTCCCATCCTTATCATATTTCGGTGGGGTATTCGGGTCCTCACCAATTTCCTCTATACGGAAAAGGAATGGTGGCACCACAGGGTACAGTGGTGGTTGCTGCATGACGTCAGTAAACCAACCGCAGGTTTCCAGCCTTGGGGGTGTTAGACGTACACTCATCTCTAATCCAAGGCTTGTTTTCGTATACTAGGTTCTTGGCTAACCGTATAGTATGCTTAGCCGTACCGTGACTGCGTGCTTGCACTGGTCCAGGGTGCTCGATGTATCCTCACTCTCCGCATGTCTTTATCTTTCTCCGCAATGCGGCTCTGCATTTCAGGGATAACCACCCTGGTCCAAAGGTCAGAAGACAAGCTCCTGGATGACAACATTGCAGGAAAGAATCTCGGGCCAGCGTGTGATAAGCTGGGGGTTTCCCTTGAACAGGCATGGCGCGTAATCCTGCGCCGTTGCTGCAGCAAGTATGGGTAGGCGATAGCTGGAGGGACTCAGCCCAGTTCAGTTACCCCGCTGTATGTCATTATGGCCACTGGCCACTGGCCCGGTATTGTACGGTTGGCTTCCTTGCCCGGAAAGAGGTATCAGCAACCGAATACCGTGACTAGTTCCAATATGAGGTTTTTCCTGTAGAGAGCGATTTGCAGATTCGTACGGCGATTGATCTTGTACTCTGGAAATGTTGAACAAAATGTGGGGGCTTTGTATCTATCGACAATGTCAGCTGCGTGCCAGAAAAAAGCACTGTTGCCAGCCGGCCCTATCGCGCTTCAAGTGGTCTCATGGGCCGCATGAACACCAACCGACTTGGACCGGCCCGCCAGCAAATGGAGTGGCACGGCGCCCGCCCAAGAATGTTCAAGGGTGGATCCCTCCTAGCGAAGCGCCTCGTTTGTCCGCCACGGCACTTGTTGCGAGACAACGGAAGGGCTGGTCCGCCCGAGATACGGCTAGAGTCCTAGTCGAAATGTCTGTTGCTATTACGCCACGATAGGAATGGTAATCGAGTCCGGCAGATGTTCATGTTGAGATCCATTGGTTGCATGTGCTCTTCTTGGTATAGGCCAGTTCATACCCCGTATGTGACAAGGGAGACTCCATGCTTGATCTCGATCAATAAAACGAGTGGTGGACGGACAACGTGTGTTGATTTCCTATACATGTCCTCGTTGTAGGGATGGTGCTACTGCCGTGATGATCCACGCGTTCCCTGAACATGGGTGATAGTGGCTCGAGGATGCGGCTCTGCGTGACAAAGAGGGGTTATAAGCCGGCCAACGAACACTGTGGACCAACGTCTGTATGCCAGCGCTTATTTTGTCGATCGGCTGGCGAGTGCTTGCGACGGCTCATACTCGCACGGCGGCTATGCGAATCTTTGCTAGTAAGTGAGCTCGAGTTTTCTTTAGTGACGCATAATTGCGCAGCTGTTTGGTTTTGAATCGTCGGGAGCCGAGGGGATTCGAGGCTTAAGTAGACTTTGGAAGGATTCAGCTGACAGACAGAGGCCTGGCGCCAGGCAAACCGAGGGACCTCGTCCTGCAAGTTTGCCTTTTTTTTCTCTCCACGATCATGTGGGTTGGCAGCCTTCGATTGGTGAAAATGGTGAATGTACCGGTGAATATACATCGGCTGCAGCGGCACATGTTCCGCAATGCGCCGCGACAGCAGCATATTCGCTGATCTGGCCAAGGGTAGGGAGCAGCGGCCTGCATGATCGTCTACCCTTCTTCACCGGATACTGACATACTGACCTTTGCCACATACCTCCCTTCCTCGATAGCGGCAAGAGCCAACGGAAAATGGAAGCAAGTACTCACCGGTCGAAGCCGAACGAGATACAGGAGATGGTCATTACAAATGAGGTCCTGCGCACACTATCGAGGCGCAATGCCCAGCCGATGGGCATGCTGCTGCTGCCGCCCAGCGCAGTCGTGACAAGAGCCAGACGATCTCTTTGATTCCGTATCCGTGGCAGTGCCTAGATGCATAATCTTGTTGGACAAGGTGCACTTGCACTAAGACCCCTCCCGCACTGAGACGTTGGGTCTACCATCTCGGGAGGCCAGCACGAGTGTGTCCATGGTCCATGGTCGAATGAAGGACTGATGGTGTCTTGCAACCGACGAACCTCTTTTCTTCATGGCAACAGGAACGATAGGGGGAACCAACCTCGGGAAGCGCTATCAATGTGCAGGGTTTGTTTGCCTGCGCGTGGTGGAACGACCAATGGCGGTACGGGTTAGTTGGACGGGACTCTTTCTATGGAGACCCAGTTCAGAGTACGTCATGTTCCAGAGTAAGTATGCCGGCGTTCTCCATGATAGGGTACAAGGACCAAGAAGCCATGCATCTGTCAACTAGGATCGTTCATTCGATGAAGTGTTGCGACATGGCCGGGTTTGGTGGATACCGAGCCGTCAGATTGATATCGTCTCCACTGGCCAGGACCGGTAACATGAATAGACGACGCTCAAATTTTCGCCTCAGGACATGGCAGTTGTACAGATATGCGGGTCTTTGGCGCTTTGGCTGCCAGGGTTGAGTCGGGCGGCGTCATGCCAAGGGCGCGAAAATGGCCGGGCTCTCATTCGTCACTTCCACGGGCCGCTCCGTCGTGCCATCTCAACTACCACCGTGTTGCGAAACCCTGCTGCTAAGCATCCGTACAGCATCATGTCTTCTATGATGGAGACCCTCTTGCCTGAGGAGTCAGAGCCAGAAGGCGATACTGACAGAAGTGAGTCTTCGAGGTCCCATGTTCCTGCTGTTCTAACTTGACAGCTCTTTCCTGACCATTGTCTGACGTGAATAAAACAAAAGGACCTGACTGCCTATTTTCCGTATATAACATTAACATCACCATCACCATCAACAATTGCTAGCAATACTACCCTAGTTCTTCCTTCCCCCGTACTTGCTACGGCTGTTTTCTTCGTTTTCTTTCCAAGTCTGACAGCTCGAATCGGCTCTGCGTGGGGTACTTCAGCCCATTGGGCCCGAGCTCATCGTCGCCCTGGGCCCCCTATGGTTTTGCTGGCTTTTGCGGCGATACCACGATTCATAGATACAATTTTCTTGCCATTCCGTCTCTAAAACTGGCAAAAGCTTACGGGTTGAGCGCAAGCTATCCGTGGATCGTAGAGAGAGAGTGTGTGTGTGTGGGAGGGCCTTGCAACAACGATGAGATCTACATGGGTATGAGTCAAATGGATGTCACATGATGGAGGATCTGGTTGGGTGGAGAGAGAGAGGGCGGAGATCAATCTAGCTGATATCGTCGTGTGGTACCGAAGGCCACACGTAGATCGTAGACCCCAACTAAAGATAACACTATTAAAAAGCTTCCTAGACGAGTTGACCCGCTTGTTTGCTCTACAAATATTCAAGCTCTATTCTATTTGGAACTGGTTTAGAAGTTGGAAATGGGTTTTCTCTCACAATGGATCTAAAGGTGACACAGAAACCTTTAGCTGCTCGAAGAGACAAAGGCGCGTGAAAGGCGGAACGATCAACATTCCCAAGCCCTGCTTCATTGCCTACAAAAGCTGCAGCACATTATAGACCCTCTTGTAGCTACACGATTCTACAACACTCTCTTCTGCCCCCTTATTAGTCGACTACCAGAGGAGCTTCCCTTATGTATATTTGACTCTATATGCGACAATGTTGCAGGTCTACACTGCCTGCGCATAGTCTTGAGGACATTGCTTCGCCTTCTCAACAATAAATTAGCTATTTAGAGAGATGAGTAGTATCGTCCGTCTTCAGGGTATAGGCGAGGCGACGCTTTCTATATTAAGCATAATTACATGCTACTGTTTTGAAAGCTCTTACAGAGGGGCGGTCGTTGTGATACTTGCAGACGCTCGAATGATGCCCGAGAATATCAAATTTTTGACGATTGCAAGTTCCGACAATATTTTCGTCAGAGGCTCCGTCCTGAAGTCCGCTCGGCTTTCTACCCACTCGCTCTTACCTCTGATGGCCGGATCCCTGCACCAGAGCTGAGAAAGATGTTCCAGAGACTTCGAAGTCTAGGGCCAATCGATACGCCGAGTATTCCGCGCTGTCCGGGCGCTCTCCTGAGATGGCGTTTTTCAGCCCATCGTCGCATATAGGACAATGTGTATACTATAGCATGGGAGTACATGACGAGATAGGGGCTTCGCCAGGATCATTGCCAACGCTTCCTTCAAATTCGTGGCTGGTCTTGTCAAACCGCCATGGACGCGGCAAGAATGGCCAGCAGGTAGACCTCAGACCTCATTACCCAACAGATAATGACCGCACCGGCATCTCCTCGCAATGTCTTGTACTCAAGTATCAGAAAGACATCAGCATTTGTGAGAGGATAACCATGATAATGCCTACTTTTTTGAAGGTCCTTCCCACCGACTCTTGGCTGCATGCCATGGATACTGATACATATCCTCATCCGCAAGCAATCTAGATCAAGCCGCAGTGTAGAAACGTAGCTTGCTTCAATTACTACCGAAGGCTAAAGGATTGTTTTAGATGCAAGTACAGACCCTGAGTTCCGCTTTACGAGCTCCACCTTATGGCTTAACCACTCGCACGTCCCACCCTCAGTCGCATTTATTACTCCGGTTACATATCACCCAGCCTTACGGGAATGTTCGAGGCCATCTTCAGGCGCGTACGCATCGCCCTGCCGTCCCTGTCAATCTTCGATCAGGTTGCACACGAATGACTCGAGCCGAACAAGCATCCATCGTCATCGCATTCATCGCCCCATTCGATATGGCAAGACTCGATGAATCCATGAAATCAGGTGGATATGTCGACAAAGCAGCACATGAGTTTACACCGCCTCTTTTTCAGATACGACGGCAGTGGACCAGGATCACAGCAAGAGTATAAAAGAAATTCACGGCCAAATCAACAACTAGAGAGAGTACATACAAAATGAAGGACCTGTTTACTTTATAGTAGGCATAGGAGATGTTGTTCCAGTGAAATTTTGAGCATTTTTATATTTGCAGACCATTGTCATTTTCTGTCATATATAAAAAGAGGCAGTACGAAGCGTGCATCATGTACTAGAGAAACCGTGTATCACCCCACTGGGCAGCAGAAAGATCACAAGGAGTGTTACAGCAATACGTATATGGCGGCTGAGGCTAGCTCACATGTATGTGAGCTGGTTTGCCTTGGGAGAGGCACTAGGGAACATTCCAGAGGTGGTGATGAAGAGAACGTCCTGGATGAGGTCCAGCGTACGGCCGATATTTGACAGCAGCCGCGGAAGCCGAATAAAAAACGGTCTCGAGCGACGTTTTCTCGTAACGATTTATTTCTACCTGTCTGCATTAGGCTGGACAGCCGCGAGTTGCGTTGTTTCATTGGGCGCGATCCTTAGCTCGACAGCTCGTCGCAAAATAGTACAGATTGGGCGGGTTCCTTGAGATCCTGCCGCTATGATCACCCTAGGGACGCCCCGCAGGTACCGCACCCGGCAGGCCGCCTAGGGCGACTCACCAACGTAGCTAGAAGTGTGGTCTTACCAGACGATACAAGAAACACCGGCGTATTTCCAATTGGTGGTAATAGACCCCGGTCATACTCGTGTAATACAAGCACTCTAAGATGGACAGTCTAGACCGTGACATGTCCAGCTTGCAGCATGTTAGAGCAATTTGCATCTCTACCGGGTATGTAAGTCAGCATCGGTTAAGTTCCCCGGGTTTCACGTAACCTTGCAACCGCTTGGTACCTTGGCGACAGCGTAGATCGATCCGTTACTATGCTTTCTTGCTCTTGCTAAGGGAAGAAAATATTCTCTGGGCCTTGGTCATTCTATTGCTATAAACGCAGCTTCGGTCGGACCCATATTGGTAGAGCTGCGTTGGGGTGAGATTCAGGTTGGATGGTGTTGGGTGTACCGTTTCTTTCAGGCGTCCCATGGTGGACCCTGAGGACCCTGATGCGCGCAAGTTAGGATACTTGGCAAAACCTCAATTATATCGGACAGCAGGGCAGCCGTCAGAATCACAGTAAGCAGAGGCCAACGGGGCGTAAAGCAGTTATGTTAGGAAGACTGGCAGATGCCAGCAATGAAGAGTCCAGTTGACGAGAAAAGTATATAGCCCTCGAGCATTCCTCTTTATTCTTTCTCTCCATCACACACTCACATCTGCTTCTGTGATACAATCCAAACACAACACATCAACATCAACCACTCAATTGCTGAGACTCGCCTTAGTCTGAGAAACCACAACAATGCAATTCACCAGCACTCTCCTCTTCGCCATCCAGGCTGCTGGCGTCCTCTCAGCTCCCTACGCCGGCAACACAGGCGACGCTCCCGACCTCGCCAACTCCTCCATCCCACCCCCAAACACGCCATGGCTCAGCTTCTCGGATAAAGCCGTATGTGAAATCGAATTTTCTTGTTTTGCCCCTCCCCGATTCAATACTCTATGCCTGTACTCTAGCTCATGTCATGCCTGTATCCCAACACAATCCCAAGTGGGGAAACACTGTATCCGCCTTGCTCCCAAGACACACCTGAACAAGCAGTTACTGACCCCTCGGTCTTACAGAGTCCCCTCGCCGCCCGCGGCTGTGTCTCGAGCGCTCCCTACGGCTGTGATCTCGGCAAGAAACGCTGCTGGAAGGTCTGCGGTGATGGCGGACAGTGGTGCTGGACTGCCGGCGGTGACGGCTCTGGAGCCTGGAACGGATGTTCCGACTGGGGCCAATGCAACCAGGACCAGTCGTGCGGCAAGAACTGTAAAAATGCTGGAGAGTGCGGATGCAGCTGCTAGAGTATTTCGAGGGAAAAAAAAAGGGGGAAAGCCATGGGCTCGGTGCATGAGGTAGTCCTATTGAACTTTTGGGGCTAGAAACCCCCTTTGAGAGCTCTCATGACAGAGGGACCGGCTTACTTTGTCCGGGGGTTTTCTGTCAATGACAGTTTTGCAAATTAGTTTGTAATTCAACATGTTCATGGGCCATGTGCTGCGATCCTTGCACTTGCTAAGAGAAGATTGGGATCTTGTGGCCACGATGAGATCTACGTAGGTGTAGACATTTGGAAAAGTGATGGAATCAGGGCGCAGCAGTTGAGTCAAGTGTGTGTGTCGCATGGTGGAGAATCTGGTTGGGTGGAGGAGAGGGAGGCGGAGAGTTTCACTTGCTACACTGAGAGGCTATACCACTCTGTGATTCTGGTTCGTACTAAGTTAGGTAAGATTTGATATTGAATCTCCGTGTGCATTGCATGTCGACTAGGTGGGATAGTAGGTATTTGTGATTGTTTAATCCTGTAATATGCCATATAGGCGAGTCAGCTATATGGGCGACTCAACTGTACAGGTAAGTCAGCTATAGTTATTACGCTCTTTATTAAAACTTGTTTTGGTAGAACGTTTAGGTATTGTAGCTAATTCACCCCTGGAGTACCTTGTCAAGGATGTTGATATCGTACACTAAAAGGACTCACAAAAAAGACTCACAAAAAGACCCATCAGGTGCTAAATCTAGGAACAAATGAACAGGTTAGGACCTCTTGTTCTACAACAATACACGAAAGCTACGATCCTTCTCGCTCATCTTGGCTGCTGTCATATTCCTGGGTATCTTCAAACTGTACACCATATGTCCCACAACAATGTCTTTACACGCGCCAACCAGAGTCCCGATATCGCGTCTAATCTGCTCTTCCTCGCCAGCACAAGCTCGCACCAACCTATGCTCCGCATTCAGCAGCCTCAACCAGCTCTGTTCCATCATCTTCACACATCGATCAACAGCAATTTGCGCACTACATCCGTCGTTCCAAACGATGACCGGGATTGCGGAGTCGATGTCTCCGTCGTCGATTTCTTTTCGCAGGCTGACAATGTCGTTCCAGAGGGAGGCTGAGATGGCTACTTCGCGCGTTATAGCCACAAAAGCTTCGTGGTCCCAGATGGATTGGGGGAGTGTGAGTCCGTAGGCCCACTGCAAAACCGCGACACAAGGATTTGTGCCAACGGTACGGAGACGGCGTGCCGTGTAATCTTCCAACGTAGATATACCCCGCACCCAGGTAGCCTGGGAAGTGCGTACGCCGAGGACGAAGTCGTATATCGCTTCTGCGAATCGATCACGTGCTTCTGGGATAGTGATTAGCGGGGATCCGGCCTAGCACTATCAAGCAGTCGCGTGTACCTTTCGACTGCCCCTCATTCAGTGCTTTTCCGATACTAACCCAAGGACCGCAGTTGTGCAATCGACCAGGCGCTGGAACCTTGCCTTCGCGCTCTGGCTGGAGGCAATGCCTGATGAAGTTCAAGGTATCATCGCAGTATGCTTCAGTCTTCTCGCAGTCATTTGTAAGCGTCCCGCAGTCGATTTCATCATCCCAAAAGAAGAACTTCAGTCATCATCAGCAAACAGTCGGGAACAGGCAAATGGCCAGCATACCCAAGCTACCAGGTCCCCCAGAATAAGGAATTTATCTGTCTCGACATGGGTATAGAAATGTCCAACACAGAGCGCATTGTCGACCCTCATCTGCTTTTTTCGTATACTCTCTGTGCTAACGAAGGTCCGAAAGAAGGCCTCGAGGTGCTGCCTCAACATCTCGACATCCGGATGGAGCCGAGCCTCCCAGTCCGTATAGATATATCCCACATCTGGAACACGAATTTCTTGGCCCCGTAGCCTTTGGATGATTGTAACGCGGTGGTCCCGGCGCTTGGCAGAGACTTTGTCGGTAGTGACTTGAAGAGAAACAACCTGGACCGACGAAAGCTGGAAGTCCTCGTCATATACTGCCTTGGGCAACTACAACCAGTAAGCAAACTCAGGCTAAAAGACAAGGAAATAATACAAGACCCCTTACCTGTTTCCAAGTTTCTCCACCAATGCACCACAACTTAGCAACCCAATCCTTCAGCCCCATGATACCCAGCTAGCATACAATTTTAGGCTACACAGACCTTAGTGAGCGCCTCTCTTTCGCCTAAGAATACAATGCCCACCAGGCGTGCAGAGAACAAGGACTAGCAAGAGTTATCGCCCCCAGTAAAGTAGGACAATTTCACGACATGAATGCAGGAGAAGGGGGGGCGCAAGCCTCTTTTTTGTATCCCCTTTTTCTCTCAATGCCATGTCGCCCCAGAACCCGCTGTTGCAAATCACACACATGATGCGCCTCCGTCCGCTGACTCGTCCGTCCAATATAACCATCTTACTGTTCTAGACGCGCGGGGCACATTGTTGAGCATTTCCAAGTGCAGGCCTGGATGCATGGTGAGCATTCGCTCCTGCTTATCACGCTGCGACTTGCTGTGCCTGCTGGCCCGGTCGAAAGATCTTCTTTCCCTGCCGTCTTTGCTCCAACGAGTCAGGAAAGGAGGCATGACGACGTGACTCGGCGGAAAAGTTGCAGGCCTGCAGGAATTGGAGAACGAAAAAGGAATACAGTTCACGTAAGCGCGGAGGTGGCGTCTTGAACATGTTCCCCATGTGAGATTTACGTCAAGGATCTGGTCTCCTCTGGCGTTTGTTTCCTACCTTGCACTCCACGAGCCGGGAATAAATCCCGAGTAGACGTGTGTGTGTGTGTGTGTAGAAGTAGAGATCATGCATGATGTATTGTGTAAGAAGTTAGTTATTTTGTGTCAGACATTAACCCGGAAGCGAACAAAACCGCTGGCTTTTAGCGGTAGGTATGCAGTGACAACCAAGAGGAAAAAAAGGAGGAGAGAAAGCCCAGATATTGAAATTCTATTTTGTCATAAACCATGTAGGAATTACACTTGGCCCAATGGGAAAAAACAATCAATATCCTCCAACCGAACCTGTTGCTCTCACGCAACTTCCCTTTCCAGCTTCGTTCACGCACAGCGTACCGGAAACAATGGTGTATTGATTCTATATTCTCTCGTTCTGATTACAAATCATCATAGTGTATCAACACCCAGCTTTTGTTAGTCTCAATGTCTTTGCCAGTCATATTTTAACATGTATAGAACGATGCAGCCTTTTGTGGTGACGATGACATCTTCATGGGTGGTAGAGACACTAGTGGGGTTAAATGGATAAGATTAGGCTGCGGCGATTGAGTCAAATGTACATGTTTGTCGCATGACGGAGGTGTCTAGTTGTGGCCATTGGGTATATACACAAGGACTTATTCGATTCCAGCATTCAGCTCGCCTTACGCCACGCTCCTCACTCCATCACGTAAGCTGCAGCAAGGATAGTACGCGC
>Ga0265798_10004835_pt1 | contig 18420 bp, 17 predicted proteins | sample P3T30metagenome_FD_192430 | JGI IMG/M metagenome (GOLD analysis project Ga0265798, IMG submission 192430) | Plant litter microbial communities from East Loma Ridge, Irvine, California - P3 T30 | ecosystem: Environmental > Terrestrial > Plant litter > Unclassified | place: USA: California... | reverse complement strand
CGTCGCCTGCGACTCGCTGCCCTGAGCGGCGCGCGGCGCGCGGCGTGCGTCGACCGACGGGACGCGAGGAGGCGCGGGCCGGTCTCGTGACCGTGCCCGCGCCTCCGCGTCGGTCCCGTCGCCCGGGGCGGGCTAGCTGCCCTCGCCGTCGCGGGGCACCTGCGACGACGCGTCGCGGCCGGTGACGGGGTAGGGGCCGGTCATGCCCTCGCGGAGACGGGCCGCGGCGAGGATCCGGTCGCGCTGCAGGTACCAGCCCAGCACGAGCAGCGGGATGATCAGCACGAGCGACATGACGGTGAACGAGCCGATCGGCCAGTCGATCGCCATCAGCACGATGACCGCCACGAGGAACGCGAGCGTCAGCCAGCTCGTCACGGGGGCGCCCGGCAGGCGGAACGAGGGCTCCTTCGCCTTGCCCTGCCTGGCCCACTGCCGCAGCCGCATCTGGCAGAGGATGATCGTGCCCCACGCGGTGAGGATGCCGAGCGAGGCGATGTTCAGCACGATCTCGAAGGCGGTGTTCGCTCCGACGATCGCGTTCAGCACGACGCCGAGCAAGGTGATGCTCGCGGTGAGGAGGATGCCGCCGAACGGCACCCCGCCCTTCGACATCTTGGTCGTGAAGGTCGGGGCCGAGCCGTTCATGCCCATCGAGTGCAGCACCCGGCCGGTCGAGTAGAGGCCGGCGTTGAGGCTCGAGAGCGCCGCGGTGACGACGACGAAGTTCATGATCGAGCCTGCGACGTCGCCGATCTGAGGGTTGCCGATGCTCGCGAAGAAGGTGACGAAGGGGCTCTCGCCGGCCTTGTACGCCGTGTAGGGCAGCAGCAGCGACAGCAGCACGAGCGAGCCGACGTAGAACACGGCGATGCGGACGATGACCGTGTTGATCGCCCGCGGCACGACCTTCTCGGGGTTCTGCGTCTCGCCCGACGCCGTGCCGACGAGCTCGATGGCGGCGTAGGCGAAGACGACGCCCTGGACGACGATGACGGCGGGCAGCAGGCCGTTCGGCAGCACGCCCGACGACGCGATCACGGCCCAGCCGGTGTCGACGGACGCGCCGTCGTGGGTGACCGGGAAGGCCGCCGCGAGCCACACGACGCCCACGACGAGGAAGATCACGAGCGCCGCGACCTTGATGATGGCGAACCAGAACTCCATCTCGCCGAACACCTTGACGGCGAGGAGGTTGACCGAGAGCACGACGGCGAGCGCGACGAGCGCGAGCAGCCAATCGGGGGCCGCGGTGAACGCGCTCCAGTAGTGCAGGTACAGGGCGACGGCCGTGACGTCGACGATCGCCGTCATGGCCCAGTTGAGGAAGTACATCCAGCCGGCGGCGTAGGCGAACTTCTCGCCGAAGAACTCGCGGGCGTACGAGACGAACGACCCCGACGACGGACGGTGCAGGACGAGCTCGCCGAGCGCGCGGAGGATGAAGAAGGCGAAGACGCCGCAGACGGCGAAGACGATCGCGAGCGCGGGCCCGGCGCTCGCGAGCCGCCCGCCCGCCCCGAGGAACAGGCCGGTGCCGATGGCCCCGCCGATCGCGATCATCTGGAGCTGGCGCGGCTTGAGGCCGTGCTGGAAGCCCTCCTGCTCGTGGGAGAAGTCCTGCGGGACATGCTCCGTCTGGCGGGGGTCGCCGCCCTCGTTCCCGGGACTCGTCATGGGACGACCGTAGACCTCGGGCTGCACGTCGTGCACGTTCCTGACACGGGCTCAGTCGACGGTGTGCGTCGCACGGCCTGTACCCCACGCACCGCTCCGTCACGGTCAGGCCACGGCTGTCGCACAGCCGGGGCCCAGTGCCCGGCGAGGGAGGCGCGGGTAGCGTCGCCCCCGGACGTCACCCGAGGCGCCCCGCACCACCCCGCACCACCGCGCCCGACCCGTCGGACCTCCCGCCCGGGCGCCGCACGAGAGGCACCACCCCATGACCGTCGTCAGCATCGAGCCCCTGCGCCGCAGCGTCCGCATCCTCACGCGCGACGTCGCCCCCGGTCTCGTGCAGGTCTCGACCCCCGACCGCGTCCTCGGCTTCGTCCGCGACGACGGGGGCCGCTTCACCGCGCTCCGCGGCACCGACCCGCGCTCCGCGGACGAGGTCGGTCGCTACCCCAGCCGGGGACTGGCGCTGGAGGCGCTCCGACTCCGCAAGCGCTCGCTGTAGCCCGCGGCAGCGTCAGCCCTCGTCGCCGACGCCGGCGAAGAACGAGGTGAGCTCCCGGTCGATCCGTGCCCGCGCCTCCTCGTCGGTCAGCGTCGGCGTGCCGTCGCCCGGCTGCGGCCCGTACGAGCCGAACTGCGCGTGCGCGAGCCCGTCGATCTCGACGACGGTCGCGTCGGCCGGCAGCCTGTCGCGGTACCGGGAGATGTCGTCGGGCGTGCTGAGGCCGTCGTCCGAGCCGCCGAGGCTCAGCACCGGCAGGTCGTCGTCCGACAGGTCGGTCGTCGCGCAGTACGACCCGAAGAGCACGAGGGCGTCGACGGCGGGGTCGTCGGCGGCGTACTGACAGGCGCGCACCCCGCCGAGCGAGTGGCCGCCGACGGCCCAGGTCGAGATCTCCGGGGCGAGCGCCGTGACGTGGTCGAGCCCCCGCGGGTCGAGGATCCCGAACCCGAGCAGCGGTCGCTCGACGACCACCGTCACGCCGGAGGCGACGAGCTCGACGAAGGTCTGCTCGTAGGCCTGCGGGTCGACGCGGGCTCCCGCGACGAAGACGAGCCCCTGGTCGAGCGCCGTCGTCCCGGCGGGCCGCAGCACCACGGCGTCGGGGCTGTCGGTGACGGCGACCCGCGGGTCGGCGGCGACGGCGTCGAGCGAGGCGTCGGTCGCCGCCATGGGCGTCTCGGCCCACGTGAAGAACCCGGCCACGGCGAGGACGACGACGGCGAAGAGCGACAGCCCGACCGTCTTCAGCACCCGGCGGGCGCGAGAGCGGTGTCGGGCGGGGGTCGGCGACGTGGCGGGGACGTGACGGGAAGCTGGGCGTTGACTCACCGTTCCAGCATGGACGCGCCCGGGCCGGACGGGCTGGGCCCGCATCCGTCAAGGTGGTCGGATGCCTTGGTTGCCCCTGCTCGTCTCGCTCGTCTCCGCCGTCGTCCTCACCTTCGTCGTCTCCGCCGTCGTCGGCTGGGCCTTCGGCCTCGTCGCCAAGCGGAAGGAGTGGGCCCAGTCGTTCGTCGCCCGCATGCGACGCCCCTTCCGCTGGACGCTCCTCGTCTCGCTGCTCGCCGTCGCCCTCGCGACCTCGCTGCCGCCGTGGCTCGGGTCGGACTACCCCGGCCAGGAGGTCGTGTACCAGCTCTCGCGGGTCGCCGTCATCGTCGTCGTCGCCTGGTTCGTGGGCGCGCTCGCCATCTTCTTCGAGGACCTCGGGCTCTCGCGCTACCGCGTCGACGTCGCCGACAACCGCGTCGCCCGCCGCGTGCGCACCCAGGTGCTGATCCTCCGGCGCCTCACGCTCGTCGTCATCGTCATCCTCGCGCTGGGCGCCGCCCTGCTCGGCTTCCCGGGGGTGGAGGCCGTCGGGGCGAGCGTGCTCGCGAGCGCGGGCCTCGTCTCCGTCGTCGCGGGCCTCGCCGCCCAGTCGACCCTGGCGAACGTCTTCGCGGGGATCCAGCTCGCCTTCAGCGACGCCATCCGCATCGACGACGTCGTCGTGGTCGAGGGGCAGTGGGGCCTCATCGAGGAGATCACGCTGTCGTACGTCGTCGTCCACATCTGGGACGACCGTCGTCTGGTCCTGCCCTCGACCTACTTCACGACGACCCCGTTCGAGAACTGGACCCGCCGCAACAGCGAGCTGCTCGGCGCCGTCGAGCTCGACCTCGACTGGCGCGTCGACCCGGGCGCCATGCGCGAGGAGCTCGACCGCATCGTCGAGGGCACCGAGCTCTGGGACCGCCGCACGAAGGTGCTCCAGGTCACCGACGCGACCGGGGGCGTGGTGCGCGTGCGGATCCTCGTGACGGCCAAGGACGCCGGCACGCTCTTCGACCTCCGGTGCCTCGTCCGCGAGGAGATGATCGCCTGGCTGCACGCCTCGAGCCCGGCAGCCGTGCCGCGCCAGCGCGTGCAGATGGTCGAGGCCGAGCCGACGCCCGCCGGCCGACGCGGCCGCGGCCCGGCGTCGACGGCCGGGCAGGGCGGCCTCTTCAGCGGCGACAACGCCGACTCCGAGCGCACCGCGCTCTTCACGCAGGCCATCCCGATCCAGCACGACGCCGCGCCCGAGCCGCGTCCGTACGCGTCGTCGCTCGGGGCCGAGGCCGAGGTCGACCCCCACGTCGCCGGTCAGCCGGGCGGGCGTCCGACCGGTCGCCCCGACCGCTGAGCCGGGGCACAGACGGGAGGAGGCGCGTCCCGGTCACCCGGGACGCGCCTCCTCGTCGTCGTCGTCGTCGTCCGCGTCAGTCGTTCTCCTTGGCGGCCTCGACGACGTTGCCGACGGCGATGGCGGTGGTCGCCGCCCACGCGACCGCCGTCAGCAGCAGGCGCCAGTCGCGCGGCCCCGCGCTGAGGCTCTTGAGCAGGCTGATGCCGGAGAAGAGCGAGCTGATGATCGCTCCGTTGAAAAGGAATTTGCGCACTGGTCTCTCCTGGGTTCGGTGATGTCACCGTACCCGTCCGGTCGCGCGCGCGTCCCGGTCGCCTGGTCCGCCGCGACGGGCGCCGGCCGGAGAACGCAGGCCGCCCGTCCGGTGCACACCGTGCAGCGCGCGGAGCCGTAAGGTGAGCTGCCCGGCACCCCCGTCGCCCGGCTCGTCCCGTCTCGTCCCGGAGGTCTCGTGCGCACAGCTGTGCTCGGAGCGGTGCTGCTCGTCGTGGGCGTGGTCGCCGTCGTCGTCGGCGTGCTGACCGGGGAGGACCTGCTCGTCCTGCTCGAGCGCGTCGCCCCGGTGCTGGGCTTCGTCGTCGCCCTCACGGTGGTCGCCGAGCTCGCGTCGGAGGCCGGCCTCTTCGCGTGGCTCGCCAGCGCCGCCGCCCGCGCCGCCCGGGGCCGCGTCGTCGTGCTCTGGGCGGCCGTCGTCGCCCTCGCCCTCGTCTGCACCGTCTTCTTGTCGCTCGACACGACGGCCGTGCTGCTCACGCCCGTCGTCGTGCTCGTCGCGCGCGCCGTGGGGCTGCCGCCGCTGCCCTTCGCCCTCACGACGGTCTGGCTCGCCAACGCCGGCTCGATGCTGCTGCCGGTGTCGAACCTCACGAACCTGCTCGCCCTGCGCGCCCTGGGCGACCCGTCCCCGCTCGCGTTCGCCGCCCTCGTCGCCCCGGCGGCCGTCGTCTCGGCCGTCGTGCCCGTCGCGGCCGTCGGCCTCCGCTACCGCCGCGAGCTCTCGGGCCGGTTCACCCCGCCCGCCCCGGACGCCCCGGAGGACCGCGTGCTCTTCACGACCGCGGCGATCGCCGTGGCGCTGCTCGTCCCGGCGCTCGTGTCGGGCGTCGAGGTGTGGATCCCGGCCACCGCCGCGGCCGTCGTGCTCGTCGTCGCGACGGCCCTCCGCCGCCCCGCCGTGCTCCGGGTCGGCCTCGTGCCGTGGGGCACCATCCTGTTCGCGAGCGGCCTCTTCGTCGTCGTCGAGGCGGCCCACTCGCTCGGCCTCGCCGACGCCCTCGCCGTCGTCGTGGGCCAGGGCGAGTCGCTGCCCGAGCTGCTGCGCCTCGCCGCCGGCAGCGCGGTCGCCGCCAACGCGGTCAACAACCTGCCCGCCTACCTCGCGCTCGAACCGGTGGCGGGGTCGCCGCTCCGCCTCGTCGCCGTGCTGGTGGGCGTCAACGTCGGCTGCCTCGTCGCGCCGTGGGCGTCGCTCGCGACGCTCCTCTGGCACTCGCGCCTCACGTCGATGGGCGTCGAGGTGCCGTGGGGCAAGGTCGTCCTCGGCGGGCTCGGCGTGGCCGTGGTGGCCGTGCCGCTCGCCGTCGTGGCGACGGCGCTCGCGGCCTAGCCGGGCGGAGGGCGCCGCCGGTCAGGCCCGCGTCGGACGACGAGCGGGGCGCCGCGCGGCGAGGTGGGTGCGCGCGAAGGCGACGGTGCGCCTCAGGGAGTCGACCCGCGCCTCCTCGGGGTCCGTGCCGTCGCGACGGTCGTTCGCGTGGACCTCGGCGACCACCGAGCCCGACCAGCCCGAGCCCGCCAGGTGCGCCAGCACCTCGGCGACCGGCTGCGTGCCCGTGCCCGGCACGAGGTGCTGGTCGACGAGGCCGCCGGGGCGCGTCGAGAGCACGCCGTCGCAGAGGTGCACGTGCCGGAGGCGGGGCCCGAGCGCGAGCGCCAGGTCGAGCGCGTCGCGGCCGGCGACCGCCGCGTGCGAGATGTCGAGCGTCGCCGCGTCGACGTCGAAGGTCGAGGGGTCGTGCCCGGGGGAGTAGACGTCGGCCCGCACCGGCCCGAGCCGCCACGGGAACATGTTCTCGACGGCGAGCCCGACGCCCGTCGTCGCCGCGACCTCGTGGACCGTCTCGAGGAACCCGGCGGCGTGCCGGCGCTGCCAGCGGAACGGCGGGTGGACGACGAGGGTCGCGGCGCCGAGCTCCGCCGCGAGGTCGGCCGACCTCTCGAGCTTCTCGCGCTGGTCGCGGCCGAAGGCGAAGTGCGCGGCCGGCAGCACGGGCGCGTGCACCGACAGCACCGGGAGCCCCCAGCGCGACGAGGAGGCGCGGAGCAGCCGGGCGTCGCGCGTCCGTCGATCGCCGGTCACCATCACCTCGACCCCGTCGAAGCCGGTCGTCCGGGCGAGGCGGAACGCCTCGTCGACGGAGCGGGGGGAGACGCAGGACGTGCTCATTCCGACCGTGATCACGCCGCCAGGCTACGGTCGGCGCCGCGCGCGGCGCGGGCCGTCGCGGTGAACGTCGCGAGAACGCTCGATGGACGTCGGGCCGCCGCCCGAGGCAGGCTGGGTCGATGAGCCCGTACGTCAAGCAGCACGCCCACGCCCCCGACGGGTTCTTCGAGGCGGAGGCCGCCGGCCTCGCCTGGCTCGCCGAGGCGACGGCGGCCGGCGGTGCCCGGGTCGTCCGGGTCGAGTCGGTCGCCCCCGGCCGCATCGTCCTGGAGGAGATCGCGGAGGCGCGGCCCACGGCCGAGCACATGCGCGCCTTCGGTGCCGCGCTCGCCGCCACGCACGCCGCCGGGGCCGAGGCGTTCGGCGCACCGCCCGCCGGGTGGGCCGGGCCGACGTTCATCGGCAGCCGGCCCCAGGAGTCGACGCCGACCGAGTCGTGGGGCGCGTTCTACGCGGCCCAGCGCGTGCTGCCGTTCGCGCGGATCGCCGTCGGGGCCGGCTCGCTGACCACCGGCGAGCTCGAGGTGGTCGAGCGCGCCTGCCGGGCGGTCGCGGGCGGCTCCTTCGACGACGGGTCCGCTCCGGCGCGCCTGCACGGCGACCTCTGGGCCGGCAACGTCCTCGCGGACCTCGACGGGGTCGTGCTCATCGACCCCGCGGCTCACGGCGGTCACCGCGAGACCGACCTGGCGATGCTGCAGCTGTTCGGCTGCCCGCACCTCGACGCGGTGCTGGCGGGGTACGAGGCCGCCTCGCGCCTCCGGGCGGGGTGGCGCGAGCGGGTGCCGCTGCACCAGCTGCACCCGCTGGCCGTGCACGCGGCGGGCCACGGACGCGGCTACGGGACGGCGCTCGTCGGCGCGGCCGAGGCCGTGCTGCGCCTCGGCTGACGGCCACGGCCCGCGACGGCGACGACCCGCTCGGAGGCGCGGGCCGGGGGACAGCCCCGCCCCGGTGCCGATCACGGCCGCGCTGATAATCTGGCCGTCCCGCGCCACCGCGGGGCTGACCCCCGGAGCTGATCGACCCCCATGCCAGACACCGCCGACCGTCGCTACAGTTTCGTCGTCGTCTCGAACCGCCTGCCCGTCGACCGCGTCGTCGCCGACGACGGCTCGGCCTCGTGGCAGCACTCGCCGGGCGGCCTCGTCACGGCCCTCCAGCCCGTCATGCGCGCCAACGAGGGCGCGTGGGTCGGCTGGGCCGGCCAGCCCGACCTCGAGTTCGAGCCCTTCCGCGACGACGGCATCGAGATCGTGCCCGTGCCGCTCAGCGCGGAGGAGGTGCAGCGCTACTACGAGGGCTTCAGCAACGACACCCTCTGGCCGCTCTACCACGACGTGATCGCCGCGCCGACGTACCACCGCGTCTGGTGGGAGTCGTACGTCCAGGTCAACCAGCGTTTCGCCGACCGCGCCGCCGAGATCACGGAGGAGGGCGGGACGATCTGGGTGCAGGACTACCAGCTGCAGCTCGTGCCGCGCATGCTGCGCGAGGCCCGCCCCGACCTCACGATCGGCTTCTTCAACCACATCCCGTTCCCGCCGCTCGGCATCTTCTCGCAGCTGCCCTGGCGCACGCAGATCCTCGAGGGGCTGCTCGGCGCCGACGTCATCGGGTTCCAGCGCGCCGACGACGCGTCGAACTTCTCCCGGGCCGTCCGCCACCTGCTCGGCTGGTCGACGACCCGGCCGTACGTCGAGGTGCCGGTCGACGACGAGCGCGCCGAGACGTCGCGTCGCGGCCGCAAGGTGCGGCGCGTGCTCGCGAAGCACTTCCCGATCTCGATCGACGCCGCGAGCTACGAAGAGCTGGCGGCGCGGCCCGACATCCAGCAGCGCGCCCGTGAGATCCGCGAGGGGCTCGGCAACCCGAAGACCGTCATGCTCGGCGTCGACCGCCTCGACTACACGAAGGGCATCCGCCACCGCATGAAGGCGTTCGGCGAGCTGCTCGCCGACGGCCGCCTCTCGGTCGAGGACGCCACCCTCGTGCAGGTGGCGAGCCCGAGCCGCGAGCGGGTCGAGACGTACAAGACCCTCCGCGACGAGATCGAGCTCACCGTCGGCCGCGTCAACGGCGACTACGCCACGATGAGCCACACCGCCATCAGCTACCACCACCACGGCTACCCGCGAGAAGAGATGGTCGCGCTCTACCTGGCGGCCGACATCATGCTCGTCACGGCCCTCCGCGACGGCATGAACCTCGTCGCGAAGGAGTACGTCGCGGTCCGCCGCGACAACGACGGCGTGCTCGTGCTCAGCGAGTTCGCCGGCGCGGCCGACGAGCTGAAGAGCGCCCTGCTCATCAACCCGCACGACATCGGCGGCATGAAGAACACGATCATGCGCGCGATCGAGATGCCGCGGCGCGACCGGGCGACGCGCATGCGGTCGCTCCGCAAGCGCGTGCTCGAGAACGACGTGGCCAGCTGGTCGGCGTCGTTCCTCCAGGCGCTCGAGAACGTGCGCCCCGGCCAGCAGATCACCCCCGCGAGCGAGGACGACCAGTCATGACCGACACCACCGCCGCCGAGGCCGCCCAGACCGCCCTCTCGGACGCGCTCGGCCGTCTCGCGACGACCCCGCGCCTCCTCGTCGCCCTCGACTTCGACGGCACGCTCGCGCCCGAGGTCGACGCCGCCATGGAGGCGCGGGCCCTGCCCGAGGCGCTCGACGCGATCCGCAGGCTGGTCGCCCTCGACGCCACGACGGTCGCCCTCGTCTCCGGGCGCGACATGTCGTCGCTGACCCGCATCGCCGAGACCCCCGACGAGGTGCTGCTCGTCGGGTCGCACGGCATCGAGGTGCGCGTCGACGGCCACACGACCTCGCTCACGGAGGAGGAGCTCGCCCGGCGCGAGGTCATCTCGTCGGTGATGCACGGCGCCGCCGACGGCCGCGAGGGCGTCTTCGTCGAGGAGAAGCCCGCCGGGCTCGCCCTGCACACGCGCCTCGCCGACGCCGAGACCACGCGCGAGGTGCGGGCCGCCGTGCACGACGGGCTCGTCGACGTGGCCGGCGTCCACGAGCGCGAGGGCAAGAACGTCCGCGAGTACGCGGTCCGCGCCACGGGCAAGGACGACGGCGTGGCCCGGCTGCGGGAGGCCGTCGACGCGACGGCCGTGCTGTTCGCCGGCGACGACGTCACCGACGAGGACGCCCTCCGGTCGCTCTCCGGCTCCGACGTCGGCGTCAAGGTCGGGGCGTCCGACCTCGAGACGGCGGCGGCCCACCGCGTGGGCGACCCGTGGGCGGTGGCCCGGCTGCTGCACGAGCTGGCCGACCTGCGTGAGCACCTCGGCCACGCCTGAGCCTCACGTCGGGGCGGATGCTCCTCCTGCGGGCGAGGTCCCGTCAACTCGTCCTCGGCGGATCCAGGCGCTCCTCCCAGGTGGCCGCCAGGTAGACTGACCTTCCCGCCCGACTCCCCGTCGCCGCTCACCCGATGCACGCGACGAGCTCGACAGCCGACGGAGGTGCCCCTGTGATCGTCGCACTCTCGTCGTTCGTGCTGGCCGCGATCATCGTGGCCTCGATCGGCCGTCGTCTCGGTTCGTGGCTCTTCGTCTGGGCCTCGGTCGTGCCGTTCGCCGTCATGGCCTACACGGCCACGCAGGGGCCCGCCGTCCTCGCCGGCCAGGTGCCCGTCGACTCGGTCGAGTGGATCCCGCAGCTCGGCATCAGCCTGACGCTGCGGCTCGACGTCCTGGCCTGGGTGCTCGCCCTCGTCGTCACCGGCGTCGGCGGACTCGTCCTGCTGTACTGCGCCCGGTACTTCCGGCCCGACGAGAAGTCGGTCGCCCGCTTCGCGGCCGTCCTGGTCGCCTTCGCGGGCGCCATGTACGGGCTCGTCACGAGCGACGACGTCTTCGTCCTCTTCGTCTTCTGGGAGGCCACCAGCGTCTTCTCGTACCTCCTGATCGGGCACTACACCGACAAGCAGGCCAGCCGCGGTGCCGCCCTGCAGGCCCTCATCGTCACCACGGCGGGCGGGCTGGCGATGCTCGTCGGCCTCGTGCTGCTCGCGGTGGCCGGCGGCACGTCGTCGCTCGCCGAGCTCGTCGCGTCGCCGCCGTCGGGCACGGTCGTCACCGTCGCCGTCATGCTCGTGCTCGTCGGGGCGCTCAGCAAGTCGGCGCTCGTGCCGTTCCACTTCTGGCTGCCCGCCGCCATGGCCGCCCCCACGCCCGTCAGCGCGTACCTGCACGCCGCCGCGATGGTGAAGGCGGGCATCTACCTCGTCGCGCGCCTCGCGCCCGGCTACCACGACGTGCCCGGCTGGCAGGGGGTGATCGTCACGGTCGGGGTCGTGACGATGCTGCTCGGCGGGTACCGCGCCCTCCGCCAGCACGACCTCAAGCTCGTGCTGGCCTACGGCACCGTCAGCCAGCTCGGCTTCCTCACCATCGTGGCGGGCTACGGCACGCGCGACGCGGCCCTCGCGGCCCTCGCCCTGCTCGTCGCGCACGCGCTCTTCAAGGCCACCCTCTTCCTCGTGGTCGGCGTGATCGACCACCGGGCCGGCACGCGCGACCTGCGCAAGCTCTGCGGGCTCGGACGGCAGGCGCCCGTGCTCGTCGTGATCACGATCCTCGCGCTCGCCTCGATGGCGGGCGTGCCGCCGACCTTCGGCTTCGTCGCCAAGGAGGCCGTCCTCTCGGCGCTGCTCGCCGACGCCGAGCACGGCTCGGCCTGGGGCTGGATCGCCCTCGTCGGCGTGGTGGTGGGCTCGATCCTCACCGTCGCCTACAGCCTCCGCTTCCTCTGGGGCGCGTTCGCCCGCAAAGCGGACGTCGAGCCCGTGGAGTTCGTGCGCGAGCACCTCGACTTCCTCCTCTCGCCCGCCGTCCTCGCTGTCCTCGGCCTCGCGCTCGGCTTCGTGGCGGGGCCGCTCGACCGCGTGTTCACGCTCTACGCCGACACCGTCCCGGCCGTCGAGGGCGAGCACGGCCCCTACCACCTGGCGCTCTGGCACGGCTTCGAGCCGGCCCTCGGGCTGACCGCGCTCTCGCTCGTCGTCGGCGCGGCGTTGTTCTGGCAGAAGGAGCGGGTGGCGCACGTGCAGAATGCGGTCTCGTTCCTGCCCCGCGCCTCCGACGGGTACGTCCGCATCATGACGGCGATCGACACGACGGCGTCGCGCACGACGGCCACGACGCAGCGCGGGTCGCTGCCCTTCTACCTCGGCACGATCCTCATCGTCGTCGTGCTCTCGTCGGTCGTGACCCTCTCGCTCAACCGCAGCTGGCCGGACGCCGCCGAGCTCTGGGACTACCCGGCGCAGCTCGCCGTCGGCGTGCTCATGATCATCGGCGCGGTCGCCGCGGCGCGCTCGAACAAGCGCTTCCAGGCCGTCGTGCTCGTGGGCGTCACGGGCTACGGCATGGCGGCCCTCTTCGCCCTGCACGGCGCGCCCGACCTGGCGCTCACCCAGGTGCTGATCGAGACCATCACCCTCATCGCCTTCGTGCTCGTGCTGCGGCGCCTGCCCGCCCGCCTGGGCGACCGCAACGGCCGCAGCCACAGCGTGCTGCGGGCGGTCATCGCCGTCGCGGTCGGCTGCACGATGGCGACCATCGCCGTCGTCGCGCTCGGCGCGCGCTCGGGGGCGACGATCTCGGGGGCGTTCCCCGACCTCGCCGTCACGGGCGGCCACGGCAAGAACGTCGTCAACGTGACCCTCGTCGACATCCGCGGCTGGGACACGATGGGCGAGATCAGCGTGCTCATCGTCGCCGCGACCGGCGTCGCCAGCCTCGTCTTCCTCACCTCGCGCACCGACATGCTGCCGCGCCCCGCGCGTCGCACCCGGGCGCAGCGCTTCCTCGCCCGCGTCCGCCCCGAGCGCGAGCCCGCCCCCGAGCGCCCCGAGAACGTCGCGCCGCAGGCCGGCCCCGAGGACGCCGACAGCGAGGGCGACCGCAGGGCGTGGCTGCTCGCCGGGCGGAAGCTCGCGCCGCAGAACCGGTCGATCCTGCTCGAGGTCGTCGTCCGGCTGCTCTTCCACGCCATCGTGGTGGTCTCGATCTACCTGCTCTTCGCCGGGCACAACCTGCCCGGCGGCGGCTTCGCCGGCGGCCTGGTGGCGGGCATGGCCTTCGTCGCCCGGTACCTGGCGGGCGGGCGCTTCGAGCTCGGCGCCGCGGCGCCCCTGGACGCCGGCAAGGTGCTCGGCACCGGGCTCCTCGTGGTCGTGCTCACGGCCGTGGTGCCCCTCTTCCTCGGGGCGGACGCCCTCACCTCGACCTGGTTCGAGGGCGAAGTGCCCGTGCTCGGCCACGTCGAGTTCGTCACCTCCACCTTCTTCGACATCGGCGTCTACCTCGTGGTGGTCGGGCTCGTGCTCGACGTCCTCCGCAGCCTCGGCGCCGAGGTCGACCGGCAAGAAGAAGAGGACGACCGCGGCGACGCCTCGGTCACCGCCACGACGAAGCAGGAGGTCGGCTCGTGAGCATCTCCCTCGTCCTCGTCGTCGTCATGGCCGCGCTGTACTCGTGCGGCATCTACCTCATGCTCGAGCGCAGCATGACCCGGGTGCTGCTCGGCTTCCTGCTCGTGGGCAACGCGACGAACATCCTCATCCTCACCATGTCGGGCCGGAAGGGCGCCGCCCCGATCGTCGACGGGCAGGCCGACCCGTCCGAGTTCGCCGACCCGCTGCCGCAGGCCCTCGTGCTCACGGCCATCGTCATCACCTTCGGCGTCTCGGCCTTCCTCCTGGCGCTCATCTACCGCTCGTGGCGCCTCGCGCAGGAGGACGACGTCACCGACGACCTCGAAGACCTCGAGATCGGCATCCGCGGGGTGCCGAGCGAGAAGGAGGCCGAGCAGGGCGACGGCGACGACCAGGCGGGCGGCGACACGGAGTTCGGCGACCGGGCCGAGGCGGCCGTGCCGGGCGGCCACCAGGACGAGGTCGACGAGGACGACGACGCGTGGGACCACGCCCCGGCCGAGACCGCACCCCTCGCCGACCCCGAGCACGCGCCCCACCACGACCCCGACCACCCGGAGCGCAGCCGAGACGTCGGCGCGTACCGCACCGACGACGACCACGACCCGAGGGGAGACCGCTCATGAACGTCGACTTCCTCGTGCCGCTCGTCGTCCTGGTGCCGCTCCTCGGCGCCGCCACCGCGCTGATCGCCACGCGACGCCCGCGGCTCCAGGCCGTCCTCACGATCGCGGCCCTCGCGATCGTCGTCGTGATCAGCGTCGTGCTCCTCGTCGTCGTCGACCGCGACGGCGCGATCGCCGTGCAGATCGGCGGGTGGGAGGCGCCCTTCGGCATCCTCCTCGTCGTCGACCGGCTCGCCGCGCTCATGCTCACGATCTCGTCGATCGTGCTGCTCGCCGTGTTCGTCTACTCCGTCGGGCAGGGCTCGGCCGACGGCGACGGCGACGCCCCGGTCTCGATCTACAACCCGACGTACCTCATCCTCGCGGCGGGCGTCTTCGACGCCTTCGCCGCGGGCGACCTGTTCAACCTCTACGTCGGCTTCGAGATGCTGCTCATCGCCAGCTACGTGCTGATCACGCTGGGCGGCACCGAGCAGCGCATCCGGGCCGGCGTGACGTACATCGTCGTCAGCCTGCTCTCGAGCGTGCTGTTCCTCGCCTCGATCGCGATGATCTACGGCGCCCTCGGCACGGTGAACATCGCCGACATCGCGCAGAAGATGGACACCATCCCGCCCGACGTGCAGACGATCATCCACGTCATGCTGCTGACGGCGTTCGGCATCAAGGCCGCGATCTTCCCGCTGTCGTTCTGGCTGCCCGACTCGTACCCGACGGCGCCCGCGCCCGTCACCGCCGTGTTCGCGGGGCTGCTGACGAAGGTCGGCGTCTACGCCATCATCCGCACCGAGACCGTGCTCTTCGTCGAGAGCAACGTCAACGTCTACCTGCTGATCATCGCCCTCCTGACGATGGTCGTGGGCATCCTCGGGGCGGTGGCGCAGGCCGACATCAAGCGCCTGCTCTCGTTCACCCTGGTCAGCCACATCGGGTACATGATCTTCGGCATCGCCCTCGGCACGGTCGAGGGGCTGGCCGCGACGATCTACTACGTCGTGCACCACATCACCGTGCAGACGACGCTGTTCCTCGCGGCGGGGCTGATCGAGAGACGAGGAGGCACGGCCTCCGTCCTGAGGCTCGGCGGGCTCCTCAAGGCGGCCCCGGTCGTCGCCGTGCTCTTCTTCATCCCGGCGCTCAACCTCGGCGGCATCCCGCCCTTCTCGGGCTTCATCGGGAAGGTGGCGCTCTTCGACGCCGGGGCGCGCCTCCACGACCCCCTCGTGTACGTGCTGCTCGGGGCCGGCGCGCTCACCTCGCTGCTGACGCTCTACGCCCTCATGCGTGCCTGGAACCTCGCGTTCTGGCGCCCGAAGAGCGAGGTCGAGAACCACGAGTCGCCCCTCACGGAGCGCCTCGAGGAGGCCCCCGGCCGCACGCAGGTGCAGCAGAAGCGCGCGAACCCGCGCACGATGATCGGCGCGACGGCGGGCATGGTGCTCGTGACCCTCGTGCTGACGGTCGCCGCCGGCCCGCTCTACGGCGTGGCCGAGCGCGCGGCGGGCCGGGTCTACGGCTCGAACGCGTACGTCCAGCTGGTCTTCCCCGACAGCGAGGGCGAGAGCACGACCCCCGAGGAGAGCCTGCCGTGACCGCTCGCCCGTCGCCCCACGAGGTCGGTCGCAGCCTGCTGAGGCAGCTGCCGCTGCTCGTCGGGCTCGTCGTCCTGTGGATGTTCCTCTGGAACCAGCTGACCGTCCTCTCGCTCGTCTCGGGCGTGGTCGTGGCCCTCCTCGTCACGCGCGTGTTCTTCCTGCCGCCGGTCGAGCTCAGCGGCCGGTTCAACCTCGGCTGGGCCGTGGTCTTCCTCGGGCGCTTCCTGTTCGACCTCGTCGTCGCCTCCGTCGAGGTGGCCTGGAAGGCCGTCCGCCCCGCGGGCGTCCGGTCGAACGCCATCGTCGCCGTCCAGCTGCACACCCGATCGGACTTCATCATGACCCTCGTGGCCGAGGCGGTCTCGCTCGTCCCCGGCTCGCTCGTCGTCGAGGCCGACCGGGAGCGCTCGATCCTCTACATGCACGCCCTGGCCGTCGAGGACGCCGACGGCGTCGAGGAGGTGCGCGCGTCCGTGCTCGGGTTCGAGAAGCGCATCGCGCGCGCGCTCGGCAGCGAGGACGACCTCCGACGCATCGCCGCGGGCGTCCCCGCGACCGACGACGCCACGACCGACCGGTCGTCGGCCGACGTGCCCGTCAACGAGAAGCGGAAGGGGGTCGCGTCGTGACCGTCGTCGCCTGGTTCGTCGGCATCCTGTTCGCCTTCGCGGCGCTCGCCTCGGTGTGGCGCATCGTCCGCGGGCCCTCCATCCTCGACCGCATCATCGCCTCCGACATGCTCCTGACGACGCTGATCTGCGCGCTCGCCGCCGACATGGTCTTCGGCCACCACACGCGCACCCTGCCCGTCATCATCGTGCTGGCGCTCACCGCGGTCTTCGGCTCGATCACGGTCGCCCGCTACGTCTCCCGGCAGGACCCGTCATGAGCGAGACCTTCTACGACGTCGCCAGCTCGGTCATGCTGATCGCCGGGGCCCTGCTCTCGGTGGCCGCGGGCGTGGGCCTGCTGCGGTTCCCCGACGCGCTCTCGCGCATGCACGCCGCCACCAAGCCGCAGATCTTCGGCCTCGTGCTCGTGCTCGCCGCGATCGCGCTCGACCAGCACACCCTGGCGACGATCGCCTCCCTGCTGGTGGTGCTGCTCTTCCAGATGCTCACCGCGCCGATCTCGGCCCACATGATCGGCCGGGCCGGCTACCGCAACGGCGACCTCCGTCGCGACCTGCTCGTCGTCGACGAGCTCGACGAGGCCGTGGCCCGGGCGGGGGAGGAGCTCTCGTCCGACGGCGACGACCTCTCCGAGGTCGACACCTCGACCCTGCCGGTGGGCTCGGCCGACGCCCTCGCGGTCGAGCTCGACCGGCTCGACGGCCTCGACGACTCCGAGGGCGACGACGCGGCGCACGACGACCCGGCGCGGGAGCGCGAGCACGACCCTCGTCACCCGGAGGACCCCGGGCTGTCCTGACGGCCCGCCAGAGCGATGACCGACCCCCACCAGACCCGACCGGTCGACACGGCCGCGCGGCTCGAGGCCGACCCCGACCTCCGCGCCGCCGTCGCCGCGGAGTACGGGGGAGGCCAGCCCCTCGACGACCTGCTCGCGTCGCTCTCGGCGCAGGGCGCGGCCGGTTCCGGCGTCCGCGACGACGACCTCGGCGAGGCGGTCTTCGGGCGTCCCGCACCCGGGGGCGACCCGGCGGCGTCGGCGGGCGCCGCCGAGGCGTGGCAGCGGCGCCACGACGACCGGCGTCGCGACGAGGCCGAGCTCCGTCGGGCGCTCGAGGCCGTCACGTCGGGCACCGACGTGGCCGCGGGTCGTCGCCGCCGGCGCCGGAGGCGCGGGGCGGCCCTCGCCGCCGGCGCGCTCGTCGTCGTCGTGACGGCCGTCGTCGCGGTCGTCGCCCTCGCCGGTCGCCCGGCGGACGCCCCCGTGGCGCCCACGGCGTCGGCCTCCGCCACCGACGACGCCTCGCTCGTCGCCGAGCGCCTCGCCGCGCCCTTCTTCGACCGGGAGCAGGTGCCGTCCGACGTCCCCACCTCCCGCGCCGCCCGCGCCTTCGAGGGCCTCGACCCCGAGTCGTTCCGCCGGTCGGCCACGGGGGAGGGCGACGCCGCCTACGTCGCGCGGTCGACCTCCGGCGACTGGTGCCTCGTCGTCGCCGAGACGGCGTCCGAGCAGGTCGCGTGGTCGTGCGCCGCGGCGGCCGACGTCCTCGCCGCGCCGATCGAGATGCACGTCACCTTCCCCGGCGACCGCGAGGTCGTGGCCACGTGGGACCTCCGCTCGGCCACCGTCACCCTCGACGACCATCCTGGCGACGACGGCTGACCGGAGGCGCGGGGCCGGGTCACGCACGCGGCGCGGCGGAGTCGGCGGCGGGCCCTAAACTCGACCCATGCCAGAGAAGGACACCCAGGCCGGGATCGACATCAAACCGCGCAGCCGCGTCGTCACGGACGGCGTCGAGGCGACCACGTCGCGGGGCATGCTCCGCGCGGTGGGCATGGGCGACGAGGACTGGGAGAAGCCCCAGATCGGCATCGCCAGCAGCTGGAACGAGATCACGCCCTGCAACCTGTCGCTCGACCGCCTCGCGCAGGGCGCGAAGGAGGGCGTGCACGGCGGCGGGGGCTACCCGCTGCAGTTCGGCACCGTCTCGGTCTCCGACGGCATCTCGATGGGCCACGAGGGCATGCACTTCTCGCTCGTGTCCCGCGAGGTCATCGCCGACAGCGTCGAGGTCGTCATGAACGCCGAGCGCCTCGACGGCAGCGTGCTGCTCGCCGGCTGCGACAAGTCGCTGCCGGGCATGCTCATGGCCGCGGCCCGGCTCGACCTCGCCAGCGTCTTCCTCTACGCGGGCAGCGTCGCCCCCGGCTGGGTCAAGCTCAGCGACGGCACCGAGAAGAACGTCACGATCATCGACTCGTTCGAGGCCGTCGGCGCCCACAAGGCCGGCACCATCAGCGACGACG
>Ga0265798_10004834_pt1 | contig 18421 bp, 17 predicted proteins | sample P3T30metagenome_FD_192430 | JGI IMG/M metagenome (GOLD analysis project Ga0265798, IMG submission 192430) | Plant litter microbial communities from East Loma Ridge, Irvine, California - P3 T30 | ecosystem: Environmental > Terrestrial > Plant litter > Unclassified | place: USA: California... | reverse complement strand
AGGACGAGCGCTGGCACCTGCGCAAGGACGGCAGCCGCTTCTTCTGCAGCGGCGTTACCACGCCGCTGCGCAACGGCGACTTCTATGGCTACGCAAAAATTGCGCGCGACGAAACCGCGCGCGAGCGCCAGGGCAAGGAGCGCGAACAAGCCCTCAACCGCGAACAGACCGAGCGCTCGGATGCCGAGAACGCGGCCGCGCTGAAGGACGAATTCCTGGCCGTGATGTCGCACGAGCTGCGCCATCCGCTCAACATGATCCACATTAACGTCGAACTGCTGTCGCGCATGCCCGAGCTGCGCGGCTCGCCCAACTTCATGCGCGCCGCCGCGATCATCCGCGGCTCGGTGATGAGCCAGGCCAAGATCATCGACGACCTGATGGACATGTCGCGCGTGCGCACCGGCAAGCTGTCGCTCACCATGGCGCCGGTGGTGCTCGACACGCTGCTGCAGGGCATGGTCGACGCGGCGCGCAACGACCCCGCTGCGCACGACATCGCGATCGAATTCACCGGCGGCGCCGACAACCTGCCGGTGCTGGCCGACGTGGTGCGCATCGAGCAGGTGGTGATGAACCTGCTGAGCAATGCGATCAAGTTCACGCCGAAAGGCGGGCGCATCGAGGTGCATCTGGCGCGCGAGCCGGAAGCGCTGCGCATCGACGTGGCCGACAATGGCCAGGGCATCGCGCCGTCGTTCTTGCCGCACGTGTTCGACATGTACGGCCAGAGCATGGCGGTGACCACCCGCAGCAAGGGCGGCCTCGGGATCGGGCTGGCGCTGGTGAAGGAGCTGGTGGCGCTGCACGGCGGACGCATCGAGGCGGCATCAAGCGGCATCGGCAAGGGCGCGTGCATGAGCGTCTGGCTGCCGCTGTTCGACAGCAAGGTGGCGCCGGGCAGCGCCGGCAGCGGCAAGGGCGGCGACGACCTGGCCGGGCTGCGCATCCTGGTGGTGGACGACATGGAAGAGATGCTGATGGTGTTCAAGTCGCTGCTCGAGACCAGCGGCGCCACCGTGTTCGAAGCCGGCAGCGCGCTCGAGGGCCTGGCGCTGCTCGAACGGCAGGACGTCGACCTGGTGATCTCGGACGTGTCGATGCCCGAGATCGACGGCTACGAATTCCTGCGCCGCGTGCGCGCCATGCCGAAGTACGCCCGGCTGCCGGCGATCGCCCTGAGCGGCATGCGGCGCGACGCCGACATCGCCCGTGCGCGCGAGGCCGGTTTCTCGGCCCACCTGGGCAAGCCGGTGTCGGTCGAGCGCCTGCACGAGATCGTGCACGACCTGTTGCCGCAGGGTGGGGAAGCGGCGTAGCCGCCAAGCCTTGTATCTACCCGGCGCTGGTGCGCAATTCCTCCAGCACCGCTTCCAGCTGATCCGGCCTGAGCGGCTTGACGTAGTGGCGGTCGAAGCCGGCCGCCAGCGCGCGCTCGCGGTCGGCCGGCTGGCCGTAGCCGGTCAGCGCCAGCAGCCGCATGGCGGCCAGCGCCGGCTCGGCGCGCAGGGCGGCGGCGATCTGGTAGCCGTCCATCCCGGGCAGGCCGATGTCGACGATCGCCAGCACCGGATGCGCCTGCAGCAGGGTGCGCAGCGCAATCGCGGCCAGCAAAAACACGGGGACGATGATCGCGCCGATCATCAGGAGGAGGTAGGTACGGATCTTCATGCGGTGAACGTGGCCGGCTTGCAGCGCCGGAATCGACCCGGATGCGCGTCAGTTGTCGAACTCGGTAACCGATATCATATGCATCGGCTGCCGAGCCCGGCACACGCTGCGCCAGTGGCCAGCGGCCAGCGGCAGGCACAGCGCGAAGGTACATGCATCACGCTGGCTACAGTCTGGAAATCAAAAAAGCCACGCATTCTGGAATCGTTCCCAAGTTGTCAAAAACACGTTACTATTCGTCAAGTTACGTAATTACGTAATCCCAAAACGATAACGATAACGGAGACAACTTGAATACGACCGAGATCTTCCTGATCGCAATGCTGCTCATCTTCGTGGCGCCCTACCTGCTGTGGCGCCTCGGACGCACCGACTATTTCGCCCCGCTGGTGGTGGTCCAGATCATCATGGGCATCCTGCTCGGCCCCGGCGTGCTGGGCGCCGCCTTCCCGCAGTACCACGCCTTCGTCTTCAATCCCGACGTGGTGAAAACCCTGAGCGGCATCGCCTGGTGGGGCGTGATGCTGTTCGTGATGCTGGCCGGGATCGAGCTGGACCTGAAAAAAGTGTGGCAATACCGGCGCGAGAGCATGACCACGGCCGGCCTGTCGCTGAGCATGCCGCTGCTGTTCGGCTGCGGCGCGGCCTTGCTGCTGGCCGACTACCAGGGCTGGATGGGGCCGCAGGCCGCCACCTGGCAGTTCATGCTCGGCATCGGCATGGCCTGCGCCGTGACCGCGCTGCCGGTGCTGGTGCTGCTGATGGAGAAGATCGGCATCCTGCGCCAGCCGATGGGCCAGCGCATCATGCGCTACGCCAGCCTGGACGACGTCGCGATCTGGGGCGTGCTGGCGCTGATCATGCTCGACTGGGAACGGGTGGGGCGCCAGGCCGGCTTCCTGGTCGGCTTCACGCTGCTCACGCTCCTGTACCGGCGCCTGATGACGCGCCTGCCGAAGAACGACCGCTGGTACGTGGCGCTGATCTGGCTGATCGCCTGCGCTTTCGGAGCCGACTGGGCCGGCCTGCACTACATGGTCGGCGCCTTCCTGGCCGGGGTGGTGATGGACGCCGACTGGTTCGAGCAGGAGCAGCTCGACAGCCTGTTCAAGAACGTGCTGCTGGTGCTGATGCCGGTGTTCTTCCTCAGCACCGGGCTGCGCACCAAGTGGGACCTGGGCGGCTACTCGGTGTTCTTCGTGGCCGGGCTGCTGCTGTTCGCCTCGGTCGGCGGCAAGCTGGCCGGCGCCCACATCGCCGGCCGCGCGCTGGGCTGGAAGCGCGGCGAAGCGACCATCATCGGCTGGCTGCTGCAAACCAAAGGCCTGATCGAGATCATCTTCGCCAACATCCTGCTCGACAAGGGCATCATCACCAGCGAGATGTTTACCGCGCTGCTGCTGATGGCGGTGGCCAGCACCATGCTGACCATCCCGGTCGTGCATCCAAAGCTGAACCGCAGCCAGAACGCGGGCCTGGTCAACCAGGCCAGTTCATAAGTGCAAAGGAGCCGGATATGGCACGCACCGGATTGAGCAAGGCCCAGGTCAGGGCCTGCCGCGACGAACTGCTGGCGCAGGGACGCCATCCTTCGGCCGATGCCGTGCGCGCGGCGCTGGGCACAGGGTCGAAGTCGACCATCCACCGCTACCTGAAGGAGCTGGCGGCGGAAGCGCCGGACGTCGGCGCCGCGCGCCAGGACACGGCGCGCTCGTTGCAGGCGCTGGTCGAGGAGCTGGCCGAGCGTCTGCACCTGGACGCCGAGCGCGACATGCAGGACCTGCGTACGCTGTGTCTTGAGTACGAAGCGGCGCTGCAGGAAAAAGAACGCGCGCTGGCCGCGCTGCGCGGCACGGTGGCGGCCCTGAACGCGAGGCTGGAAGCGCAGGCGCAGGCGCAGGCGCAGGCGCAGGAGGCAGGCCCGGACGGCCCGGCGGCGCCCGGCCATGGCGACTTCGGCGGCCTGCTGTCGAACCCGGTACTGGGCGCGCGCGGTCCGTCGCCGTTCAGCATCATGCTCAGCAGCGGGCGTTCGGAAGTGTTCGACGTAGAGCGCCTCGGCCCGGCCGGTTTCAAGTTCCAGTAATCCCGCGCCGGCCGCCTTACACGGCCTGGCGCAATTCTCCGGTGCGATCCAGCACGAAATGGTCGAGGTCGCGCGCCAGCACCAGGTGGCCGTCGAACTCGGCGCGCGCCTCGTCTTCCAGCAGCGACAGCGGCAGCGGCCCGCCGTCCTGGTAGCGCGGGCTGAAGTGGGTCAGCACCAGGTTGCGCACGCCGGCACCCTGCGCGAAGCGCGCCACCCGCAGCGCCGAGCTGTGCTGCGGCCCGGGGCCGACCTTGAGCAAGATTTCTTCCGTATAGGTCGCTTCGTGCACCAGCACGTCGGCGCCGTGCGCGGCCGTGGCCAGCAGCTCGGGCGTGTCGTTGTCGCCGGCGACCACGATGCGGCGCGCGCGGCGCGGCGCCAGCAGGTAGTCGTGGGCGGCGATGCGGCGGCCGTCTTCCAGCGTCACGTCGCGCCCGCGCTGCAGCTCGCCCCACAGCGCCGACGAGGGAATGGCGTCGGCGCGCAATTTGTCGGTATCCAGCCGGCGCTCGAGCGCGCTCTCGGTGAAGCCGTAGGCCCAGCACGGGATGCGGTGCGACAGCGCGGTCGCCTCGACCGCCAGGTCGGGCAGGGCTTCGCGCAGCAGCGCCGGGTCTTCCAGGTCGTGCGGGGTGAGGAAGGTGAGCGGATAGGGCAGCGTCAGTTCGCTCGCCGCCATGATGGCCTCGATCATGGCGCGCAGCGGCGGCGGGCCGACGATCGTCAGCGGCTCGCTGCGGCCCAGCATGCCGGCGCTGGCCAGCAGGCCCGGCAGGCCGTAGCAGTGGTCGCCGTGCAGGTGGGTGATGAACACGGCGCGCAGGCTCATCAAGGAAAGCGGGGTGCGCAGGATGCGGTGCTGGGTGCCCTCGGCGCAGTCGACCAGCACCCACTGGCGCGCGCCGCGCAGGCGCAGCGCCAGGCCGGACATATTGCGTTGCCGGGTCGGCGTGCCGGCCGAGGTGCCGAGGAACAGGATTTCCATGGATGCGTGTTGGGGTTGAAGTCGCTCCATTATGCGCGACGGCGCCTGAAGGCGGCGCAGGCTGGCGTGACCGGGATCTAGTTTGAGGCTTCTCAATAGGCTCACGCGCGGCGCCGCCAGCGGCGCACTCGCGCCGCTCGGCGTGGTCTGACCTGACGGGAAAGCCGCCATCGGGGCGGCCATGCCCGACTTCATGAGTCGACGTCACGACTCGCGTTACGCTACTTTCCAGGAGGGACCATGCGCACCATGCTGTCCGGCGCCGCCGCATTGACGGCCGCCATCGCCTTGACTTTGCTGTCCACCGCCCATGCCGCCGAGGTGACCGATCGCGACGCGATCTGCCTGCGCGGCGCACCGCCGCCATCGCTGCCCACCAGCGGCGATACGCTCGAACAGATGGAAGGAAAATACCAGCTGTCCAACGGCCAGCGCGTGACGCTGCACCGGATCAACCATCGCCTGTGGATCGACTTCGGGCGCCGGCGCGACATGCCGCTCGAACGGGTCGGCGACAACCGGTTCATGTCGCGCGACGGCTCGGTCAACCTGAGCTATGTGCCCGAGCGCGAAGAGATCTCGATGCGCTATCCGGCCGACGCGCGCGGGCGCTTCGTCAAGGCTTGCTGAACGGCGCCACGCCGAACAGCAGCGAGCGGTGGACGCCGACGCCGGCCATGGCGCCGTCGGCCACCGCCATCGCCACGTTGCCGGCGTTGCGCATCGCGTCGCCGGCGGCGAACACGCCCGGCACCGTGGTCTGGCGCGTGTCGTCGGTGCGGATGTAGGCGCCGAGCAGGCCGTCGTCCAGCACGCAGCCAAGCCCTGCGGCGACCGGGCTGGCCATGTGCAGGCGGCCGAAGGTGAACAGGCCGTCCATCTCCAGGCGCCGGCCGTCGGCCAGGATCACGGTGGCGCGCTCCTCGATGCGTTCGACGCGCGCGTGTTCGACCGCCACGCCGCGCCGGTCCAGGTCGGCCTGCTGTTCGGCGTCGAGCGGGCAGACCTCGTTGGCGAACAGCGTCACCCGGCCCCAGTGCGGCAGCATCTGCGCCTGGTGCAGCGACATCGGGCTGCTGGCAATCACGCCGATCCGGCCCTGATCCAGCTCGTAGCCATGGCAATAGGGACAGTGGAAGATGCTCTTGCCCCAGCGCTCGGCCAGGCCCGGGATTGGCGGCAGCTCGTCGCGCACGCCGGTGGCCAGCAGCAGGCGCGCGGCGTCTACCCGCGTGCCGTCGTCCAGTTCGACGCTGAAGCCGATGTCGTCACCATCGCCATCGGCCTGGGCGCCGAGCGCCAACCCGTCATAAAAGCGCACGGTCGGGTAGGCGGCAAGCTGGGCTCGGCCTTCGGCGGCGATCGTGGCGGCCGGGTGGCCGTCGCGCGTCAGGAAGCCGTGCGAATCGCCGGCGAAGCGGTTACGGCGCTGGCCGGCGTCGACCACCAGCACGCGGCGCCGGGCGCGCGCCAGTTGCAGCGCGCCCGACAGGCCGGCGTAGCTGCCGCCGATGACGACGGCGTCGAAGCCGGTGGAATCATTCTGGATCGTGTTCATGCTGTGCCTTTCGGTGCGGGTGAAGGTCGTAGCGGCCGTTGAAGTCGCGCGCCAGGTCGGCCAGCGTCACCTGGCCCAGGCGCGCGACCAGCAGCGCCTCGGCCTCGGCGAAGGCGTCGGCCAGCGAAGCGTTGACTACCTGCTCGACCAGGCAGGCGCTGTGCTCGTTGCGGTTGCCCATTGCGAACACGGTCGGCGCGCCGACCGCGTCATAGACGTCGCGCAGGGTGACCAGCGCCAGGTTGCAGGTGATCGACCAGCCGCCGCCATGGCCGCGCTCGGAACTGATGTAGCCGCGCTCGCGCAGGCCGGCCAGCACGCGCCGCACCAGCACCGGGTTGGTGCCGAGCATGGCGGCCATCTGGTCCGAGGTCATCGGACGGTCGCTGTGCCCCAGGTGCAGCAGCACGTGGAGGACGGAAGAAAGTTTGCTGTCGCGTTTCATGTAACTAATGATAGTACAAAAAACGGCGCAGGTGGTGGAAGCGCTGAAAAACGCTGGCCGTGCTCGTGCTTCAGGTCTTGGCGGCGCCGGCTTTCAGGCGGAACTGGGCCGCCTTGTAGCGGTTGCCGCAGGTGCTCATGCTGCACCAGCGCCGCTTGTGCGCCTTGGTGCGGTCGTAGAACCACAGGATGCAGTCGGGATGCTCGCACTGCCTGACCAGGGCGAAGTCGCCTTCGGCCAGCAGTTGCGCCAGCGCCTGCGCGACCGGGCCGAGCAGGGCCGCGAGCGGCGCCGCGCGCGTCACCCGCGCCAGTACCGGCACGCCGGCGGCATCGCGTTCCAGCGACGGCGCGCTCAGCCAGGCGTGCAGGTAGCCGTTGAGGGCGTCCGTGTCGTCGAGGCCGAGCGCGTCGCCATGGCGGCGCGCCGCGATCAGGCGCCGGGCCAACGTGCGCAATGCCGTCGCCTGCGCCAGCAGCTGCGCAGAGGCAGGCGCCGGCACGCCCGGCGGCAGGGTCACGCCATGCTGCGCCAGCCAGCGCAGCACGTCCGCGCCATCGCGCCAGTAATCGACCGTCGCGCCATCCTTGCGCGCTTCGGTGTTGAGCAGGTCGAGCGCCAGGTGGTCGGCCAGGGTCGGCGCGGCATCGGTGTTGGTGGATGTGTCCGTCATTCAGTAACCTTTAAAAATGCGATTGACAGGTTACTAGCGGCGTGCCTATACTCGCTGTCAGTAACCTCTTAGATTGAATTATACGGGTTATTCGTCAACCATCCCACCGCAACAGGAGAACCCATGCAAACCCACGACACAGCACCCGCCGGCGACGACGCCACCCGGGTCCGCTACCGCACGGCGCACCTCGACGGCGTCGACCTGTTCTACCGCGAAGCCGGTGCGCCGGACGCGCCCACCGTGCTGCTGCTGCACGGCTTCGGCGCCTCGTCGTTCATGTTCCGCGAATTGATTCCGCGCCTGGCGCGCCACTACCATGTGCTGGCGCCCGACCTGCCGGGATTCGGCCAGACCGTGGTCGCGCCGGACGCTGGCTTCGACTACACCTTCGATGCCCTGGCCGCCGTCATCGACGCCTTCACCGTGCACCAGGGCGTGCAGCGCTACGCCATGTACGTGTTCGACTACGGCGCGCCGGTCGGCTGGCGCCTGGCGGTGAACAATCCCGGCAAGATCACGGCGATCTTCACCCAGAACGGCAACGGCTACGAGGAGGGCTTGAGCGAAGGCTGGGCCGACATGCGGCGCGCCTGGGCCGAGCCGACGCCCGCCAACCGCGAGGCGCTGCGCCGCTTCAACGCGCCCGAGATGATCCGGGGGCAGTACACCGAAGGGGTGCGCGACACGTCGCTGCTGGCGCCGGAAGCCTGGGTGCTGACTTCGGCCGACCTGGCACGCATCGGGGTCGAACCGCAGCTCGACCTGCTGCTCGACTACGGCAGCAACATCCGCCAGTACGCGCAGCTGCACGACTACTTCCGGCGCCACCAGCCGCCGCTGCTGGCGCTGTGGGGCCGCAACGACCCGTTCTTCACGCCGTCCGGCGCCGAGGCGTTCAGGCGCGACAATCCGAACGCCGAGGTGCGCTTCCTCGACACCGGCCACTTCGCGATCGAGACCCACGGCGGCGAGATCGCGGCCGCGATGCTGGAATTCCTGGGGCGCAGCGTGCGCTGAAACGCGACTAGGCGCCGCCGCCGGGGCGGGAGCCGTCCGGCGGCAGCGGGGCCTGCGCCCGCTTGCGTTCGGACTTCGGCGGCAGGCGCAGCGTCGGCAGGAAGCGCCACAGGTAGGTGCTGACGCAGACCCCGATCAGGATCATCAGGAGCAGGATGGCGCCGCTGTCGAAATGGCGGGTCGACCACAACATCGAGCCCCACAGCATGACGGTGGCGACGATCTTGCCCTTCAGCGGAATGCCGCGCCCGGCCTCGAAGTTGGCCAGATACTCGCCGAACACCGGATGCGACAGCAGCCAGCGGTGCAGGCGTACCGAGCCGCGCGCGAAGCAGGCCGAGGCCAGCAGCAGGAAGGGCGTGGTCGGCAGCAGCGGCAGGAAGATGCCGAGGATGCCGAGAATGACGGCCAGCACCCCGGCCACGTTATAGAACAGTTTCATGACGCCACTTTAGCATTCGTTCGCAGCGCCGGCGCGATTGCATGCCGCGTGCATGAAACGATCTTGTCCCGCCATTCTGGCGAGCGGAAAGCATAATCATTAGTAACTTTTAGTGCTTATTTGCAACTTCTGTATAATGTCCGCTTCCAGTGACGGGCGCATTCATCGACACAGTGGGATTGCAAGGCACGCCCGGCCGCAATCCGCTGTCGCTGCTTTTTCGTCCGATGCCCGATCCCGTTTCCCCCCATCCCGTCGTCGCCCTGTGCGGCAGTTACTTTCGGCGCCGCGTGCTGCGCCAGCTGGCGCTGTACCTGGCGCTGATGCTGCCGGTGGTGTGGGGTCTGGTGGCGGTGGAGCAGGCCCGTTTCGACGTCCTGGCCGAAGCCGGCAGCAAGAACAACGTGCAGAACCTGTCGCGCGCCTTCGCCGAAGAAGTGCGCGCCACCCTGGCCGTGGTCGACCTGTCGCTGGTGCAGCTGCGCGGCACCTGGCAGCGCGATCCGGACGGGTTCAGCCAGAGCGTGGCCGAGCACGCGCGCTACCTGCGCGACCGGGTGCCGATGCGGATCCTCGTCACCGACGCCGCCGGGCGCCTGGCCAGCACCGGCTCCGGCCCGGCGCGCCGCGGCCTGATGCTGGGCGACCTGCCGCAGTTCGCCATCCACCTGCGCCAGGACGGCGGCGACCTGCTGGCGCTCGGCGGCCCCGACCCGTCGCGCCTCAGCGGCGCCGCGGCGCTGCAGTTCACGCGTCCGATCCGCGCCGCCGACGGCCGCCTGAGCGGCGTGATCGCGGCCTCGGTGCCGCCATCGTACTTCCTGCGCTTCTACGACAGCATCGACCTCGGCCCCGACACCACGGTCAGCCTGGTGCGCGAAGACGGCACCGTGGTCGCGCGCAGTACGCGCGGCGGCGGCAACCGCGACATGGGACGCAAGCTGCCGGACGCCCCGCACATGCACACGCGCGCCGTCAGCGGCGACTTCCGCAAGGCCAGCCGGCTGGACGGCATCGAACGCTTCTATGCCTGGCGCCGCCTGCCGGAATACGGGCTGGTGGTGACGGTGGGGCAGGCGGTGCGCGACGCCGAGGCGCGCTACGCCCAGCAGCGCGTGGTGATCTACAGCGCCGGCGCCGCGGTGTCGATCGTGCTGGCGCTGCTCGGCTGGGCCGCGATCGGCGCCGCCGACCGGCGCCGGCGCGCGCTCAAGGCGCTGGCCGCGGCCGAGGCGCGCTGGAAGCTGGCGCTGAACGCGGCCGGCGACGGCGTCTGGGACTGCGACATCGGCAGCGCCATGGTCACGCTGTCGCCGAGCGCCCAGCGCATCCTGGGCAGTGACCAGGCGCAGGTCTCCTGGCACGGCAAGGACGGCCTGGCCGCGCTGCTGCATCCGGACCAGGCGCCGGGCCTGCGCGCCGCCCTCGGCGCCCACCTGCGCGGCGCGGCGCCCGACTACGTCTACCAGCACCGGATCCGCCTGCGCAGCGGCGGCTGGCGCTGGATCGAAGCGCGCGGCACGGTGACCGAGCGCGACGAGCGCGGCCGGCCGCTGCGCATGGTCGGCACCATCTCGGACATCGACGCGCGCAAGCACGAAGAAGAACGCATGCGGCGCATGGCGCACGAGGACACGCTGACCGGCCTGCCCAACCGCGCGCTGCTGGACGAGCGCCTGCGCCAGGCGATCCTGGCCGCGCAGCGCAACGGCCACAAGGTCGGCGTCATCTACTTCGACCTGGACAAGTTCAAGCCGGTCAACGACAGCCACGGCCACGCGGTGGGCGACCGCCTCTTGCGCATGGTGGCCGCGCGCGTGCGCGGCGCGCTGCGCGTATCCGACACCCTGGCGCGGGTCGGCGGCGACGAATTCGTGGCGCTGCTGCCGCGCTGCGCGCAGGCGGCCGACGTCGAACGCGTCGCCACCACCATCCTGGCCTGTCTCGAGCAGCCGTTCGAGGACGGTGACCTGGTGCTGCGCATCTCGGGCAGCCTGGGCTACGCGCTGTATCCCGATTGCGGCGGCGACGGCGAAGCCCTGCTGCGCTGCGCCGACCTGGCGATGTACGACGCCAAGGCGCATGGGAGGAATCGGGTGTCGGGGAGTTATCGGACGACGGTGGAGTAGACCGGCTCCGGCAACGCCGCCACTTCCGGCGCCACGTGCCGCGGCAGATAGATCGTCACCGTGGTCCCGGCCCCCGGCGCGCTGGCCAGCCGGATGTGCCCGCCGCTCTGGCGCACGAAGCCGTGCGCCATCGACAGGCCCAGGCCGGTGCCCTTGCCCTCGGGCTTGGTGGTGAAGAACGGCTCGAACGCGTGCTCCATCACGTCAAGCGGCATGCCGTGGCCGCTGTCGCTGACCGCCACCGCGACGTAGTCGCCGGGCGCCAGGTCGGCGTCGAACTGTTCGGCCGCACCCGGTGGCAGGGCGCCGGCGCCTGACCCGGGCGCCTGGCCCGGTTCCACCGTCACGTTGGCCAATTGCAGCGCGATGCTGCCGCCATCTTCCATCGCGTCGCGCGCATTGATCACCAGGTTCAGCAGCACGTGCTCGAGCTGGTTCGGGTCGACCAGGGTCGGCCACAGGTCGGGCGCGCTGCTGCGCGTCAGGGTCACGCCGTCGCCGGCGGCGCGCTGCAGCAGGCTGTCGCTGCGCTCGAGCAGCGCGCCGGCGTCGACCACGCTCGGATGCAGCGGCTGGCGCCGCGCGAAGGCCAGCAGCTGGCCGGCCAGGCGCGCGCCGCGCTCGACCGCGTCGAGGATGTTGTGCAGGCGCTTGCGCGCCGGCGGGCCGTCGGCGCGCAGCATCAGCTGCACGTTGGCGCTGATGATGTGCAGGATGTTGTTGAAGTCGTGCGCCACGCCGCCGGTGAGCTTGCCGACCGCTTCCAGCTTCTGGGCCCGGTCCAGCGCCTGGCGCGCTTCGACCAGCCGTGCCTGGCGCTGCGCTTCGCGCGCCTCGGCTTCGCGGCGCGGCGTGATGTCGCGCACGAACACGGTGACGCCGCCGCCTTCCTTGTCCTCGTCCTTGCCCGGCAGCCGCGCCACCGCCAGCTCGACCGGGATGCGGCGTCCACTGCGGTGCAGCGCCTCGGCCTCGGTTGGGCCTTCCAACAGCGGGCTGGCAGCGCCGCGCGCCAGCGCGACAAAAGCGGCGCGCAGCTTGGCGTGCTGGTCTTGCGGCGCCAGCACCTCGGCCGGGCGTCCGATCGCTTCCGCGGCCGTCAGGCCGAAGATGCGGGTCGCCTGCGCGTTCCAGTCGGTGATCAATCCGTGGCGGTCGAGCGCGACGAAGCCGTCGTAGGCATTCTCCAGGATCACCTTGATGCGGCGCTGCTCGGCCGCGATGCGGTCGTGCGATTCGCGCAGCTCGAGCGTCATGGCCTGCGCCAGCTGCAGTGCGCGCCGGCGCGAGCCGGCCAGCAGCCACACCACCAGGCTGACCAGGCCGCCCAGCAGCAGGCCGGCGGCGGCGATCAGGCGCGGACGGGCGCCGTCGTAGGTCGCTTCCAGTTCCGGGCTGGAGGCCATCTCCACGGTCCAGGTGCGGCCGGCGATCAGCATCGGGATCGCAGTGTGCATGCGCGGCGCCTGGGTCCGGCCCGGCTGCGGCGCCAGGCGGTACAGCAGCGTGTCCGGGCTGGCGCTGTCGCCGTCGTACACGGCGACCTCGAGCTGGGACGCCGCAAGGCCGCCTACGCCGCGCATCAGGTCGGTCATGCGGAACGGCGCGTACACCCAGCCGAGCAGGGCGGCGCGGCGCTGCTCCTGGCTCCACAGCGGCGCGCCGGCGCGGTACACCGGCAGGTACATCAGGAAGCCCGATCCGGTGCCGCCGCTGCCTTCCTGCACCAGCACCACCTTGCCGCTGAGCGCAGCCGCGCCGCTGTCGCGCGCGGCCGCCATCGCCGCGCGCCGCACCGGTTCGCTGTACATGTCGAAGCCGAAGGCGCGCAGGTTGCGTCCGCCGAACGGCTCGATGTGGGAGATCGCCGTCACCAGCGGCCGTTCCGGATCCGCTCCGTCCACGCCCGGCTGCACCCGGTATTCGGGAAAGCCCTCGGTGCGCACGCGCGCCTCGTGCGCCGCCACGGCGCCGGGCGCCATGGCGCTGGCGATGCCCAGCGCTTCCAGGCCGGGGAAGGACTGGTCCAGGCGCAGCTGGCGGTAATACTCGCCGAATTCGGCGCGCGTGACGTCGACCGAGCCGCGCAGGTAGCCGCGCGCGCCGCGCAGCACCTGTTCATACACCGCCAGGCGGCGCCCGATACTGTAGCTCATGTCGCGCGTGCGATACTCGAACGCCTGGCGCAGCTGGGCGTCGGCGTCGCGCCGGGCGCTGGACCAGGCGCCGAAGGTGATCACCAGCGCCAGCACGAACACGGCCAGCGCCAGCAGCAGCGGCCCCTGTCCGGCGCCGGGCCGCGCAGGCGCTTGCGGCGGCGGCGGCGGTGCGGAAGAGGGGGCGTGATGGGTGGTTTGCTGCATGTCCCTGGAGTTGGCGCAGCCGGGGCGGCGGGGTTGATCGAAAGCCCGAAGTTTTCGTAGCATACGCATCCTTGTCATGACAGGGCGCACGCGTTTGCGAATTTTTCAATTCACCATGGCCATTGAATGTTTATATCGGGCAATATTTTAATATGCCAACCGCATCACCGCCAGCCGGCGCCGTGTACGTGAGGGCGCTGTTGCTGCGCCACTGGCCGCTGTCCGCCGGCGCTGTGGCGTTGGCGCTGCTGGCGCTATGGAGCATGCTGGCCCCGCTGGGCGGCGGCAGCCATGAACTGCTGCTCGAGTTTCCGCCCGGCGCGCGGCGCGACGGCCTGACGGTGCCGGCCGAGATCCGCCTGACGCGCGGCGTGCGCGACGTGCTGTTGCTGCGCAATCGCGACAGCGCGCCGGTGGTGTTCGGCCCGCTGCGGGTGGCGGCCGGCGCCGAGCTGCGCCTGCCGTTCGAGGACGAGGGCAGCCACCTGTTCGCCTGTCCACCGGTGGCGGGCGGGGTGGTGGCGGTGCGGGTGCTGGCGGCGCCCGGTCCCGGCTGGGGCCGGCTGCGCTGGCGCCTGGGCAACCTGGCACAGTCGCTGCGCTACCTGCCGCTGCGTTCGCCCGACGAGTAAAGCGGTCGTAACACGGTCCAGCTTCAGCACTTGTGCCAATGGCAATCGTGCTCCCGCGATGCGGGCGATTCTGTCATCATGGGGCCATGTCGACGATTACCATGCCACTGTTCCCGCTCAGTACGGTATTGTTTCCGGACGGGGTCTTGCCGCTGCAGGTGTTCGAGGTGCGCTACCTCGACATGATCAGCCGCTGCCTGACCGACGATACGCCGTTCGGCGTGGTGCTGCTGACCCATGGCCATGAAGTGCGCCAGGCCGACGCCGACGGCGAACGTTTCGTGGCGTCCGGCACCGTGGCCTCGGTCACCGAGACCACGACCGAGGCGCCCGGCCTGCTGCAGGTGCAGTGCCGCGGCGGGTCGCGCTTCAACGTCGTCACCGCCGAGCAGCGCGTCAACGGCCTGTGGATGGCCGAGGCCGAGCTGATCGAGGACGACCGCAGCATCCGCATCCCGTCCGAACTGCAGGGCGCCGCCGATGCGCTTGACCGCGTGCTCGCTTCGCTGCACGATGTGCCGCAGGATCGCTGGCCGGTGCAGCCGCCGTTCCGGCTCGACGATTGCGGCTGGGTCGCCAACCGCTGGTGCGAACTGCTGCCGCTGCCGAATGGCCAGAAACATAATATGCTGATGCTCGACAATCCCGTGATCCGGCTCGAACTGCTGCACGACGTGCTGGATGAACATGGCCTGATTACCTCCTAGCCACTCACCGACACTCAACCCACCGGGCGCCAGCATGAGATTCTCGGACGACCTCCTGATCGCGTACATCCACGGCGAACTGGCCGAGCCGGCGCGGGCGGCGGTGGAACGGGCCATGCGCGCCGACCCGGTGCTGGCAAGCCGGATCGCGCAACACCGTGCGCGCCACCGCGCCGAGGACGCCGAGGGCAGGGCGCGCCAGCACACCGGCCGCAGCCGCCTGTTCGGGGTCTCGGCCAACGGCCACGAACGGCGCGACGACGCCGGCCCCGGCAGCCACGCGGCGCCGCCGTGCGGCGCCAAGGTGGTGCACCTGAACAGCCTGCGTCCGGGGCGCGCGCCGCCGCCACTGCACATCGCCACCAGCAACTGGTGCCGCCGCCACTGGGTGGCGGTCGGCGCCGCCTTCGCGGTCGGCGCCGCCGCCGGAGCGCTCGGCTGGAGCACGATGGGCCAGGATCGCGGCCTGGCGATGCTCGACGACGACAACGGCACCCTGGTCGCACGCGGCCCGCTGGTGGTGGCGCTCGACGGCCAGCTGGCCAGTCCCGGCCCGTCCGGCAGCGGGGTGCGCATCGGCGTCACCTTCGTGGCGCGCGACGGCGGTTATTGCCGCAGCTTCGTGGTCGACACCATCGCCGGCCTCGGCTGCCTGAGCGGCGGCCGCTGGACCATTCCCGTGCTGGGCCAGGCCGGCGCCGCCTGGGTCGACGGCAGCATGCCGCCGCCGGCGGTGCGCGAGGCGATCGAGCAGCGCATCGTCGGCGCCACCCTCGACCCGGACGCCGAGCGCGCGGCCCAGCAGCGCGGCTGGCGCCAATGAGCGCAGCGAAGGCATTCCCTGTGGCGTGTTGTTTCTTTTGGTAAACTGTCTGTAAAACAGGACAGCATATACAGGGGTGCCGATTTCGGGTATCGTGTCACCCGCTAAAAGTGTCTCTACGTCCGCTTAGTTGGCTTTCCCGGCGCGGCTTGTCCAGCGCGGCCTGCCCAGCGGCTTGCCGCCTCCGGGATGCGTCCCGGGCCTGGCGCGCCGGCCGATCGCCGGTCTGCTCCCGCCCCGCGCGTGCGCCGGCTCCCCGTTGTCGCCCCTTGCCGTGTCGCGTAGCGCGATTCGCGGCGGGACAAGCTGCCCGATCGTAGAACAGAACGAATAACGCCTGGAAAACTATGTCTGATACACCGAACAACAACGAACTCGCCGCGGCTCCTGTCGACGCACCGGCCGCGCCTGCCGCCGACGCTGTTGCTTCCGCTCCTGCTCCAGCCGCCGCAGCTCCAGCCTCTGCCCCTGCGCCGGCGCCTGCCCCAGCGGCAGCCGAAGCGCCGGCCGTGCGCTTCGCCGATTTCGGCCTGGCGCCGGAAATCGGGCGCGCGCTGGCCGACCAGGGCTATGAACACCCGACCCCGATCCAGGCCCAGGCAATCCCCGTGGTGCTGCAAGGCCGCGACGTGATGGGCGCGGCCCAGACCGGTACCGGCAAGACCGCCAGCTTCTCGCTGCCGATCCTGCAACTCCTGATGCCGCATGCGAACGCCAGCATGTCGCCGGCGCGCCACCCGGTGCGCGCGCTGGTGCTGGTGCCGACGCGCGAACTGGCGGTGCAGGTGGCCGACAACGTCAAGGCCTACGCCAGGCACACCCCGCTGCGCGCCACCGTGGTATTCGGCGGCATGGACATGAAGCCGCAGACCGAGATCCTGCGCCGCGGCGTCGAGATCGTGATTGCCACCCCGGGCCGCCTGCTCGACCACATTGAACAAAAGAACGTTAGCCTGGGCCAGGTGCAGATGCTGGTCATGGACGAAGCCGACCGCATGCTCGACATGGGCTTCCTGCCCGACCTGCAGCGCATCATCAACCTGCTGCCGAAGCAGCGCCAGAACCTGATGTTCTCGGCCACCTTCTCGCCCGAGATCAAGAAGCTGGCGAACACCTTCCTCAACAATCCGCTGACGATCGAAGTGGCGCGCAGCAACGCCACCGCCGACAAGGTCACCCAGATCGTCTACAAGGTCGAAGACGCGCACAAGCAGGACGTGGTCGAGCACCTGATCCGCGAGCGCAACCTGAAGCAGGTGATCGTGTTCTCGAACACCAAGATCGGCGCCTCGCGCCTGTCGAGCCACCTGGAAAAGCGCGGCATCAAGGCCTCGGCGATCCATGGCGACAAGACCCAGCAGGAACGCATGGCGGCGCTGGACGCGTTCAAGAACGGCACTGTCGAAGTGCTGGTGGCAACCGACGTCGCCGCGCGCGGCCTCGACATCTCGGACTTGCCGGCGGTGATCAACTACGACCTGCCGTACAACGCCGAAGACTACGTGCACCGCATCGGCCGCACCGGCCGCGCCGGCGCCTCGGGCGACGCGCTGTCGGTATACTCCGAGAAGGACGAGCGCCTGCTGGCCGACATCGAAAAGCTGATCAAGCAGACCATCCCGCGTGGCGAGCTGACGGGCTTCGTGGCGCCGTCGAGCCGCGGCCGCGAAGGCTATGGCCGCGAAGGCGGACGCGAAGGTGGCCGTGACAGTGGTCGCGATAGCGGCCCACGCGAGGCCGCAGCGCGCGACAGCCACGCCCGCAACGGCGGCGCCGCGCGCCGCAGCGACGAAGCGGGCGGCTACGGCGCCACGCGTGGCCCGCGCACCGGCCTCGGTCCGGGTTCGCGCCGCGAGAAGGTCGATCCGTGGTTCCTCAAGCCTTACGAGCCGGCCAGCGCGCCGCGCAAGGACGCGACCGAGCACGCCCCGGCGGCATCGGCCAAGCCGGCGCGCCAGAAGCTGGCCTTCCTGCTGGGCGGCGGTCCGAAGGCGTAATCGGGACGCTCCAAACGACAAAGCCGGCGTGCACTGCACGCCGGCTTTTTTGTCGTTCATTTTATGGAGCTTTGCTAGCTTTCACTGGAATGGACATCGTCGATATCAAGCATATGCCTCGTGTCAGCACACATCATTAACGGACTTCCAGTTTCCCGGCGCGATCAATTTGACACGAAGTAGCCTGTTGTCGAGATTGCTGTAGAGAACATGGAGTGTGTAATCGTCGAAATGCCAAACGGCATGCTCAGTCAAGGGAGAGTCAGATTGCTGGATAGGCTGGGAGGCAATCTTCTTGAAGAGGATGTCAGGGCTGTCCTCGAAATCGAGATTGTTTGGCAGACTGCTTCCCCAACCCGCGGACTCCATATCACGGTTGCGGTGCAGAACGATGGAGCGAAAAACCGGACCGGCGCCGTTTGGAGCGAAGGCCAGCGTTGCACCATAAGTTTCCAGCAGGTCTATTTCCCCGTCCTCGCGGGCTGACTCGTAATCTTCGTCGGTCAACGTGCCTGACCACAGCTTCTGGAATTCCGGCGCTTTGATCGTAGCGCCAAAGCATTCGTGATGGCGCTGTCACCGTAAGCTATTGATGGGTCTGATTGCGACACAAAACAATTGTTCAACGGTAGCAATGCGCTGACCGTCGAGCGCCCGACGCCATCCCAGGTAATTCGGCAGATAGCGTGAGGCCACCCCATGAAAGCGGGCGATCCACTGGCGCAGGCGTTGGTGGTAGGCATTGACGTTCTGCACGTGTATCGCGCCTGCCTTGCCGGATCGAACCCGCTCGCCGGCGCTCAGGTTGACCGCCTGGTGCGCGATGCCGTGCTTGCGCGCCAGAGTGCGGTAAGTGGCGTTGGCGTCGGTCACCAGCAGCGCCTGGC
>Ga0265798_10004833_pt1 | contig 18423 bp, 14 predicted proteins | sample P3T30metagenome_FD_192430 | JGI IMG/M metagenome (GOLD analysis project Ga0265798, IMG submission 192430) | Plant litter microbial communities from East Loma Ridge, Irvine, California - P3 T30 | ecosystem: Environmental > Terrestrial > Plant litter > Unclassified | place: USA: California... | reverse complement strand
ACCTCCGGGTGGGCTCCATCTCCGTCTGAGGTTTGGCGCCCACCGTGGGTCAGCCGCGCGTGCTGGCCTGACGGCGCCGGGCCGTGCGCTCCGCTCGGGCGGCCTCCTCGCGGTCCTCGCGTCGGTCTGCCCGGATCCGGTTGATGCTCGTGGTTCCGAGCTCGAGGCCGTTGCTGCGGAGGGTGAGCTGCAGGTCAGCAGCCGTGAGGTCGTCGTCGTCGAGGAGTCGAGCGAGGTTCTGGCGCGACACCGGGTCAAGGGTCCTGACGAACTCCCGGAACTTGCCGGCGTAGCGGGGGCGGCGGATGGGCTGTTCGAACATTGGTGTTGTCTTCCTACGTGTTGCGCCCTCGATGGGCGCGGATGAGCCTCTTGTAGAGGCAAGGGATTCCTTCTCCCTCACCCATCAGATGGGTCACGATCGGGCAGAAGTTAAGCCGCCACTCGAGATTTCTTGGCTTGAAATGAGATCAGGCCAGCGGTCCAGGGCTGGGGCACGGCTTGGCCAGCGCCTGGGGCAGCACCGAACCCCCGGAAAGTCAGGCCTGTTAGCTCTTCTCTTCACTTCAGACCAGCAGATCTAGAAGCAAGAGCCGACTTCACGGTCCGTGGGTTCCTGCCCGCCCGTCGCTGTTGTTCCGGTCGCCTGCCCCAGGCGCTCGACAGCTGGCTGCCCAACCCCCGGTTTGCCTTGTTGGGTTCGGCCTTGGGAAAAAAGATGCGACCGGCGCTTAACTTTTCGTCATTCCTGCCCCCTTTCTCCTGTGTGCCGCCGAGTGGCGGTGCCCCGGAGACGGGATCACAAGGGATAGGCCATGGGGGAAACCACCACAGAGAGCATTGCTCTCGACAAGCAGGACTGGGCAGCGCAGCACGCTGCGATCTGGGGCAGCCACGAGTGGCCCACAGGCACGGTCATGAGCATCTGCAGCCAGGCCGTCGACAAGGTCACCGGCGTCAAGGGCGCCTTCCGAGGAATCGCCGCCGTCCCCATGAGCGACGCGTCGGCTGCCTGGGACGTCCTGGCGACGGCAGCGAGCAAGGGCGACAACGTCTGGGTGGGAGTCGGGGGACTCCAACCCGGCTACGGGCCGGGACGGGGCAAGAAGGCCGATGTGGTCGCACTGCCAGCACTCTTCGTCGACATCGACTTCATCTCGGGCAGCCACTCCGCCGGCGACCGCAACCCGACGAAGGACCAGGCGCAGCGATGGATCGATGCCGCGCCGCCGGCAACCGTCAAGGTCTTCACCGGAGGCGGCGTCCATCTCTACTTCGTCCTCGACGACCTCCTCGACCCGCACACCCCCGACGGGGCCGCCCTGCTGGAGGCCCACAAGAACTTCTGGATGCAGCTCGCCGCCGAGGACGTCCTCAACATCGACGCGGGAGTCCTGGCCGATGCCGCCCGCATCCTGCGTCCCGCCGGGACCTGGAACTCGAACCAGGGCCGGCGCACCCGGCTCGAGTTCGCCGACGGCCCCCGCTACTCCACGACCGAGCTTCTGACCCGCTACCCAGAGGCGTCAACGCCCGAGCCTCGACGAACTAAGACGCAGGGCTCTGGGCCCCTGCTCGCGGCAGCCGGTTCGGCTCCCGGCACGTCCGAGCGCGTCGGTGACCGCTTCGCGCTGACCGTGCCGGTGAGCGTCTTCGCCGAAGCAGTCTTCGGCGCCGAGGAGCGGCCCCAGAACGGACTGACGTTTCCCGGCCCCGACGGGGATCTCGGCCCGCTGGACTCAGCCCGCATCTACCGGGCCACGAACGGTGAACCGGAGCGGCTGACCATCTTCGACACCGCGATCCAGAGCGTCTTCGGGCTCGACGGGCAGAACCACTCCTGGTCTTCCTTCGACCTCCTCGCCCACGCGTTCGGCGGCCCCACGGGGTACCGGAGGGCGGCGCGCCTGGTCGCGGACGGCGAACGCGGCGGGACCTGGCCGCTGCCGTTCTTCACCAGCCTCGCCGCCGTGCTCGCTCCCGACGTTCTCCGGGCGTTCGGCGTCAAGCCAGCGCCGCAGACGGTTTCGCTAGCGCCAGCGCCAGTGACGCCCATCGCGGCCGTCACCGGGCCGCAGGCCGTAGTTCTGGCGCCCATGGGTCCCAGGGCTGGCGATGCTACTGAAGCCGCGGACGAGGCTGCGCTGCTGGACCTCCTCGGCCCGGCCTCCACGTCGACGCCGGTGGCCGCGGCGGAGGCGCCACTGACCATCGCTCGTGCCGTGGCCGACCGTGTTCCCGCCCGGTTCGAACTCGAGGACGGACTGCGCGCCTACATCTGGGACGACACCTCCCCTGGGGAGATCAGGCACGGCATCTACAAGACCGTCCGCTTCCAACTGCCTGACCTGTCGCACGGGGAACGCCTCGAGCGCATCAGCAGCTGGGTCGCGTTCAAGAGCCGCAAGACCGAGCAGCTCACCGTCGACACGCAGGGCCGGAAGGTCATCGCTGCCGAGGCCAAGGTCACCGTCACCCTCGCGAGGTCCGACGGACGGGTGCGCACCCAGGCGGGCTTCACCACTGCGGAGGCCCACTCTGCGAAGACGGTCGTTGACCGCCTCGACGTCGGGGTCAGCCTGCCGATCAGCACCGTCGCTCGAGAGCAAGTCGGCAACGCCCTGCGTGAGCTCGGAACCGACGGCGGAACCGACGTCGTCGAGGCGTACGGCACTCTCGGATGGCTGAAGCCCGACACCGGGGGATGGACCTACCTCGCGCCTGCCGGATCGGTCAACGCCCAGGGAACCGTCCCGGGCTTCACCGTCGGCAGCCCACCCCGAAGCGAAGAGGACTCCCTCCTCGAAGCGCAGCTCGCCTACGGCTTCCCCGACCTCCCCTCGGACGCCACCGCCATCCGGACGGCGGCGTCGGCGATCCCGGCGTTCCTCGCCATCACGCCCACGAGCCACGCCGCATTCGCGATGCTCGGTCTCGCTTTCGCCGCCCCGCTGGCACTCTCCGAGCGGACCAGCGTGTTCCTGGTCAGCCCGCCAGACGCCGGCAAGACGCAGCTGCTGCGCGCCTTCCAGGCGTTCCTCACCGGCAACGCGCACCTTTCCTCCTGGACGGGGTCTTCCCTGCCGAGCGCGACTGCGCTCGGAGCCTCGATCACCGCCAAGTGGGCTCGGCACGCCGTCAGCATCCACGACGATTTCAGGGTCCCCCAGGACCGCCGGAAGGCCGACGTCGTCAACCTCGCCGTCGCGAACGTCGTCCAGGCCAGCTACGGAGGTGCTGGCTCCGGGGCCAAGTCCACCGTCGACGGCGGACTCAAGACCGCCTCCGAAGCCGAGACCTGCGCCATCATCTCCGGGGAAGCTCTGCCTGGAGGGGGAGTCGGTGTGCTCTCCCGCATCCTCGCCATCGACCTCCCACCCGGAGCCGTCGCGATGACGCCCCGAGACGAATCCCCCTTCGACACCTTCCGCGAGGCGCACCCGGCTGGAGCCCAGGCGCTCTACGGCGCCTACATCCACTTCCTCGCCAGCCGCCTCGACACCGCCGGCACCCTCCGCCAGTTCCGAACCACGAACGAGCGTCTCCGAGCGGAGAACGCACCCAGGGCGGGCCGCTCCGCGAGCAACGCCTCCGTCGTCGGCGCCGGCTGGGCGATGCTCCGCCTCTTCGCCGAGACCGCCGGCTTCGCCGACCTCGTCCCCACCCAGGAGGACGTCGTCAAGGCGCTCGACGACCTCGCCGGGGCGAATGCAGCCCTCGTGCTGGAAGCGAACCCCGGGCAGGCCATCGTCAACGCCGCACGCGACACCATCGCCTCGAAGACCGGTCACATCGCCCTGCACGACGGCAGCATGCCCACCGGAGAGGAAGCGACGCGCCTCGGATGGCAGTGGACGGCCCGCACAGCGACCGCCGGCGTCTACGAGCCCACCCGCTTCGAAGTCGGCGTGCTCTCCGAGGACCGCCAGTACGTCGTCCTCCGCAACCAGGCCGTCACGGATCTCAAGCGGCGAAACCCCGCCCTGGAAGGCCTGCCGATGGGGCAGCTCAACGCCGGCTTCCTCAGCCTCGTCAAGGACGGCACGACCCCGGGAAGCAAGGCCCCCCGCACCATCGCGGGCGAGACCCGCCCCCGCGGCTACGTGCTGCCCGCCAGCGCCTTCGATCTCTGACACCCAACCTGCCGCATGCCCAAGCGGTACGAGCACCCGCGTCCTACCGCTGGAAGGAACACCTCATGACCTGTCACCCCAACTGGGGCCAGCCGCGTCCGCGGCCGCCTCCCGAAACCGCGACTTCCGCCGCATGTCTTCCTCGTGCCAGCCACAAAGCGACCGCCACTCGGCGAATCGTCCGGCCGGTAGAGCGAACGCTCGCCCACCTCAGGACGCATCGTGGCCACCACTTTCCTCTCCACTGCCCGCACCCTCACAAGCCAGCAAGAAATGGACTTGGCCAGGCGCATCGCCGCCGGCTCACGTCAGGCGGCCTTCGAGCTTGCCGGTTCAGTCGGCCCGCTCATCCGCTCGCAGTCACGTCGAGTTGCGGCTTCGCATCCGACGCTCGATGCCGATGACCTTGACATGCGCGGCTGGCTAGGGGCAGCGAAAGCAGTCGCCCACTTCGCACCGCAGCAGCACGGCACGGACGAAGAGGAGCTTCGCCACCCCCAGTTCCCCGCGTTCGCCGTGCCGTACATCCGTGCCGAGCTGATGGACGAGGTACGTCGCTACTCGACCCCCGTCCTCATCCCTGAGCACGTCTTCAAAGCCCGAAACGGACGTGACACCGCCTCGGCCGTCACCATGCCGTGGCTTCATGCCCTCTCGCTCGACGGGGCCAAGAGCATTCAGGAGTCCTCCTCTGTGGACCAGGCTCCAACTACGACCAGCATCGATGTGCGGCGGGCCATCGGGCAACTCCCCGATAAGCAGCGCTACGTGATGCTCCGCATCCTTGACGACATCCCTGCCAAGGACATCGCAGCGGAGCTAGACGTCGGCGCCGCCCGCATCTCCCAACTCCGTAGCAGTGCCGCGGAGTCCCTTCGCGAATCTCTCGCAACATATCGAGCCGCGGCCTAAACATCAGCGCCTCGCTGCCCCATCTACCCATCAGACGCCCCAGCAAGGGGCGCTCGACACCCGCCGGCGAAACGCCAGAAAGCAGCAACCATGAACACCACTCGAACGACCTGCATCTACTGCGACATCCTGCTCGCCACCGTCGAGGCCGACGACGAGCTCGAGGCCGAGGGACACACCGCGCAGCTCGACGGAGCAGCAGGAGACGAGGTCCGTGCAGCAGCCGTGATCATCCGAACGTCTCGGACCTACCTCGCGACGGACCACGAAGGCGCCGACTGCCCCCACCGCGAACTCATCGGCGAATGACGACGCACGCCGAGCCGAACCAGTCCCCAAGTCACGCTTCCCGCTCTGCAACCTGGCGTCACAGGGAACTCGTTCTTGCCGCCGCCGCCGACATCCTCGACCACCGCAGGAGCAGCGACTACGCCTGCCGGTGCAGCACATGCGACGCCATCGTCGCTGCAGCAGACCAGCTCATCTAGACCGCAACACCACAACCAACAGGAGAACCACATGCCCACAAAGACCAAGGCCGACATCAAGGCCGAAGCTGCACTGTTCAAGTACGAGCGACAGATCCACCTCCGCCGGAGGCTCGGTGACTACACCTACCCCGGGCTCACCCTCGAGCGGATCGAGGAGCTCCTGGACGCGGCCCACATCGTCCGTCAGCTGAACGCGGAGGATGCCTTCAGAGCTGAGCGCCGAGCGGCTAGGCGGGACCTGGCCCGAGCGCGGGCCGTGATGGCCTCGTAGCCGCTCGGCCAGCTGTCGTCAGTCCACCTGGTCGGACACCCCGCGACCCCCGCTCGTAACGACGCCGTCCCGTTTCAACTACCGAAATAAGGGGCGGCGTCGTCGCGTCGTTGAAGGACTGCGCTAGCGCTCAAGTCGCCCGCCGACGACGCCGTGACGAGAGGGAGGCTGTCACACACCTTGACCGGGCTTCCGGCCCGCAGGAACCCGTCCTATGCACCTTAGGTTCCGCAGCGCGGGGACGACGATCTCCTCGAGTGCTTGCCCAGGATCACGACGCGAACCAGCCGGTTGCGCAACAGCCGACAAGCACCTTCATCGGACACTCGTCCAACGCGCACGAGACCATCCGTCCACCGCCTCCGAGGTGACGCAAACGTCAGAAGAGACTCCGCCGTCAAAGTGTGACTTCGGGTGAGCTCGACAGACACGAGAATCGCCCACCGGCTCCGGGGTGCTGGCAGCCCCTTCACTCTGCCTTATGCCCTCCTCAGCTCGCGCGCCTCCGTCAAGAGAGAACAGGCAAGCTGTAGCCGTCCACGGGCCGTATCTCCAAGCCTGCAGGTAGGCGTCCCCAGGTAAGCCATGCGAAGAACACATCCACACACGTCGCGGGGTCTAACAGCACGTTCGGGTCGGCTACCGAAGCGTGCGGCCAGACGTCACCCGCACGCGTCACGACAACCGGTTCGGCAGACGGAGCGCCAGCCGGGGCGACGATCCCGACACCGCTGTCGAAGCCCACCTCGACGAGGAGCGGAGTGTGGCTCCCACCCGTGCACTGCGCCCAGCGAAACGGGACATCCCCCGCCTCGATGGGCTGAACGACGAGGTAGCCGGACTGAGCTGAACCGACACAGTCGATGAAACGGCGCACGGTCGGCCACTGAGCTTGTCCAGAGGAGTCTGGAATTCGCCATCGGACCTCGGCTCCGGCGGCCTGCGAGAGCACAAGGAGTTCTGGGTCTGGTAGAAAGCAATCGGTGGTGAAGTGCATCTCGGTTCATGCGCGGCAACGCAACTTGGTTGAGTCGAGCCTCACGTTCTCCGCCTATAAATCGGTTCGGCTTCGTGGCGACAGGGCACGATGTCCTCCAGTAAGAGGGCGTCGACGTCGTGGCTCGGCGACCGCCGGATGATGCGCCAGAGCGCGCACGGAGGACAGATCGGCATCCGGTATCAGCCGTAGTCACGACCGAGGACTCCTTGAGGGAGGGTCGTCGGTGATCGCCCCGTACTTCGCCAACTCAGCACGTGAGGGTCGGCCTTCACGCATCCGCTGGCGGTGCAGTCCTAGGGCAGTCGGGACGTGGACGCTTCCCGTCGGGAGTTGGCCGTCTTCACGACTGGGGCCAGGAAGACGGCCCCGATGACGAGGATCAACGGCGCGATCAGGGCAGCGCGGAGACTCGCGTGCTCACCGAGGAACCCGATGACAGGAGGGCCGACCAACAGGGCGACGTACCCTACGGTCGCGGCGAATGCGACCCTGCGGGCCGGGTCCCTCTCGTGTTCGCCTGCTGCAGAGAGGGCGAGGGGGAAGCCAAGGGAAGCGCCGAGACCCCAGAGGACAACGCCGAGTGCGGCGATGACCTGGGAATCAGCGAAGATGACGAGGGCCATGCCCATCGCGGCGCTGATGATGCCGATCCTCAGGACCGGCGCGCGGCCCCATCGCGCCACCGCCGAGCCGCCGACGAAACGTCCGACTGTCATCGCGGCTGCGAATGCCGCGTAGACCGTCGAGCCGAGGGTGGCGCTGAGGCCGTGCCCATCGACCATGACCAGAGGGAGCCAGTCGCTGGCAGTTCCCTCGGCCAAGGCCATCGCCAGCACGAGAGCCGCGATGAGGACAAGGCGCGGATCTTTCCAGACGGCCGTTCTGGGGGTGGCGGTCAGGTTTTGCTCGTTCCGCGTAGTCCGACCCGTGTGTGGTGCGATGTGCGCGACGGCGACGACCAGGACGCCGAGGGCCAGCGCCCCGACGACCATCAGATGCAACTCGACGGGGACGGCGAGGGCGGTGAAGAGGATTCCGACCGACGCTCCCACCAGGGTCCCGAGGCTGAAGGAGCCGTGTAGATGGGGCAGCACTGGCTTATGGATGACGTTCTCAATGTCCGCGCCTTCGATGTTCATAGCGATCTCGCCCCCGCCCATGCCGAGGCCGAAGATGAACAGCCCCACGACGACCATTCCCGTGGCCGACGCTGCTGAGCCGAGGCCGATGGTCGGCATGCTCAGGATGACACCGATCGTGCCGGTGATCATGACCGGCTTGCCACCGAACCGGCTGACGGCCGGTCCGGACAACAGGATTCCCAACATCGAGCCGGCTGACAGTCCCAGGAGGATCAGACCCATCTCTGCAGTAGAGGCGCCTAGGGCGTCTCGGATAGCCGGTGTGCGGGTCACCCAGGACGAGATCGTCAGCCCCGGGAGCGCGAACAGCGCGAACAGCGAGAGGCGTCGAGCGTGAACGGAAGACAAGGTCACTCCTAGGTGTTGGCGTGGGTCTGCGAGCGCGCCGCGGGCTTGGCTGCTCTCATGCCGAGTTCGTCGGCGATGTTCGCGAGGGTCGACTGCTGCGCCTCGAGCGAATGGCCCTCGGGTGCAAGGAGAATCTCATCGGCACCGGTCGAGGCCTGAAGGTGCTCCACACGGGACGTCACGTCAGACGGATTCCCGTGAACGACACGGTCGGTCCAGTCGTGCAGGACCGCCATCTCGGAGGGGGTTCCTCGGTACATGTCGACGAAGTCCGGTGTCGGGAGCAGGAATGGGTCGCGGCGCATCATGCTGAGCATGCTGTAGCCGAAACTGGCTGCTTGGCGCCGTGCCTCGTGCTCGTCGTCCAGCGCCATGACACCGATGCTGACCGCCGCGTAAGGGCGCTCGAGGTGCGAGGACGGCCGGAATGCCCGGCGGTATGCGGAAAGGGCGGGTTCCACGTTCTCGCGGGCCAAGTGGAAGGCGAAGGCGTAGGGGCGCCCGAGGCGACCAGCGAGCTCCGCCGAGTGAAGCGATGAGCCGAGTAGCCAGGCGGAAGGGCCCGCCGCCGAAGTGTCGACACGATTCTGCTGGGCCTGCCAGGGCCCTGGTACGGCGTGCACGGCATCGTAGGGGTGGCCGTTCGGGTGGTCGTCGTTCAGGAACGCGATGAGTTCGCTCACCTGCTCGGCAAAGGTTGAAGCGTCTTGTGCGTCGCGGCCCCGGAGGGCCGAGGCGGTGGCCATGTCCGTGCCTGGCGCTCGACCGAGCCCGAGGTCGATGCGACCCGGTGCCAAGGCATCGAGCATCCCGTACTGCTCAGCGACCGCCAGCGGGGCGTGGTTCGGGAGCATCACTCCACCGGAACCCAATCGGAGCTGACTTGTGTGGGCAGTCAGGCGGGCGAGGATCACGGCAGGAACGGAGGACGAAACTCCAGGCATCGAATGATGCTCGGTGATCCACAGCCGGGTGAAGCCGCGCACGTCCGCGAGTTCCGCGATGTCGATCGTCGAGGCGAATGATTCATGCGCGCTGATACCGACGCCTGTGAGGCCCCCGAGAAGGACCGACACTGGGAACGCAGGCAGGCCCTCCCCGCTGGGCTCGATGGCGGATCCGGTGCCTGTGGCGCTGTCGTGTGCGTTCACTTCGCGAAGCGCTCGGCGCCGGCCATCGCGGAGGTGGGGAGGTTGTCTTTGGCCAGGGGCTGACCACTACCCACTGCCGCGATCCAGGTATCGGTGGGCTCGACGGCGGCGAAGTTCGAGTTCATCAGAGCCATCAGGGTGGTGTGAACGGTCCGGGCGTCGACGTAACCGGCGTCGTTGCCGATGCTGATGGCGCCGGTCGCATCGGAGAGGACCTCAGCAGCGATGCCGTACGTCTCTGCCTGGGCAGCGGAGGCGATAATGCAGTTGTTGGTCATGTAGCCGACGAGGGTGACGGTGTCGACGCCGTTCTCGCGCAGCCACTCGAGGAGGTCCGTACCGGCGAAGACGGAGCCGTACTGCTTCGTGAGGGCTTTCCATGCGGGGGTGCGGCGCCGCTCGATCTCCGGGTGCAACGCGAAACCGGGGAGAGTGGGGTTGAACACCGGGGCGTCCTCACCGGCCGTGTGCTGGACGACGACGATCGGGACGTCGTTCGCTTCCGCAGCGTCGATCGCGGCGAGGATCTTCGGGAGCGAGTCCTCAGGGGTGGGGTACTGAATGTGGAGGGGGCCGGTGAAGTACTCCTGCTGGATGTCGACGAGGACGAGGGCGCGGGTGAGGTCGGTCATGTTGTTCTCCTGCCAAGGGTTTTACTGGACACCTAAGAGTCTGAGCCGGTCGTCCGATGTGCACCATTGGCACGTGTGCGGCATTACGATGGATGCGGGCCAACAAGAGGAGGCGGCATGAAGATCGCGATCTTCGCATTTGACGGCGTCACCATGTTCCATCTGGCGGTTCCGCAGATGGTGTTCGATGAAGTCACCCGCCAGGGACTCGCTGACTGGGAGACGGTGCTCTTCGCGGACCGTGCCGGGTCTGTGCGAACTGCTGAGGGATACACCATCGGGGCGGTCCGAGGAGCAGGCGCCACTATCGACGCTGATCTTGTCGTCGTTCCCTCTTGGGTTCTCGACGGGCGAGAGCCGCGGCCGGCCTTTCGCAGAGCTCTGCTCGCCGCTCACGCCCGCGGCGCGACGATTGCCGGCTTGTGCCTCGGGGCCATCGCCGTCGCTGACCTCGGTCTCCTCGACGGTCGAAGCGCCGTCACCCATTGGCACGCAGTCGACGACCTCGCTCGGAAGCACGAAGCGGTCGTGGTTCAGGCTGACGTCCTCTACCTCGACCACGGCGACGTCATCACGTCGGCGGGAACCGCCTCGGGACTCGACGCGTGCCTGCACGTCGTCCGGACCCGCCTCGGTGCCGAAGCCGCGAACAAGGTCGCGAGGAGCCTCGTCGTCGCCCCACACAGAGAGGGCGGGCAGGCGCAGTTCATCGAGCGCCCGGTACCTCAGAACGAAGGAGACGATCCGATCGCGCGAACGACCGCATGGGCTCTCCGCAACCTGGGAGACGACCTAGGCGTGGATCAACTCGCTGCGGCTGCACACCTCAGCCGCAGGACTTTCGTTCGAGCTTTCCGCGCGGCCACCGGGTCCACGCCGGCGGCCTGGGTGAGAGCCCGACGACTGGACGAGGCGCGGCGTCTGCTCGAGAGCACGGACCTTCCGGTGGAGCAGATCTCCTCCCTCTGCGGTTTCGGCAACGCTGTGACCCTCCGACAGAATTTCGCCGACAACTTCGGAAGCACCCCGTCGAGTTACCGAAAGCGCTTCGCCACAGTCACCTGAGGTGAGCCGCCGGGCGGCCTGGTCGCGCGAGCCCCTTGTCATCGCACGCCATCGTCGATCCTGGGTTCCCGCTGGCACTTGAAGGGTTCCTGATCCTCGATACGGTGGGGGCCATGGACTCACGACGCTACGACGTCGCCCTGTTCGACATTGACGGGACGCTGTGCGATCCGGGCACGGGCATCACTTCGGCGGCCGCCCATGCCTTGTCCCAGATGGGCGTGACCGAGGTCGATCCGTTGGCGCTGCGACGTTTCGTGGGGCCGCCCCTGGAGCACACGTTCCGAGACGACTACGGTTTCGACGAGTCTCATGTCCGCGAGGCTGTCCATCACTACCGCGAGCACTATGCTTCTGCGGGACTCTCTCAGTACCGGGCCTACGCCGATGTTGAGTACCTCTTGCATCGACTGCGCGACTCGGGAATCCGGCTCATCGTCGTGACGGCGAAGATCCAGCCGTTCGCGGAGGCGGCTCTCCTGAGAACGAGTCTCGCGTCGCACTTCGAAAGTGTTCATGGACGCGGACAGGACGACGTCGTCTCTAAGAGCGTCACCTTGGGCCGCGCGCTCCTGGCGGGCGGAGTCATGCCGGGCATGGCCGTGATGATCGGCGATCGAGAGCACGACGTTGAGGCGGCTCGGGACAACGGTCTCGAGTCGATCGGCGTCCTGTACGGATTCGGAACATCCGAGGAGCTCGTCGGCGCCGGCGCGACGTTCACGGCAGCCGCTCCGAAAGACGTCGGGGACTTGATCCTGAGCTGACCTGCCCGGTGAGGCGCATGGTCGTTTCTCGCTTCTAAGGGTCGTGCGGAGACTCGGCGAAGCCTCCGGGAGCACTCCCCGGAACTGCCCACATTGCTCGTTGCTGCCCACTGCGAACAGCGTCTGAAGGTCGGGGCCTGGGCACGGTCATTGGGCCATGCGGTCCGGGACGCGACGGTCGTTCTTGAGGGCCTGCACGGACGCAACGCGCACAGCACCGATGAGCCCGGAGCGTGCGCCTAGCGCAGCTGGCACGATCTGGATGGACGCAGCCGTCGCTGCCTGAGCATGGCGACGGACGGACATCCTGACCCCGTCGATGAACGCTGTACCTGAGGAGCCCAGGTCGCCCCCCAGGATGATCGCGCTCGGATTGAGCAGGTTGCAGAACGAGGCGATCGACACGCCGAGTTCGTATCCTGCTTCGGTCATGAGACGGTCGATGACCGGATCGTCGGGCAGGTCCGCGATGCTCTCGAACGTCAGGCTCGGGTGCGTCAGGTTGAGCTGCCGACGCAACGCGGAGACGGACACGAACGTTTCCAGGCACCCGCGATTGCCGCAGCGACAAAGTTCGTGATGGCCCGGAACGACCGTGTGCCCGATTTCGCCCGCAGTGCCGTCGAGACCACCGTAGAGGCGGCGTTCCAAAACGAGTCCAGCCCCGACGCCATGTGACGCCTTGACGTAGATGTAGCAGGGGTGGTCACGCCCTGCGCCATCGTCGAGTTCTCCCAAAGCGCCCATCGCCGCGTCGTTCTCGACCCAGACGGGCACGTGAAGACGTTCCTGCAGCTCCCTCCGCGGAGCAACGCCTCGCCACCCCGGCAGTGTGGTCGGAGAGTCCATGGTCTCGGCGTTCCGGTCGACCGGGCCCGGCACACCAGCGGCGACGCCGATCACGCCGTCAATCCCATGCTCCCGCATCAACGTCTCAAGGAGGTCGGCAGCGCACGAGATGAAGGCGGAGGCCGGTGAATCTTCGTGGATTACCACACGTCGGTCCGCAATGACGTCACCGGCCGTGCGGGCAAGTGCCACATGGACGTGTGCATGACCAAAGTCGATGCCGCCGACGACGGCTCCGACATCAGCGATCACAAGCCGCGTGGCCGGCCTGCCGCTGCCGGAACCCCGTCCCTTGAATTCATGCTCCGACTCCTCCACCCGTCCATCGCCGAGCAGACGAGCGACAGCTTGACGGACTGTCGAGGGCGGCAGATCCACGACGTGTCCGATCTCGGCACGAGTCAGACCTGGCCGCTCGACCAGAGCGTCATAGATCGCTTCCCGGCTTCGATCGCGCGGTGAGGGGGAGGGCACGGAAGTAGCCTACCCAGCAAGCCGAGACACACTAGTCATTAACGCTATGACAAACAGAAAAGACCCCTCAACCGGTATTACTCGGGCATTGACAGGTCTAAAGACACCTTTTACGCTTCCGGTACCCGAGACGTGCGTGCACAGGAATTTGCCCCCACGCTCTTCTCCCTTACCTGAAGGACATGCACGATGAAGTGTCAACCTGTTCGTTCCGCTGCCCGGGTGGTCCTGGCCTCCCTCGTCGTCGGAGCATGTATCGCTTCCTCGGCGGTCGGCGCGCAAGCTGCCACTCCGAATCCAGAGCCCGGGGCTCTTGAGCTGAAGAACAGCGCCGTGTCCAAGAAGGTGGCCGCCGAGAGCATGGTTCTCCTGGAGAACCACGACGACACCTTGCCCATGGCCAAGTCCGGCAACATCGCTCTCTTCGGTGTCGGCGCCTACTCCACGCCCGTCAACGGCGTCGGGTCAGGAACCGTGTACAACCGGCACTCGGTCGGTGTCCGTGAGGGCCTCGAGAACTCCGGATACACCATCACGACCTCCGACTCTTATTGGAACGCCCTCGGCAACGCGTTCCAGAACAACCTCGACGCGCCCGTCCGAGGAGTCTGGGGTCCGACGATCAACTACTCCTCAGCCGAACAGCCCCTCACTGCTTCGAGTGCCGCACCCAAGGCCGCGACCGACACCGCCATTTACGTTCTCACCCGCACCGCAGGGGAGAACTACGACCGTTCAAGCGGCCCCGGGGACTACGCACCCACCGCCACCGAGCTCGCCAACATGAGCTTGCTCGGACAGACCTACGAGCACGTCGTCGTGCTGATCAACACCAACGGCGTTGTCGACACGTCGTTCTTCAAGGACCTGAACGTGTCCGCAATCGACCCATCTGGCGGCAGAGCTCTCGATGCGCTGCTCTACATGGGTCAAGCCGGACAAGAGACCGGCACAGCTCTCGTCGACGTTCTCAACGGAACGACAAACCCTTCCGGCAAGCTGACCGACACCTGGGCGACGAAGTACGCCTACTACCCGGCGTCAGCCACCTTCGCCAACAACGATGCACAGATCGCCAACGAGGAATACACCGAGGGCATCTACGTCGGCTACCGCTATTTCGACTCGTTCTACGAGACGATCAACCCCGAGAACCCGGACGACGTCGTCGCCTACCCCTTCGGATACGGCGCTTCGTACACCGAGTTCGAGCAGAAGACCCAGAAGGTCACTACCAATGGTGAGGAAGTCACCGTTGAGGTCCAGGTCACGAACGTCGGTAAGGCGTACAGCGGCAAGGACGTCACGCAGGTCTACTTCTCGGCCCCCGCCGGCAGCATCGACAAGCCCTACCAACAGCTCGCAGCGTTCGCGAAGACTGACGTTCTCGGCCCGGGAGACAGTCAGGTGCTGACTCTGTCCTTCGACACCTCGCAGATGGCCTCCTACAACGCGGACTCCGCCAGCTGGAAGCTCGACGCCGGTCGATACGTCATCCGCGTCGGTGACTCCTCCCGTGACACACAGGTCGCAGCGAAGCTCGACCTTTCGGCGAACGTCACCACCGAGCAGGTCTCCAACCAGCTCACGGACCAGAAGCCCTCCTCGGAACTGACGTCCAACCCGTCTGATTTCTACACCTACGCTTCAGAAAACGCAGAGCTCTCAAGCGCTCCGACCTTGGCCCTGGATACCGGAGCCATCCCCACCAGGAACCGTGCCTCCACGCTGGATCAGGACGTACCGGTAGGCGCCGACTCTCCCTACTACCCCATCGACGGGAACAGCATCTCCTCGATCACCGCCCACGTCCCGTCGGGCCAGACCGACTGGGAAGGCACCGGGGAGCCGTACACGGCCAAGACCGGTGAGAGCGTGCAGCCCGCCTCGACCCGCCCCGGCGCCACCCTGTACGACGTCGAGGCAGGCAGGACGAGCATGCGCGACTTCGTCGCAGGGCTCTCAGTGGAGCAGCTCGCCAACATCGTCGAGGGATCTAGCACGAACGGTTCGTACCCGAATGTCGCAGGCGCTGCGGGCTACACGACCGGGAAGTACGAGGCGCTCGGCATACCCGCCATGGTGTTTGCCGACGGAACATCGGGCTTGCGACTAACCCAAGAGCTGAAGACCACTCCGACGACCTATCAGTTCTCCACGAACTTCCCCGTCGCGTCCATGGTGGCGCAGACCTGGAACGTGGATCTGGTCCGGGAGATGTCCGACGCCGTCGCGAACGAGATGGAGATGTACGGCATCAGCACCTGGTTGGCGCCTGGCCTCAACATCCACCGCGACCCGCTGAACGGACGGAACTTCGAGTACTACTCCGAGGACCCGGTCCTCACCGGCCTCATCGCGGTCGCAGCCGTCGAGGGCGTCCAGGCCCACCCGGGCATGGGGGCAGTCATCAAGCACCTCGCAGCCAACAACCAAGAGACCGGACGCCGCGGAAACAACTCCGTCGTGGGGGAGCGCGCTCTGCGCGAAGTCGAACTCCGCGGCTTCGAGATCGCAGTCAAGGGCGCCCAGCCCATGGGGGCAATGACCGCCTACAACAAGCTGAACGGCACCTACACTTCCCAGGACTACGACCTCAACAGTGACATCCTCCGCGGCGAGTGGGGATTCGAGGGTCTGGTCGTATCCGACTGGGGCGGCAGCCACGACGCTGTCGCAACGATGTACGCCGGGAACGATCTCATCGAACCAGGCGGCCGCCCCCAGGACCTCATCGACGCGATCAAGCAGGTGGCTCCGTCCATCGACGTCAGCGGCCTGCCGGTCTACAACAAGACGATCAACGCGCAGGGTGTGGTGTCGTACTCCTGGCTGTTCGGTGCACTGACCCCGTCCGCCACCGGAGCCACGACCATCGAGACGACCGTCGATTCCACGACCGACCTGTCACGGACCCCGGCATCGGGCACCACGACGATCGACGTCATCAGCAACCAGGTCTTCGCCCCCGACGCCGCATTCGCTTCCGTGAACGACGCATTCGTTGCCGCGACTGGTCTCCTCACCGACCCGAGCGCACTCTCCGGATCGCAGAAATCCGGCCTTGCTATCACGGACGTGGTCCGCGAGGATCCGGCCTCCGCAACCTCGGCGGTGACGTCCTTCACGGTCGTCGTCCAGGGGGACTACACGCCCCGGGTCTACACGCTCCGCCTCGGGGACCTGCAGCGATCCGCGAGCAGGGTTCTCGATGCGGCCATGCGATCCACGACATTCGCTCGACTTGCCGCGGACCGCGGCGTGATCGGGGTCACGGTCGAGCCGTACGCCGACCGATTCGACCTCGACTCCGGCGTCTCGGTTTCCCGGGGTCCCGTCCTGGCAGCTGTCATCCCCTCCGATCCGACGCCGACGAGCCCTCCCACTCCCACGACGCCGGCACCGGGGTCGGCACCTCCCGCTACCAGCGCACCCGCCGGCAACAGCTCCGGCTCGTCGCCGAGCCTTGGCTCGACTGGAACGCGAGAGCGTGACGGACTTGCCTGGACGGGCTCTGACCTGAGCTTGCTGCTGCTTGCGGCGGTAGGACTTCTCGGGACAGGCTCCTTCATCCTGGTCCGGCGTCGTCACTTGAAGGCTGATCAGGAGTAACTCTCACGCCGACGCACGATGGGGTCGGGTCGGGCTTCTCGCGGCCCGACCCATCGAGCATGGGGCGCTTTCCCTCAGAGGTCCCGTACTTGAGGCTTCGTCGCGCACCGGTATGGTCGTCGAGGTGTGACGCTCGGTCCGCCCTCGCTCGCGCCCCAGGAGGACGCCCGTGACGAATGCCCGCCTCAGGACCGCAGGAGGCGTGGTCTCGACGCTGCTGGCCTGCCTGCTCGTGGCCTCCTGTGCCACCGCGCCTCGCGCCTCTGTCGTCCCGGGCCTCGGGGGAGGCGCCTCTGAGCTGACGACCTCCGACGCTGATTCCTGGCTCGACGGGTTCGTCCCAGCCGCCCTGGAGAGGGAGGGCATCGTCGGCGCAACCGTCTCGATCGTCGCCGACGGCGAGGTCGTCACCGAACGAGGCTGGGGCTGGTCCGACCTCGGTGACGAGCGGGCGGACCGACGTCCCGTCGATCCCGACAGCACGCTCTTCCGGATCGGGTCGATCTCGAAGGTCGTCACCGCGACCGTGGTCATGTCGCTCGTCGAGGAAGGGGTCCTCGAGCTCGACGACCCCGTCCGGGACAGGATCGACGTCACACTGCCCAGGGCCTTCGACCGTCCCGTGACCCTCCGTCACTTGCTGAGCCACACCGCGGGCTTCGAGGATAAGTTGACCGGGGTCATTGCAGGGCCGGGGGAGGGGCCAACGACGTTGCGGGACGCCGTGTCCGTCGAGCCGCCCGAGCAGATCTACGAGCCCGGCACGACCCCCGCGTACTCGAACTGGTCGAACGGAGTGGCGGCGTACGTCGCCGAGCAGGTCACCGGGCGCACGTGGGCCGATCTCGTGCAGGAGCGGGTCTTCGACCCCGCAGGCATGACGTCCGCGACGCTCGGCCAACCCCTCTCCTCGGGCGACGCCGCCCTGGTCTCCGGGGGCTGGGACGCCGCCGGGGCAGCGGCGGTGCCCTTCGAGATCGTCTCGCCGGCGCCCGCCGGCGCGGTCTCAGCCACGGCGTCGGACATGAGCGCGTTCATGCTCGCCCAGCTCGGGCACGCCGACGGCATGCTCGGGCCGGAGGCCCTCGAGCAGATGCACGCACCTGCCCTCGATGGTGACGACCTCGGCGGGCTCGCTGCCGGGCCTCGCATGACGCTCGGCCTCTTCGAGGAGGACCGGAACGGACGACGCGTCCTCGGGCACGGCGGTGACCTCACGGCCTTCCACGCCCAGATGGATCTCTGGCCCGACGACGACGCCGGGATCTACGTCTCCCTCAACAGCACGGGGGTGCGGGGCGATGCCACGACTGCCGTGCGCGAAGCCCTCGTGGAAGGGTTCGCCGACCGTTGGTTCCCGTCCGGCACCGCGGAAGAGGCGGCTGTGACCGGCACGGCGACTGCCGGTGAGCACGCGGACGCCCTGGTGGGCAGCTACCAGGTGTCTAGACGTGCGGAGTCGACCTTCGTCCGGCTCTTCTACGCCCTGTCGGCTGTGGACGTCTCCCGAGGCTCCGGCGACTCGGTCCTGATCTCGGCCCTCACAGACACGTCGGGGGCGCCCGTCGAGCTGGTG
>Ga0265798_10004832_pt1 | contig 18423 bp, 22 predicted proteins | sample P3T30metagenome_FD_192430 | JGI IMG/M metagenome (GOLD analysis project Ga0265798, IMG submission 192430) | Plant litter microbial communities from East Loma Ridge, Irvine, California - P3 T30 | ecosystem: Environmental > Terrestrial > Plant litter > Unclassified | place: USA: California... | reverse complement strand
CTTCTTTGAAGGTGCGCTTTATGCCGTTGCGGCCGTCGCTGCGGCGGGCGTCGGGTGGGCCGTCGAAGTGGGGGGTTAGCTTTGTGCGGTAGCCGTATTGCAGTGGCGATCCGATTGTGTCGCCGATAGTGGGGATGAGCTCTGGTGGGAGGTTGGAGAAGTTCTTGTAGGCTTTCTCGACGATGGTCTTTTTGTGCGCGAGTTGGGTGTCGTAGGGTAGCATTTGGAATTGGCAGCCGGAACAGCTGGCGAAGTAGGGGCACTTTACTAGAGAGTCATCGCGCTGGGGTGAGGGCGTGATCACGTTGACGAAGTCGGCCATGGAGTACTTTTCTTTCTCAAAGTGCTTGTGTGGCCGTGCTGTTACGATGTCTCCTGGTGCGCTAAAGGGTACGACATAGACCTGGTCCGAATCTGAATCCTTCTGGAAACCGAGACCATCTCCAGTGGAAGAGATTTCTTTGATTTCAACCTCGATCTCCTTGAACTTTTCTGCCAATGTTGTCGAAATTTCCTTTCCTTCTCTTTCTATATTGAGGCTCTTGATTAGCGCAGTAACATCCTGCAATAAGACCTCCTCATTGGTTCCGTTGGTTTTTAGAATCTTGCTCTGCTCAGCATGTCCATTCTTCATGCGCTTGTTCTTGAATCTGTAATTGCCTCGTGGTCCTTCCTCGCTCCGTAGAGGCGTCTCGGCATATCTTTTCGCGCCGTTGCTCTCAACAGGCGCGACATTGTCCGCTGATGAAGCCATTCTGTATCTAGCAATCTGGATATATCGGCTACTGACCAGCAGTGTCCGGAGCGGTCGAGTAAGAATCCGAGAGTACATGCAGTAAATCGTGAAATTGGATGGAGAAAAGAGAAAGTCGCGTTAGTCACTGGGATAGAGAGACGGCGATTGGCTGAAGCAATTACTGCCATCCCGCTTAGTCACGCTGAACTTTCCGAACTTCACTTTGACCATCACAACGCCGCGCAGGCCACCCGCTATTACCGCCTCCCCGCGCTCAATTGGCCCTCACCCGGAGGTCCAAGGCCAACAATGAGCGTCTGCCGCCCCGCAAGATGTCTCTTCACCAAAGCAGCATCGACGACGCTTCCTAAACCGCCTCCGCAACGCACTTTCCACGCTTCCGCACCCAGACAAGCCCGCAAGAGGAGACCGCATTACCCGTCAATAAAGGCCGACGACCTCAAGCTCCTCAACCAGGCTGCCGAAGCAGAGTACCCCAAGTACGACACCTCGGAGACGACGCTGCTGGAGAAAAAGTACACACCCTCGCAAATCGCCGCCATCAAAGCCGCAGAGTCTACAATCGACGCCCGAGATGTCCTCACGCAGGGCCAGCGAAGAACAGATCCATGGCGTATGAACTACGAAGACGACCTGGCGCAGGTAGACCCCGTGACGGACCGACCTGAGCGCCTGTCAGGCGACGACATCGAAGGCCCAAAAACCTTCCGCATCGCCAACGAAGTCGAGCGCGACGAGAACATAACCCGCATCGCCACTGAGAATCTCGCAAAGATGTACCCGGACGGCATACCAGAAGACGACGAGAACCTACAAAAAGCCATGGACGCAGCCGTCACCCAAGCCACCCTCGACCCCCGCGCAACCTACACATCCAAGAACCCCGCCGCCCTCCAAGCCCTAGGCGACGAGCGCCACTCGGTCATCGCACCCGACCTCCCCCGCGTCGAAAACCGCATGGTCCGCCAGACCCGGCGTCTCTCGACCGAAGAAGAAGAGGACCCACGGCAAAAGCGTCTCTTGCAATACCTCGGCTGGGATAAGCAGAAGCTGCGCCAGATTCGCGTCAAGACACTGGTTACGCACTTCGTTACCAATCAGACTCGCATGGGCAAGATAAGAAGTATGTACTACCTGACCATTGCGGGTAATCAAGACGGGCTCCTCGGTGTCGGAGAAGGCAAATCCGTGGAACCGGATGAAGGCCGTAAGCAGAGCGTCATGAGCGCCATACGAAACATGCGCCCTGTTCCCCGTTACGAGAACAGGACTACATTTGGCGATCTGGAGAAGAAGGTTGGTGCGACGAAGGTCCAGATCTTTGCGAGACCGCCTGGTAAGTCATTCCCCTCGTTATCCTAGAGTTCCTTGTGACCTACCTTTTGCAAACATGACGGCTGACTATGAGCAGGTTTCGGGCTCCGCGTCCAACATCTCATTTTCGAACTCGCACGTGCAGCGGGTCTTCAGGATCTGTCGGCCAAGACACCGCGGTCGAGGAACAAAATGAACGTTATCAAGGCGACGTGGGAGGCGCTTACGCAGCAGAGGTTACCGGATGAGATTGCGAGGGCGAGGGGGAAGAAGTTGGTGGATGTGAGGAAGGTTTACTATGGAGGAAGCATACATTAGTCTGTATACGTTGGTGTATGGATGGCTATATGACTGTTGTTGGGCTCCTGCATGTGAAGAGGGTGGATAGAGTAGAGATGTATCATAGGCATGGCATGGTATGAGGTGGAAATGCTCATGTAGAGCTTGTGTAGATATCTTGTATCATATCATGTTATCTTGCATACCATCTTCTCTGTTTCGCTCGCTGTATCGAAGTATGTGTTTACATTGCTGTTCTAGTGGGGTATCATAATCGTCAAACGCTCTCATTCCTTCCCCTTCCCACCTCTTTATCCCTTCCTCCACCCCCTCCCATCCCTTCCCTCCCATCCCTTTCCCACACCTCCCTCTCTCCCCCTCCCCACTACTACCCACTACTACCCCCGACTACTCATCCTCCATCAACCCCCCCGTCTCCCCCTCGCCCTCCCCATCCCCGCCCTCAGTATCAATCTGCTGATTCAAAACAATACTATACACACTCGCCTTGAGCAGCGTAAACACCAAACTCGTTTTCCTTTCTAACCCGCGGAGCCCATCGAGGATCGCAGCGCTGGGGTTGTTGGAGAGCGTTAGGAGGAGGGATGATAACTTGGTGTGGTGTTAGCAAGGAAGTGCGGAGGGGTGGGGAAGATGGCGGAGGAGAGATAAGTGCGAGGGGTTTGGATTGCGACGGATACAGGTATACTCACATTATTCAGATTCCCCAATAATCTCGCATATTCATCCAAGACCTCTTGTTCAAGCGGACTGAGACTTTCTTCTCCTTCCGACGTTTGTGAGGCACCGAAGTTTTGTTCCGCGCCGCTGGATGCTGGTGCGGGTTCTGAGGCCATGGTTTGCTATCTTTGCTTTCTTCTGTTTGTTTTGTGTACAGTTGGTATGGAGTTGGGGTGGTTGTGTGGATAGGTAGGTAGGTAGGTAGGTAGGTGGTGTTATATCTATATCCACGCGTGGATATGAGAGACGGCGAGCGAGCGTGGGAGATCAGGTAGCGGCGGGGTGAAGATGGTTTGCGCTGGATGCGCGATCGTGCGTGGATTGGATTGGATTCTGCTGTGTAGCTTGCTCGAGAATGGATCCCGGTATACGATCTCCGACTTCGACGTCGTGTGGGCTGGGCGTGCCGATGTTATTCAAGGTACTTGCGTAGCGTCCGTCCTTGTTTCGTCGCGTTGTTTGACAGGAAACAAGGGTTCTCGCGAATCGTTGTCGCGTCTTCCCCGCAAACTCCGCGTTGGCCCATGCGTTTCTTACCCTCGACCACTCCATCATAACCTACGGGTGCTCAACCAGAAGTTTCGAAACATAACAAGACATCATGTTAATTTCACTGATTACATCACACAGCACAGTTAGCATCTCAAAGATATCTTTCTCATTGCTTCTGCTACGCCCTCCCAGTACCATCCATCCCTCGACCCTCGACCCATCGACCACCACCATCCTCATCTTCCCTGTCCAAGCTGCCTCCGCTCTCAGACTAGCTAGACGACACTGGACCAGCATAATCCACAACCATGTTCACAACAAAAAATATAGACAACGCCCGAGAGATTTTACAGCACACGAAGAATGCTGATTGGTAAGAGAGAAGAAAAACGAGCTCGAGAGAGAGAGAGATCCCTGCGCGATCAAGAAACGAAGAAAGCTAGAATGAACTCCCTGAAACGCCGCTGTGATAAGGAAGCAACGCATTTGTCTATGATCCGTCGCAACAAATGAGTGGAGTCAAAAGGACGACTTTCGATATACGAGGTCCTCCGGTAAGTGATGAATACAGTGCGCGTGTTTGTCATACGAAATTATCCCCTGGTTTATCGTTGTGAGTTGGTCTGTGTGAGGTGAAGATGCGACGAGTGTTGATCTTCATGGTGGTGGTCGTCTCCGTCGTGGTGCAGAGTAACACTGTTGAACTCCTCAAACGGATCTGCCAACTCGCCCATCGGCGTGGCGAGACCAGAGTCTAGCGGGACGCCCTTGACTCTCGCGGCGCCAATGTCAACACTCTGGGACTCCTTAACATTCCGGAAGTTGGGTGTCTCGACACCTTGGCCTTGATGAGGGACGATCGGTGGCTTCATGTGCCGGAGTAGGGCCCATGACGTCGTCTTGAAGAAAGGTGCGGTCTTGATGTCGGAAGCGCCGGCACGGGATCCAAGTCGCCTAGTCTCGTCCTTGATCAATAGCTTGCGAATGATGGCCTTGCAGAGACTATGGTTGTTAGCACAGACACATACTAGGTACTGGTTAGAACTTACTTTGACACTTGCGGCGCACCAGAACCCTCGGGGAAGGGCACTTCATCTCGAAGAATGTTGGCAAACGTCGCGTTGCGGTTCTTGCCCTTGAAAGGCGTAGTTCCGTACAACATCTCGTAGATCAATATGCCAAGGGTCCACCAATCGACCGCACTCGTATGTCCACAGCCCTTGATGACTTCTGGCGCAATGTATTCCTCGGTTCCGACAAACGAGTTGGTTCGGAAATTGTTTATGCATGATTTCGTGTCGATGGTTGGTAGGTTGTTCGAGGAAGTACCGCTTCGGCCGCTGAGGATCATGGTCGGGCGACCGCCGGGTTCAGACTGTTTCGACAAATCGAAGTCTGACAACATGATGTGCCCAGACTGATGGAGGAGGATGTCTAAGGAAGTTAGCATGATGTGCGCGGCGAGTGAAACGTAACCTACTCTCTGGCTTCAAGTCTCGGTAGATGAAGCCCATCAAGTGGAGGTATTCCAACGCAGCCGTGACTTCAGCTGCATAGAATCGCGCAGCATCCTCGTCAACGCACTTGTTTGGTCGTGTTTGGAGCGCTCGGAAAAACTCACCACCACTGCAGTATTCCATGCAGAGGTATAGGTGGTCTTCGGACTGGAAAGAGTGGTAGAGAGTAACAATAAAGGGGTGGTTGCTGGTCGCCAGGATTTCCTGCTCAGCCAATGCGCGCTTGATCTTGTTTCGCTTGATCATCTCCTTTTTGCTCAACACTGAATTTGTTAGCGCATGTTTTCTGAACTGCAGATGCGATTCACACACCCTTCATAGCATATAGTCTGCTGGACTTCTTCTCCCGCACCAAGTAAACCTTTCCGACATCGCCCTTGCCAATCAACTTGATCTTGTCGAAGCTTCCCGGTCCAACCTCGACGTTGCGAACCTTGATGGAATTCGAGCTGTAGGTTCTCCTGAAAGCCACAGACTGTCGGATTTGGCCTGCCGAGGGTATGGGCTTGCCAGCTTCTATGGGTAGGAGGTGAGTCGGATCCTGGGTGTTCGTCTCGACCATGCTCAAGGTCGACGAGTTGGGGTGGTGTAATACAGGCTGCTTGCCGAGTTCTGCAGTCTGTGGCCTATCAGTATTCTTTCCCGAAGAAAAGAGACCTTGGGCATTGGGTGCGGAAGCCACCCTTCGTAGTTTCCTAGCCAATTCCTCTTTCCCAGCTGTTGTGGCGTGATCGTCGGTAGTCGCTGCGCCATTTACTTGCGTCTTGGGCATTGCGGGGGTGTCTGGGGGTGATGGAGGCACGCTGCCTGCATTGTGATGACGCAGCGCCGGCGGTCCTTGGTGGGCAAAGTACGGGTTTGCGTGCGCGGTCGGCGACACGCTGTCATCCAGGGGGTTGCCTTCGCTGGCGACGGTCTGGGAGCGATTGCGCGAGATGTGAGGAATGAACCGCGATTGGCGGAACCCCGACTTTTCGTTCTTGGAGTTTGTGCTGCCATCGTCGGAAGACTTGTTGGCGTCGTTGCTGCTGTTGATGCGGAAAAAGTTCTTGATGCGCTGCGAGACCTGGCCGTCCTTTGGATTGACTGACTTGTTGGTGGACAGCGCCTTGCCCGAGAAGGTGCGTTTCTCCGTCTTTTCGGCCATGGTGGAGTGGCTTGATGTGGACGAGTTGAAGAGCTGCGTCATAGCAGTTACACAGGGCCGGTGGGCGAGTGCAGCGGGCGACTCTTGTGTATTAGGCGGAAGCTGGGCGGGTGCAGGGAGACGATGTTTGCGCAGTTGCACGATCAATGGGCCATGTCACCTTGGGTGAGGGCAATCTCCAGGGTCGCGGTGCGTGTGGCTGGGGCGGCTCGGTGAAAGAATGGCTCCGTCACGAAGGCGCAGGCGGTGGGAGAGGGGAGTGCGCGTGAATGGGGTTGGCGGCGCTGCAGAGACAAGCAGGGAGGAGTCGGGAGCAGGGAGCGAGGAGTAGTGGTGGTGTAGTAGGGCCAGCCAGCAGGTTGGGAAGGAAGGAAGCCAGAGCCGTGCCGGCGACAAGTACGGACTGCGGCGAATGATGGCGGAGGCCAAGTGGGACCGCCCTAATCCCTGTCTACCTAGGGAAGCCGCGTGCGAAGCCACCTAGCCTCACTCCAGCCAGCCAGCCAAACCGACACCGCATCCATCACCAATCACTCAGCCACCACTCAAACATCAAAACATGGGTTTGCAATGCTTGGAAATCCAGATCCTGTGACAATTGCGCCTTGGTGTTGTGATGATTCCTACCCGTCATCCGAACCCTGTGCCGCGCTCCCAGCCAAGAACGCGCACCCATCTAACCGTTCTAGCACCGTGCCTCTTTTCCCCACGACCGCAGCTGTCGATAAATCACGCTATTTCCCGATTTATCAGCAACGCGCAAAGCATAACGGCACGTCATCGCACCAAACACGGGTGCGAGACTCCGAGACACATGCATCCATCGTGATTCTTGAATTGAGCCAATTGTAAATCCATGGCACCAGCCTGCTATACTCGCACACACACACATGCTTAACGTAGCTGTTACATCGGATGCTGGTGATGGCGACGCGCATGTTTCCGCTATTTCGTCCACTGACGACGGCCTCGGACGCCAATCTGTTCTAGAACCATTTCTCGTTTCGGCATAGCGTGGCATCCGGACCCTATCCGTCACTCCGACACATCGGCCGTGCGCGATTCATCTCGTCAGCTCACTCCGACCACGCACACCAGATGACTGCAAAGAAGGGACACTGATTACAAGACACGCTTTTATTATTATCATTATTCTACTACGCAACGGATGACTATACTGACTACCTATTCATACAATGGCTGAAGTTATACGCAAGATGCTGACGGAAAGGAGATAAGACGTGGATGGCTGGCCAGATGACTCGTCTCCGCCCATGACACGTCCCTTGCCGTGTTCTGCCAGTCCACCAATGTCAAAAGAAATGTTGAAGGAAGACTGTCGGAGATATGCGTGGGCTGCCGTAATTGTTGCTGTGCCGCAGTCGAAAGTTGTTCAAGGAAGTTCGTGGACGTAGAAAATGTTGCCGTTAAGAGAAGATGTCGGACGTGTCGCGTACTCGATGAGGGTGATGTAATCCTCGGCCGAATCCAAGAATACGTTCTGCGACAGAGGAAGAGTCAAGAGGGTGTATCATACCAAGACCTAACGAGTCCGAAGACGTATCCAACCAGCATGCCAGGCCGTCTGACGCGGACAACCCGACAACGCATGATGAGCAATCAGGTGCGCGAGTTCCTACGATGCGCCTCTATCTCATCGATCTCGGTCCTCTTGAGTTGCTGAAAGCGCTGTCGCCACTTGTCTGAACGTTTCTGCCTCTCGTCGGGAGACATGGTTCGAGGGTCGTCCTTCTTGCTGCGTCGGAACTTGTTCGTCACCTGCTCGAGCTTGGCCTTTGCAGGCGAATGCTCTCCGGACTTCTTGGGGGAGCTCGGTGGATTGGCGGGTGAAGATGCTGCGGTGCCACGCTCGACATCCGATGCTTTCGCTGGAGAAGATGGCGCCTTCTGCTTGCCTTTGCTGCTGGATACTCCGAAGCAGCTTGCATTGCTCTCCTCATACTCCACAGACATGGGCGCTTCGGTAGAGCGGCTGTCTACCGCAACAGACAAACGACGCTCCTCAATGTGTGTGTCGTTGATCATCTCCGACAAGTCGTCCATGGCGCCATCGAGCCCCGACAAGCGCTGATTGGCAAAGTGTCGAGGGGCAGGCGCGCCGTAGCCACCAACCTCGCTCGGGCTCAATTCCTTGGGCGTCGGGTAGAAGCGTTGCATGCTGAGCGCCGTACTGTAGCTTCGATTCTGGATCTGATTGCCGAAAGACTGGTTGGACATGCCGCCGTTTGGCATAGTGTCTACCCGAGACGCGATGCCCTTGTCCTGCATGCCCCTGCTCGCATCATCCTCGATGCTTGGAAATACCTGTCGATATCCAGACGTCATCCTCTGAGGGAACATCACCGGAGGGTTCAGATACTGCGCGGCAGAGGCGACACGATTGGGGATTTGCATGGCTTCGTTGCGAACCATGTACTGAACGGGAACATCCTTAACATTTCCTTGTTGGCCATACCCTGAGTCGCGGCGCATATCATCTGGTATACTACCCTTCGCTGATCGAACGTTCTCCTGGGCCCCGCTGGCGTTGTTGTGGTTGAAAGTCATCTCGACAGCAGAGTCGTGAGGTAGGGACCCGGCAACAAGCCCTCGAAGCGAAGGCGTCCTGGAATCAGTACCGCGTCGATACTCAGCTTGACGCTTCTTCGACTCGTCTGTAAGGAAGTGTAGAAGACCCTGGATGTAGCCTTGTAGAACCTCGGGACTGTCAGGAATGCCAACGTGGTCGTAGCCGGCCTGGTAGCCTTCCTGGTATGTAGACGGAACATGTGTTACAGGCTTGCCATTGAAAGGCCAGTTCTCGTCCGTGCCGGTGCGTTGAGTGGAGCTGGTTCGAGGCGCCATGTTGCTGCTAGAAGCGGAGATTGACATGTTAGGGCCCATTGTAGGAGCGTGGTCTATCATAGTGGATTGAGGTTGCTCCGAAAGGCCTTGGCGTATGGAAGGCAGAGAAGGTTGTTTACCAAATGCCTCAGGCCACGAGGTGAGCTTGGGTGCAGGATCGTTAGTCCTGGAACGGCCAGAATCGCCTTCGTTCCACGGACTAGCTGGCCAGTGCTTCTCGGGTGTAGAAGGTACTGCAGTGTTCTCATTGGATGACTGCTCAGTCTCCTTGATCTGTGGCGCCACTCGTGTTGAGGAATGCTCATGTGTGTTTGTAGGGAAGAAGTCCATGGTGTCAACGCTAGACAGACTATGCTTCTGCGAAGACATTCGGCGGTCATGCTTGCCAGCCACTGGTATCTGCTGTCCTCGCCAAGGGGAGCGCTTCTCTGGTGACGGAGTAGGCGGAACAGTACCTTGGGTGGTACTAGTCTTCATGACAGGCTCGTATGTAGGACTCTTCGGGTTTAGAGCAGATCCCTTCTTGACTTCCTCGGGTGGTGGTGGCTTGATTTCAATAGCTCGAGAGCGGCGGCTGGCGGATCCTGGAGGGGAATGAGGTGGGTTTGTCGCGGTCGGAACAAAAGGTGGTGGCTCTGCAGAGAAGGTGGACAGCGGACCAAAAGGCTGAGGTTGGGGTTGATACATCGGCATGGGCGGATACGGCGCCGGGAAGGGGTACATGGGAGGAGCAAACGGTTGCTGGAATTGCGGTCCGAAAGGCGGCATAGCTGATGAGCCTGCGTTCGCTCCAGAGAAGGCGCTATGAGTAGTACTGTTGTTGTCTGACTCGACCGCTGTTATCTGCTTTCGAAGTGCGTCGAGCTCGACGATGAGGCACCGCTTCTTCTCGATCATACCCGCACGCCATGCCTCGCTCTGCTGGCCTGCTTGAAGTACCTCAGTCTGCTCTACAGTGCGGAGCTCCTGCTTCTTGAGAGCTTGTTGCGTCTTGAGAGTCGCGAGGTCCAAGCCAACAAACGGTGTATGGGTGTTGGAGCGCGATGGCCCGAACGCGGCTCCCGATGGAGCTCCATGAGTGGTCATGGTAGACGGATCCGGCAACTGCTTGCCTATGGGATCCATAGCAGCGGGGCCGGCGGGAGGTATCGTAGGATTGGTTGCGTTGACTGCTGGCAGTGCAAACATGCGATCGCCAACGAAGATGACAGGTTGACCTCCGACGACTTCAACGCGAGCGGTGTGGTTGGGGTTCTGGTGAGTCGGTGCTTGCATGACGTTGCCTGGTGCGACGCGCAGTGATGGTTGTGGTGGTCTGTAAGTAGCGTCTCCGTATCGGGACGTGCCGAGCGGTGGAAGGTCGCTAGGAACTATACGGCCACCTGCAGTGACTCGTATACCGGGTGGGCTGCCGTGTTCTTTGAGAAGCTTCTCCGCCTTGCCGCGCTTGATTGACGGCGTAGGTGATGGCCGTTTGTGAGGTCCGAAAGGAACAAGATTGGCTGGGGTGGGTACACGCAAGCTTCTGTTTGATGCTCTGCTGGGCAAATTCGCCGATGCGGACGCTGACGGGCGAAGGACGTGTTCTAACGAAAAGCGCAATTAGTTACTGCTCGTTGTGTAGCAGTAGCAGGAAGAAAGGAAGGCTACGAGCCTAGCGATAGAAGAGTGTGATAGAGTCGGTCGGGTGTAGTGTGAGTAGGGTAAGGAAACACAAGACGCGTCGGGTATGATGTTTCTCGATGGGAAAGGTGAACGGTGAAAAGTGAAAGGGTGAGGACGATAGGCCCGGCACTGACCTCTGATCACATCCTCATCAGGAAACTTCTCAATCGACACAGCTGATTCCGACACCGAGTCGCGAAGTGCGAGCAGTTCGTCCACCCTGTATGCGAATGACATCATGGCCAGTCCGTCACCCTATAGGTGTACCGAAGGCAACGAGCCGCGGACCTGATTGAGCCGTTGGTATCACGGGGCCAATGAGATATCGAGCCGGAGAAACGAAGAAGACTGAGATGGTGTGATGCGAATATCCTGTCGCCGTTAGTGCTGGTTCTCGACCCCACATACTGCTGTGATGCTGCATGCTCGTGTGGTAGAGGATCTGTAAGACAACGACGTACCTCAAAGCTGATTGATGGGAGCCAACGTGAACAAGCGAGCGACAGCTATTCAAAAAGCCGAAGCGCAGCAATGCGAAAGAAGAAACGGCGGAACAAGAAGATGGAACCAAAACGAGTGTGTGTTGAGGGGATGGACAGAGGACGGTGTTGGGTTGGTTGTTATAGCCCGCATCCTGTCGCGACTTCTCGTCGGATGGCCGATCGGAGCTGGCCATTGAGGAAAGAGATGACCAAAAGACGGCGTAGGAAGGGTTGAAGAGAAGCATCGTGAGATTTATAGAAGTGGGAATGCGGACAAGCGCAGCTGCCAGGTGAGATAGTTGAAGAAAGAGCGGTCGACACACCTCGGTGTTGGACCCCGGCATGAACAAGTGCGGCCGTGACATCATAACAATCAATGCAACGAGAAGGAAGACCCGAAGTTGAGAGACCGCATGGCTCTTTCAAAATATACAAACGCTTACGATACTCTTCACGTTTGAACTCCCGTAGATGTAGACGGTTAGACATATTTCCTTCCTGAACTCTGGTATACCTAGCTGGAAACCCCTGGACGCCTTCGCTATGCTCTATGCTAGATCAGATACGCCGTTTTGCACCAACCCCTCCCCTCAGGTTCTATGGTGCTACTTATCTGTATGTCGATGAGATGATCTACCTCCTACGAGTAGCCCTTGTACTGGGAGGGGGCGCCGACTCGAAAGCATCATCAGACTCAATCTCATCATCACTCTGCACACATATTAGCAAACGTGGACCCATCAAGTATCATCTTCACTTACCGGCTCCTGTACAGCCTTCTTTCCTCTCGAAGCCGCAGGTCGCGTGGGCTGACTGCGTTGCGTGAGCGGCTGCGAGAAGTTCAGCTTCGTCTGAGTCGCCGGCGCCTTCGCTCTCGCAGTAGTAGTCTTCTTGGCCGGTGACTTGGCTCGCGCAGGGGCTTTTGTTGTCTTCGCTGCAGGTTTCCTTGCGGGAGCTTTCTTCTTTTGCGAAGCTACGAAGAGGTCTTCGGCACTGTCATCGTCTTCTTCCTCTTCGGGTACTTCCTCGTCATCATCGTCGTCGATCATGATTACGTCGTCGTCGTCTTCGTCGGACTCTTCTTCTTCTACGACCTTCTTCTTGCCTCGCCCGCCCCTGGCCGCAGGTGCGGCCTTCTTAGGAGCTGCTGCCTTCTTACTAGCCACAGCCGGCTTGCGGGTTGTGCCAGCTGCCTTGCCGCGTCCGCGGGTGGCAGCTTTCTTTGTCGGTATGGACGCTAAGCTCTCCTCATCGTCTTTCTCGCCTTCGTTATCAGACCTAATGATAGCGGCTGGCTGATCGACCCAGGACCCATCGAAGTCGCTATCCCATCCAGCTGGCTTGGGCTTGACCTTGGACTTGCGGGTCTTCTTCAACTGTCCTGAGGCGAACATGTCTTCTAGTTGTTCTCGGTACTCCGCCATCTCCTTGACGATCTCCTCTTCTTCAACGTCATTGGCATCCATGAGGTGCTTGAGCTGAGTGCTGAGACTCTCTTTCACAAACTGCTCCATGGCGTGCTTGTCGTCTTTGTCTACAAACTGCGACACTGCGTCTCCGAAGGAATTCTGTGGTAAGATCGTCAAAGTCTGAGCCGTAAGAAACTCCTTCACTAGCTTGTCGACCTTGACTGAGTCAATCGAGATCTCCGCAAGTATCTCCGCATCCGGCTCCTCGGCATTATTCTTCAACGCCCGGTTTGTTGCCTTCTTCTTCCGATGAAACTGTACTATGTCGTTGATGTTGGCGACCTTGCCCATGAACCGATTCGAGATGCGCTGCGGATTTTCACAGTGGAACTCGCCTCCTTGTGGAGCTGTGTATTCGACACGAAGCCGAACAAGCGGTTTCGGAGGGTCGTCGTCATCTTCTTGTCGATCCTCCTGTAGTTCAAGCCAATCCCTCTTCGCTTCTTCGATTAGCTCCTCGATGACCTGGTTCAGATACTGGGTGATCTTTGCACGGTTATCGCTGACGCGCCAAAGTTCCTTCTCCTTGATCTCCCTCTCTTCCGCAAGTACGATTTCTTTCATGATGAAAGGTCGCACAGACTTGAGGCGGATGTTCTCAGTTGTGAATTCCTTGCCGGTGACGCTCAGAATGCAGACATGCTTGGGGACCGCTTCTCCAGGCATGAGTGAGGTAGCAACGGAGGATCCAGGCTGCATGACATGGAAACCCATCTCGGGGTTGTATCGCGGGTCAATCAGACATTCGTGTTCGTGGCCCCACACGACAAGGTCCATGAAATCGGGTAGGAAGTTCTCAGGAAGGTAGCTGGTAGGTGTATGCGCGTGGTGGTTTTGATGTACACTCATGAGGTTGAACCACTCGTCCTTTTGCGTACCAGGTTGAAAGAATTTGACATTACCGTCTCGCCAGGTATGGAACAACCGCTCGTCTCGAACATTGCTGAGACCGTAGAGAGCAAGCTTTGTGCCACCCTTTTGGAGCAGCACCGGCTTCACATTGATCTTATCGACTTCTGGGGTACGACCGAAATAGTTGACAAAGCCAGACGCCTGTAGTAGATCGAGCGGGGAGAATGAGCCTTCGCCTGACGGGTCATCGTGGTTGCCGTGAATGGCAAATACGGGTATAGCGATATTGATATCTTCGTCTTCGTAGTTGACGTGGTCAAACATGCCTCCGAAGTTCTCGCTCGCATCGCTCAGCATCTCCAGTTCGCATGGCTTCTCTCCGAGACAATTCATACGTAGCGAGCGCATGACCTGGTACATGGACTTCCTCGACGGTTTGTTCTCATGAAAAAGGTCTCCCGCATGCAGTACCATGTCCACATCGTGCTCTTTCGCTAAGCACATCACCTCGTGGAATGTTCTCCAACTGTCGTCTTTTCGCTCAGCGTCGCGCTCGTTGTATCCGACATGGCTGTCTGTGGCGACGAGTATCCGGATGGTGTCTGCGCCTGTATCGTCCATTAGCATATGCTTCCCGTCTCATCTCAGGCTCGCTTGTACCTCGCTGCTGACCGCGTGCTCGTGGCGGCATGGTGGGCGGTTGATTGACTGGAAGAGACAAAGATTCCTCGACTGGCGATGCTGGCAGAGGCAATTCTGTGACTCAAAGTTCCCCTGGGGCACTGCAGATGTCTGTTCTCAGCAAACACGCCACTGCAGGCCAGAGCATCGCGAGCAATCACTCACCATTCGCGACGCGCTTCCGCCTAAGCCAAGCCCTTAGCGTCCCCCGCGCTCTCACGTGTATCCTGAAGCCATCGGAACCCGTCGAAAACATTCGCCGACCTCATCATTCACGCATAACGTCGCAATGTTTCCCACACGGGCGCTCTGCGCTCGATCGGTCTGGAAAGGTGAGATGCCGTCTTGCGATGTTCGTCTGTCAATGACTAGCGATCTAACTTTTTCACAGGCCCTAATATCGTCCCGTAAGCCACCACTATCAAGCCCTGCGAAATGCGCCCTAATCATCTCGAAGCCTCCCCATAGCACAGAAGAAGGCGGGTGAACGAATGCCACCGATCAAGACACAAGCGCGCTCCGCTACCATATTACCCAACTTCGTCGGCCTCAAGTTCCAGATACACAATGGGAAGAGCTACCTGGATATCACCATCACGGAGGATATGGTAGGACGAAAGCTTGGGGAATTTGCGCCGTATGTCTGCTACAATCACTGGCTTTGTTGAAGGGCATGAGCAACGGAGTGCTGACTTTGAATCCAGGACACGGAAGCAATTCATGTACAAGCAGACTAAGAACAAATGAGCAATGGAGCGCATGTGCATCAAATGGGAGTTTGGGTATCATTTTGGTTTATCTAGAAGCCATTCTGTACTGCTATTGTACACATATGATGAGCCCTTCGTTGGGCGGGATGCCTCCATGTTCCGAATGATCAGTCCCTGCGCCTGTGATGCCGTCCAACGCCTAAAATGCATGTCGATGTCCCAAATTACCACATTCCGTCGTGTCCCAGTTCCAGGGGTTCCTGTCCGCTGGCTGAAGGTTCTAGCGGTAGAACTCTCCGCGCTTGATGTTGACTCCGTATTCGCCTACTGCCATACCAAGGTCCTCCATAGTAAGCACAGTGCGTCCTTGATTGCCACCCTGGCCTCCACCTCCATATCCTGGTCGCTGAATGCCGAGGTTGTAGTCCTTGGCCTTCGAGCCGCTATCCTTGCCGCCAGGCGCACCACCAGGCGCCGCTGCTGCCGGCGCTCCTCCTGCGCCACCCATAGGGTTATTACTTGTGGTGTTGGATGACCTGATGCGAGAGAACTGGTAGGCGTCGGCTGCGATGTCGGCGATGAATTTCTGTGTCGCGAGTGCAAGGAGACGTGCGAGGTGTTGTGATGTCTGAGGTGGCGGTGGCAGACCGGCGCGTGTCAAGTAATAGTTGGTCACTGCATCGGGTATCTGGAGGCCTGGTTAGTGCGCGATGCTTGGGATGGAGACGGCATTCAGCATACGATCGGCGCGTAGTCATCCATCTTGCCTAGAAACTCGCGCAATGTTGCGTCCTTCTTCGCAGGTATGCGCGCCTCAAAGGCGGCGGCAGAGTCTGCCATGCCGTTGACCGCTGCGGGCTCTGCATCGTTTGCGCCGTCAAGGTTCATAGCGTCGGTTTCCAGTCGTGTCGCGTCTTGCTTGATCTCGTCGTCGACCGTCTGGTCTAGTTCGTCGTTGACCTCCATGTTCGTGTCCGGGGGTTGAGAGTTAGTTTCGGACATAGTTGCGATACGAGTAATATGTGTTGCGACGTGGTAGTGCGAGGTATGACGTGGGGTGGTTTGTTTGGGTTGCGGGCTGCGGAGACAAGCGCGGGAGTGAACGCGCCCGCCAAGCAGCAGGGACGATCACGTGACCCTGAGAGTGATCGCCCAGGTGGATGAGCCAGCTTGACTCCACAACGACTTTGCAAGCACGTACAATAGTTACTATCGCGTATATCTAAAATTTCGAAGTACTTGTGTTGCTGCGATCACCTTGTGCTTGTTAAAGTTCCTTAGTGATTCTGCATCAGGAACGGATACGCCCCGTTCGGGTACTCCGGTCCTGGCGGAAGGCGTTCGCACTACGCCTGGATGGGCAACAACCTCAACGTCCATCCTCTGCTGTCATCTTTCACTGAGCCTCCCTGTCCCCCAGCAATAAAGCGACGAAGCGCAGAGCTGAAGTCGGATGGAGTGGAAAGGAAGAAGTAATACCTGTGAGGGGAGATTTGATGGAACTAATGCAGATGTGCTCAGGGAAGTCAATGCGGCACCCCGCAGAGCCTCAGCCAGACCTCGGAAGATTTTTGGAGCCAGGAGCGTAACAGCCTACGAATTGTCTTTCGCGCACGAACCCAATGAATGTCGCCGACAACGACACCGTGACGGGTGTTGTGCGAGTCCCGCCTGTCTCTTGACATAGGGCAGGTGTGCAGCAGTCACGAAATCCTCTTTGTCCACGACGTCTGTACGAGCGAGCGCTGAAGATACACCCAACATCAACAGCAGATGTAGCACACACATGGCTTGTCAGGTAAACGGTCTCGCGCGTAGTTGCGTGTCGGAAAGCTTGTCGACCGCGACAGCGTCAGAACGTTGCGGGAAACTCATCTCTTTCCCCACAAGCCCAGGCAGCTTTGTGCCACCATGTCATCCTTGTGTCACCGCTCTCACCGGAACCGTGGATGCTACTGGGTCGCCGACCTGACGATACTGAACTAAGTACGTCTACAATCGACAATTTAGCCTATCATTACACGGACTTGAAGAGCGGGTACGACGCCGACCACCCAGACGGCAAGGGCGAAAAGCACAAGGTCTGGCCATTCTGGTACGAGCAACACGCGCTGCCACCTAACGAACACGTGAGCGATACCTAGAGCTGGATGAAAGGCTATACTCTCGTACGAGGACAATTCAAGCACGGGGTGGAAGAATATCTGTAAACGTTCCCAGAGTGGCCGACCAGCGCAGCGAGATGCGCTATTGCGCCTTGCGCAAGAGAGCTTGTGTGGCAATTGAGACATATTTCGATACAGATGCTGCTTTCAGCTCCATGATGCGAGACGCCTTCACACCTTCCAATTCGAGAGATAACTAGCCGGATCCAATTTTGTGAGTAGACCTGAAAGGTCTTTCTGCCGCTTGCTGATCAAATTCCACAGTTTGCTCAGATACGTAATTTTGGATTGTATCCGTACTAGAGCCTTACCGGTATCGTGGTAGGTCGGCGATCTTACAAAATCGTACCATAGCAGATAAAGTGCTTTCTACCAAGAAAGCTTCGCATCCTTCCCGTGGCCCGCGTCCGCGTCATGCCTCACCCGCTCTTGCATCCGTAGCGCTGACACTGTTTTGAGGCGTTCACTTTATTACATCCCTTCACCAATTGTGCAGACGTTGTACAACCGCAACCTGATCTAGATCTGGGGGCCTTACGTCTGCATGTCCACAATTCGGGTGTCTAGCGCAACGTATCTATATTGGAGATAAAAAAGGGTCTCCGAGGCCTGAGGCTAATTACCCGGCTAGGCTAGCCCTCTGCAGGTTACTGGAGACAGCTGTGGCGCATGCGCTGGCCTTGGCCCCACCAGACGAGGCTTGCAATCCACTACCACCATCTCATGAAAACGACGAAGACTATATCGTGCACAAACACCGCAGCAGCTGCTTGGGTGTCTGATCAAATTCTCCAGAAACGAAATTACCGAACTCGCGTCACGATCAGCCACTACATCGGTTCGTTCCAATGATTCCAAGGTCATCTTCATGAGATGGTGCCACAGCACCGCACAGTCGCGTAGTGTATGGACAAGCCTTGCATCCGCCGCGACTACTAAGGCCCGCTCCGCGCGCTACTGTCAGGCGTTCCCCTTTGCTCCGTTGGCTAGTATCCCTGTTGCAAACCGCGAAGATGACCCATGTGAAGAGTAGAGGCACGCTGGTACTCGGGGCCGTCGATACCACAGTCAAGTCTGACCCACGTCGCACAGCAATCTACACTCGAATTGACCGGTTCGTCTCTAGGGCTTACATGGACTTCCATGCCGGTTTCACTTCGAATAAAGACCTCATGCAAGGCCTCCAACGTTGACATCACATTGAAGCCTCCTCGGCGTTCATCTCTAGTTCAATTCATCACAGGAACGTCGGTCTATGGATGGAGAAGCCCGACGGGCCGATATCTG
>Ga0265798_10004828_pt1 | contig 18435 bp, 21 predicted proteins | sample P3T30metagenome_FD_192430 | JGI IMG/M metagenome (GOLD analysis project Ga0265798, IMG submission 192430) | Plant litter microbial communities from East Loma Ridge, Irvine, California - P3 T30 | ecosystem: Environmental > Terrestrial > Plant litter > Unclassified | place: USA: California... | reverse complement strand
GTGACATAGCGCCCGACAGCGTTGCGAACGTCGGCACTCAATCTTTTCTTCATGACCATGAGCATGACACCGGCGATGAAGGCGCTTTTCGATTGCTCGTATAGGCCATTAAAGCATAAGACGAGTGTCGAGAGAAGGGATTCGCTGACTTCCTGGGGAGCGTTGCCTGGGTCTTGTTCGAGCTGTTCAAGAGGCTCCAGAGTTAGGTTGGCGAGCTGGGCCAGAAAGATGGTAAGCGTAGAGTCGTACGCCTCGAAACTATGGCGGAGGTAGTATAAGCGCAAGATACTCTCGAGTTGAACGCTTGCCTGGGTAACGATTCGCTCAGCTGCGTTGCGTTGATGCTGCGTCAACAGCTGGTCGCCATCATCCCCAGACGAGATCTGCGACCGGAATAAAGTTACAAGAGCCGCATAGTACTCGCAACTGCAAACCTCTTAGCTTTTATATCATGGCCATCTGGCATGACCACTTACTGTAGCATCAGATGAGCGGGGTATACGATACAGCGAGGCTGCAGTTGAGCAGGCAAACCTCTATACCAGGCTTCCAACTTTGCCTGAATATGCAGAGCTGCACCCCAAGGCATCTTCCTAGACCCTTTGGAGCGACTAAAGCACATGACGCCGATCTCATTCTGGATGACCCGCAACTCGCACAGTGCTTTCATGCTATGGGCGAATTCGGGTGAGTAGGTCTGCTCGTCCGGTGGATAACGCAATGACATCTGGCCGTACCACTCCGATCTGCCATCGGCGTCAGGAAGCAGATCTGCCGGAATATCCAAGAGGCACGGTGGCTTGAAGTAGTAGTAGCTCTGCAATCTGACAGAAGTTAGCTGAGGAATGATATTGAACAAGTGTACTTACGATAGCCATGCGGAAATGGCCCAGCCAGTGAACGATTTCGCGTGTTCAACTTTATTGTCGTATGACCGAGGCGTGAAAAGACTCATTCGATGTGCCATGCTGAGCGCTTTGAACATATAAGAGAACCCGACCCTATCATGACCAAAGTCATTCATCGTGGCGTTGATGAGGCAGCCAGCTTGAATCGTTGTAAGCTTTGGCTGCCCCTCTTCTAGTTCCCATAGTCGTTTTGCTTCAGCCAAGAATCGATATGGCAGGCTATCTGGATTCCAAAACTTGGTCTGGTTGGCAAACAGTCGAGAACTAACCTATGGCACGTTAGTGAACCCCCATCCATGATACAGATGTACACTTACTCACACAAGATTTGGCCAAAAGTGCGTTGACGAGTAGAGGAGAGCAGAACTCAGCTCTTCTCGATACCATGTCTTCTAGTAGATAATTCTTGACAAAGAAGAACTGTCTTGGATACTGATTGACAAAGTAATTTTCAAGAATGTTGCGCAGCAATCGATCGTTGGAGCTAACACTAGTCCAGTGCGACGGTTGTGCATCCTCAAGTAGAGGGTCAACCAACTTGGCCGAGGAAAAAGGTCTCCAGTAACTGCTCTCTTGCGGAGCAAGATGCGCCTCTGAAGTACCCAGGTCCCTGTCAGATGCATCGATTACTTCATAAACCCGTGATCGAAAGTAAGCGCTGTCACGAAGGCTTGGTGGTATCTCATCCAGGAACGGAAAGTGAAAGCGCGTCGACGCTTGTGGAACATCAGAAGCCTCAGCAACCATGTTCCCTTCTTGAATATGCTTTACCAGGGCCTCCGCATTTGCGCCGGCTCGAATGCGGCGAAAGATGCCGGCTGCATCCCTCTCCGGTAGGTTTTGTAACATGTCGAATAGTTCTTCCTGGGCAGTACGCTTCTCTTTGAGCTGCTGGTATCTGCGCTTAAACTGCCGTGATTCCGTCTCGCCGTGACGGCACTCAGTCTCTCGCGTCACGCATGCAGTACATTTAGGCTTTGATCCGTCGCACTGTTTGTAGGTTAGCAAAAGCACCAAAGGCGCAGCATGTATGTACTTGCTCTTGACTTACGAACTCGGCAAGCCTGGCAAGCGTTGACACGTGTAGCCTTTTGTCTCTCCACAGATTCTCTGCGAACTCCACCGGCAGGTGCAGGTAGGAGTGAACGCAGTGGTGGTGGACTTCGTGAAGCTCCTTGGTCCATTCCTTTGAGACTGTGACGTCAGCCGCGTTGTTACTGCAAAACCAACTGCAAGGCTCCGGTCTATATAGACCGCTGCATGACTCCGTGAAAAACGCGTATCAGAAAAGTGCCACAGAAAGAAGCGTGAGTAATTCGTATCTGACGGGTGGAGGAAGGCTCGAAGGGGAATTTCGTATCGAGGTCTCGTGGCGCCACTTCGGCGCTATTGCCGTCCCGCCAATCATTTGCCGCGTCAGGATCTTCGATCCTCTGCAGCGCGAGCACGTGTCGGCGTGCTAGCGCGTTTTGGCATCGAAATCGTTCAAGAGATCGAACTTTCCGCCATCCTACATCAATAACGTGATGTCGGTGAGCCACTCCGTCTTCGAGCCACATCCATGCACTCAGCGCTCTTCGAAACCCGCCAACCAACCAGCAGAATCGGCTATGCATCCGGCCCCGAGATCTACGACATTGACTGGGTATTTCAATCCTCAGCCATAGTTGCCAGTGTCAGCCTGTGCCTAGGCCATGGGAATAGCGTGTATCTCGCCTTCGCGGCGACTGCGCTCGTTTGGAAGAACCCTCACTCTAATGCCGAGATTATGATCCGATACCCAGTGGGGCCTATGCCGTATGGTAACACAATCGGTTCTATCCTCTGAATCGGCTTTCTGGTATGTATCGAATACCACACCGGTCTGTTGGAAAACTGGCGCGAGAAGTCAGGCAGGATCACTATCGCGTCGTTACGTGGCATAGACCTCCGAATTGGATGTGTTATGTACTCATCAACACTGCACTCTCAGCCCCTCCACCCTCTCCTGCGGCGTGGCCAAACATCCACAAACAAGAGAAAATTTGACCGTCATATGCAAAGCAGAGTCTGACCCGACCAACATATCTGAGAATTCTCCCAAACAGGCGCGGGTTTTGCATCAGTCATACCTTGAAGGAGTCTAGCGATGTTCCCAGACGACTCTACTATCCTCTTTGAAGCGACAGTGGCGCGAAGCAGGACATTGGCATACTGGCGCTTATCTCGATTTTGTATGAGTCTGGAAGTACTGCAGTGTGGAGGATAATTCTAGAAGCAACCTGCTCAGCATTCGACCACTTTAACACTGGCCTCATTGTTCGAAATTAACGCCACTAGCTACCGATGTTCTGTCAATCTTCGCTTCTGGTGCCTTGCGCGGTTCGCCATCAAGGCTTTCGATTCTCCACTCCAATGACCACACCATCTCGGAGTCACACGCATGGGCAACATATTGTTCAGAGTTGAAATAGTCATTACGCCCTGATGAGAAGGGCTTAACGTGGAATTAATATTATAAGGCTATCTATAGAAGGAGTCAGTATACTGGCTTCTTGGTACAGTGTGACGATCGAGATACCCAGGCGATTTTTGTTCCCGTGACCTCAGCCAACAGCTCCGCGGAGGTCCGCCTAGTCGGATATTGCCCTTCATATCCACAACTTAGTACATTCTGGTAGCGACTACCGCACGCAGGCTACGCCGCTGGAATAGAACCCCTTGTCATATTTACATGATCACCTCTTGATACCTCTTGATAGGAGTACAGTGCTGGCACAAACGGCGAGATCATCGTACGGGTAGGCGGCCCCTGTTCACGCACAAGACTTCGGGAGTCTGCTTCGTGAGACCTCCCACAAATGGTGGCTCGATATCTAGGTAGCACGGCATTCTCTTTCCTACGCACTCTATTTGCGTTACAGGCTCAAAGTTGACACTATGCGAATGTTGAAATTGTGAAATGCCATGAGTGACGTATCGGCACTGTGGCACCCCCTGAAGTACCTGTTCCAGCCGACAAGCAGGCCAGTTGTACTCTATAATCAAGGCACTCTGTTGCACTCCTACTCCCTTGATTATCTGTTCCTTGAAACTTAATATGCACCATGCGAGGGTCCAGGATTGACACCATGTTTGGTGTCAATAGACGAGGCTACCTACCTAGGTAGGTACCCAAGGCAGCCCAAGACTCTGACTCCAAGCAGCGTGTCCACAAGTCTCTTTTGATGTGTAAGCCAGAGTTTCTGCTTCCATGCTGTTTAGAACTTGAAGATGTGGCTGGCGGGGAGATTCTGTATTTGTACGTGGGGAAGAGACCTCGGGATGAGGGGATGCGCGCTCGCGACTCGTGTGGGATGACTCGGAAGATGCCGACATTACCACGCGGCACGCACGCGCCGTACTTTCGACGCCTTTTCGTCGCAACCGCCGGCTTCCACGAGCTACACACCCTCGACGTGAGCTTCTTTGCCAATCAGTTACTGGTACATTCTTTCGATCATCGACCTCCAAGCATGCGCCTTGTCTCTCCTCCTACGTGTAGAACTTTGCGATCCGGGCCTTCAAAGCTAGCCATGGGCCACATGCAGCAACGATAAGCAGCGAAGTCGCGCTATGGCTATAACGCCGACACTGCCTCTCACGTCGCCGACCCAAGGCACCAACACAACGTGATTCGTGTCTGGATGCAAGCCCCCGGCTTCTTGGGCACGGCATGTCGTGGCTATGGAATGATGGGTGGCCTAACATCTCCACAGCGAAGGAAATTCGCCGAAAGGCTCACCGTTCTCTCATAATGCTGTAGACGATCACTTCCACGCCTACGGTCGCACTCCACAAATCATTCCCATACTCAACACGCGCTCCATCCAACACGCGGGGAGATGTTGTCGACAGTCTGTCTGCTCCTCGCAACCACGCTGCCAGTGCGTGGCGCATTCACCGAGTTTTTCTTCGCAGGCAACGTAGGAATTGGCGACTTGAAGGCATGTCCTAAATCTTCATTCGGATGTGACGCGCCATCGGTCTGCGCCTTCGATGATCGCACGGAGAAGTATTATTGCTGCATACCAGGGAGTACAGATGCTGTGTGTTGGGGACCTAGTTCAGACTGCGATGGAGGAGACAAGAGAACGCCCTCGGGCAGTCAGCAAGCTTGCTCGACTGGCATCAATACCTTTTGCTGCTTGAAGTCAAGGTGAGCAGATCTCTCAACGCCGCAATACCAAACGTTGCGCATGTAGCTGACAAGACCTAGCGAGACGTGCACGGAAACAGCAGACCAGACGAACATCTGCTGGAGTAAACTAGACAACCCCCTCATTTCCCTCAATGCGACCGCCGTAAACGAAACAGCGCAATCTCTCATAGCGGCTCGACCTTCCGCCCCTACGTACGCGATCAGCTTGTCTGCTCTACAAGCACTTGCGCCAACCACCGCAGCTGCATCGTCAGCAACTCCGAGCGCATCCGGACAACCCATTGCTACCACCTCGCCGTCTGGAGGAGCACAAGCAACAGCTGCCTCGCCCCCTTCACCAATCGCGACAAAGGACAAAGCGTCGGGTCTCTCAGGCGGCGCGATAGGCGGCCTGGTCGGTGGGATAGTCGGTGGACTCGCTCTACTCGGTCTGGCTGGATTCCTCTTCTGGCGCAGAAAGAAGAATGGCAAGCGGAATCCATACGAGCCGGCAAATGCGCACATCGCGCCTACGTACCCAGCCGGCTCTCCTAGCGAAATGGACTCGAATCAGGCGTATACGCAGGGACCGGCAACTGAGAAATACGGACATGCGGTCAGTCCTGTATCGGAAGTGCCGGCCGATAGGGCACCGGTAGAGCTGCCAGCTGGCACGACATACAACAGATAGCAATACAATTTGAAACGAGTTGCTGGCTGCGACAGGAGAACAGGGCAAATAATCGATGAATGCCCTCTGGAATTCATGATCGTACGCAAACCTCATGACACACAACTGTCGGTTGACCAGTCTCGTTATCTGTGCATGCCAGATCGCTCAGTGCATTATCAGACATCAAGAGGTCAAAAATACTAAACCCAGCACCTCTAATGAACTTCAGTTGCGCAATGTTGTGACACACTTTACTACCATTGACTAACACTATATCTCGACTATCCCGGCATGTCAACTGATGAATTAACTTACCTCATACCCCATCAAACTCTTTGTAAATATCATCGAACTCCTTCATCAACTCAATCCCATCCATTACGTTCGGCCACTCTCTCCCTTCGACCACCGTCTCCATTCCGCCTTCAATCCATTCCGCGTACCGCTCATACACCTCCGCCACGCTCCTCGCGCGAAGACCAAACTCTTTCTGCCACTCTGGCCAGTGCCAGCCCAAATCGCGCACCTCATCAGTCGGGTAATCGTGGTGCTGAATCGAAATAGGGCCATCATAAGAGTCACCAGACATGAGATAAGGACCTGGCGCAGTAACACGCAACTCGCCCGTCTCGCCAGCGATGTACCACACGAACCCAGGTTCGCCTTTAAACGACTGGCCAAGGCGGAAGGAAGCTGTGAGAGTGGCGCCGGGTACTGTGACGCCTTTCTCAGTATTGAGGGTACCGTGTACAGATATCAGATCAGATACATCAGTCTTTACGGCCCTGTTGACACTCCCGTCAGCTCCCAGAAGCTTCAGATTCGGTCGCTGGATTTGCATCTTTGTATGAGATTCTTCCCATCCGTCGAGTACCTCGTGCACGTAGTCGATCATGTGGCCATAATGGATATTGATCGGGTGTCCTCCCACCTTTCTATCCGCAAAATACTCCAGAGACTCAGGGAGAGCGTCCCGCTGTACCAAATTGCCAAAAGCGCGGACTTGGCTGCTGAGTACTTTTCCTATGGTATTTGTGGCTAGAATGTCTCTGAGTTGAAGGGTGATTGGGGCGACGCGTCCTTGGAGGCCGATGATACTGTTCCGCGGTTCATGCATAAGTTCTGCAAGGTGTACTGTGCTGGTAAGGTCTTGCGTCACTGGCCATTCAATGTACACTGCTTTCCCTGCTTTGAGGCTTGGTTCGACGACAGAGGAATGTACATCGACGCGGGTGCAGACGACGAGGAGGTCGATATCTGGGTCTTCTGCGAGGGTGCTTGGGTCGCCATATGCTTTTACGTCTTCGGGAAGTGCGAATGTCTTCTTTGCTGCTTCTGCGGCTTGAGTAGAGGAGTTGAGGAGAGCGACAAGCTGGTAGTGCTTCTTGCCACGAGGAGAGAGGAGATAGGGGAGATGAGCGTCTGCGGCCCAGGTAACCTTTGCAGACGATGATAGACCAACAAGAGCAACGCGGATTGGTGGCATATTGAGTGGAATTGGATGATTTTGATGGACTTCTCCTAAACTACTTTAACGGGCTATATGCCTTTCAGATGTAGCCGAAGTCGACTTCATGATACACTGCGTATTGCCCATAGACCCTAAGTACGATGTTATTGGTGTTACCTCGTATAGCCGATGCACCATTAATGGGTTGCATCACTTACCAATGCAGCAGGCCAATCGCAATAGATATGAACTCTCCAACATGACGACAGCTGACAAAACTGTTGTCTAAAGCTCGTCGCTTCTCTCGATACTTGCATAATCTAGTGCAGAGGAGTTGGTGATAGAGCTGATAAATAAAGTGATGATAAAGCGACACCAACCATTACGGTAAAGATCGCCGTCTGTCGCCATTGGCTGGAGAGGCACAGCAATGGGGAGGCCTGCAGCTCGTGAATTCGATCATGGGAAAGAGACGGATATGACGAGAAATAGTTTCCTACAACCCGACCATATTCTCCATCACCCCCGATTCACTCCGACAGCCTTCCCTGATCCCCCTTCACACCCACCACCTCCGTACACTCGTCGCGGAGCGGAAACCTGGAGTCGGACCGAACGGAGCGCAGCGCACGCCATACCCAATTTAGCAACTACACATAATCTCCATATTATTACCTCCTCTTTGATCGGGAACAAAGACTGAATCTCCCAAGACGTTTGAGAATGAAGTCCTGACACTCAAACTGTATGGATAACCTTTCCGGGGAGCGAGGGCGTTAAGGGGAGGAAAGTGACAGGGACAGCGGAAAACCGGCACGGGTAACACGGCAATGACGGCTTGGCGATTCCACCGCGGCGTTCTTGGCTTGTTTCGGATTGGGCAGTGAACGACAGGGGAATGGGGCTGACATCTGGGTCTGGGGAACTGGGTCTTGAAGCTGGGGGTCTCGTCGGATTCCTGCGTTGATGTTATCGTGCGGATTGTGGTGATGACTTTGAAGTTTGCACTTGAGAACTGGTTGTGAGGGTGGGCATTGGGCGTAGTTTTGGGACTGGCGTGCGGACAAATACGCGTAATTCAACGTCAGTCTATGTTGTACAGGTCTAAACGAGTGACAAAAGCATGGTAAACGATAGGGAGCAACCCTGATTGTGTTCCAATCCTAAAATGAGCGATTCAACCAATACACTGTTCTAACGGCTCTCCTTCCTTCTGCGCGCTTCCTCTGCTTGACCCTTGGCGCGTACCGGATTCTCTAATTGCCCCTCAACAGGCCTTCCACCAAAGATAGGGATAGCCACTCGGGAGTGTGACATGTCAAATGCCCCAGCTCACACCAATCTACCGGCCCAAGTTTGCTTTCTCATGAGCATAGTCTTCCTGGAACCGGATAGTTTGCAGCTTCTCTGCGTAATCCACGGCTTGCACCTGGGAGTTTGACCTGAACGTGGCTTCGCTATCCCTGACTTGGTTGTTCCACCTGTACAGCTCCGGGCCAGGACCCATGGAAACTGGGCGAGAGAAGCGGTTGTGCTGGTAGACCGAGCCGCGCTTGGAGTCCATCCTGGTGTTCTTGGGAAGGGCCTCGTGGATAGATCGTACGCGAATCTCTGCGGGCTCAGACTCTTCGATCGCTGGGATCTTCTTGTAACGGTAGAAAGCATCGAGGGCGGGGATGGAAAGTCCGTGGACGACGATGGAGAAGACGACGAGGAAGTAGACGACGGGGATCATGGCTGCGACAAGGTTCTCTTCTTCCTCAGTCTCGGCCTCGCCTGGCTTGGGGAAAAGGTGACGAGTGTGCTCGACGTAGAAGACAGCTCCGATACCTGACAAGCGTTAGTTCATGTCACTATCTGAAAGGGTCGAGGCAACTTACCAATGGGTCCGAAATAACCCATGAACAGCGCCTCCTTCCAGTCCTTGACAACGTTGGGCATGACCTTGTACATGAGGAAGATGGCTGGAATACGACGGAAAGCGAGGATGAGGAAGCCCAGAATCATGAGCCTTCCAATGGTGATACCGGTGACATCTGGCATCTGGAACTCGGCCCATGGGATGATGGTTCCGATGTACATGAAGCCACCGAAGTTGAGGATGACATCGAAACAGCTGTTGACCTCGTCATGACGCTTCTCGGTTTCCTCGAGGTAGACTCCATTCCAGTTCATGACGTTTCCGGCGACGAAGCAAGCGAGGAGGTCATCCGTACCGAGCGCACCGCAAACGCCAATGGTGAACAAGCCGAGGGCCATAGGCCAGAGCAGAAGACTCTCGGAGTCGATCCACTTCTTGCGTAGGGCGAACTTGACGGCGAACATACTGGCGACGCCGAGGATGACACCGATTGCAACGGACATGACAATGATGTACAGCCATCCCTCAACAATCCACTGTTCCATGGCCATCGGGACACCGCCACCGAGACGACCAACTCCCTCTTCGCTACGCTTGGAGAGCATGTTGACTGCCCGATGAGCGATTTCCTTGGCACCTTCTATGCCGGTCTTAAACTCGACACCATCAAGTTCGGCATGGCGAATGAGGTATGTAGCCAAACTGTCCGACTCGTCAGAGAAGCTTCTTGTGTTGGAGGGTTGTGAGACTTACAGCAGGAAAGGGAAACCGAAACCATCGTTAGCACCAGCTTCCGACGAGATGATTTCTCGCAGCGCGCGAGGAACGAACTTGTCAGCAAAGGGACCCTTGGCTACGGCTTGCGACAAGATAGGATCAGTGCAAGTAACGCAAGATCCGATAACAAGCGCAGCCAAGAAGGTAAGCTTGGGAACTGTGACGAGAATGCACAAGCTAGTGCAGATCCACATGATTGTCATCACAGGGAGGAGGCAGATCGCCATCTCCTTCCACCGGGCTTGTTGGTACTTGGCAGGGAGTTGGAATCCAGCGATGACCAGCTGCACACCAATGACGATTCTGCACATGCCCTATATGATGCTCAGCAGGATTCAATATTGGGGTTTTGTGAATTCGCGCTCACCAGCGTGATAGCTTCTTGCTGCCCCGTGGCAGCTGAGCCCCATTTCTCCGCATCTAGGAATCTGGCAGCTATCGGTCCTAGGATGACACCGATGAGAACGGCAGGTACTGTAAAGAATGAGTTCACTGCTCTGAAGAATGACGGCGCTGCGTCGGGCGATTGTGTACTTACAAGCTTCACCAAGATACCATACTTGCTTGATCTTGACTGAAATGAAGCCGTATAGAATGATGAAAGCGCCTGCGGTCGAACGTCAGTGTTTGCCTGTCGACTTTCGTCTGTCAGACGTACCTAGAACGGCGATGACGATGTTAAGCTCGCTAACATCGAGGGAAGGCATGGTGAAGAGCCCTGTAGGCGAAAAGCGGAAAAGACGGAAGGAGTGTGTTCAAGGATTCATGCGCGGAAGGAACAACAGTAAGGGTTGAGAAAAAAGGGTGTGGAATGAAGACGACCAGCGGGAGCGAGTAACTGTAAATAGCAGACCAGCCGTATTTACAAGTCGATTAAAACCAATATAAGCAAGTGCAAAAAGATGGAGAACGAGGGATTTCCCGGACTGGTTCGGAGAGAATTGCGAGCGCAGTGATAGGGAATGCCAGCCTCGATTTCCAATTTCTTGGGTGCTGAGCCTTGTTACTTCATATCTTTACACGCGTCACGGACACAATGCACTTCGTTGACTTGAAACAGCAGCCGCCAGGACATTCTTGGCTTAGCAGCCACTCCCGCCATTAGGAGGCTTACGACCGGAGCCAAGCGGTGAATGGGCTATGGCGGATGGTGCCAAGCTCACCTGTAGCGCTAGCTTCGAACGCGACGTGTGGGACTTTCCGCCTTAAGGCTCCCTTTGACCCTGTCATGTTACACCTGTGGACGTCGGGGAAACATTCAAGGTTGAGACACAGGAGCTGTTGAGACAGGTTGACCTTGTACGCGGTGATTGGCGCAAATGAGGAACACACAACGGCGCAGGTTCTTTTGTCCGGCTGTGAGCATTGCGGCTCGGCAAGCGTCTCAACATGACAATGCCGATGGGCGTCTCGATTTGGCGGAGATTAGTGGCTCTGCACAGAGTTTCCCTGCCAAGCCCGCCAAGTCCGCTGTGCCAAATACAGAACAAACCCTGCTAGGCAATGGACCGCGACACCCAGTAGTGATGTTGTGCATTGCGACAACGCAACAGCAGAGCCTCCTTTGCAGATCTTTGTCCTGCAGCTGTGGCATCTCGATCGACACTTGGCTTGGGGACGCGTCCGCACGAGCATCATCAGTAATCGTCACCCATTGCAGGCGTGGGGAGATTATGAGTATCGCCCAGCATTTTGATTTTCTCTGGACGCGCGATAGGCCCAGCTAAAAGAAGCACTCAACTTTGTTGGCACAACTGGGCGATACTTGGGTCTCTCTGTTGCCGCGCTGCACATCATGCGGGTAACTATCCCTTGACGCGAGCGGGCTGGAGGCTCAGTGCGCCCGGCGATACAGCCAAGTACTCTAACATCATTGATTAATCTGTGAGACCACGATCGTTTGGTGTGTTTTAGTGATCGAGAATTGTGGTTCGCACTGCGAGAGGGCATCTGTTGCCGTATTGCCGAATCACTCAAACAGCGCAGCGTTAGAAGCGAGCCGCTTCGAAGCCGCCTCGAAACTGCTGTCTGAGCCGTCCGCGGAAGATATCCCACCAAGTTACTCACGATACCTGCTGAAGATCTTCCTCGCGTGGAGTAATGACGCCGGTCGAAGTCTGGAAGAGGCGGTGTCATGCAGCATAGTCGACAAGCTCCTTTCTTGGTATGAAGGATCCCGAGGTGTATTGAAACCGATGCGATACCTGCGAGCAGGTCAGTGTGCCATACTGGTTGGTAGCCGGATGAGAATGCTGGGGAGTATAATTCCTGTCCGCAGTGCATCCCCCGCGCTTGGGCTGCTTTGACCAGCGGTGTACGTTACGGCTGATAGGCGCCCCACGATCTTCATAACTCTTTCACAACCTGCCGTACAGCACACTGAGAATCGTTTTTCTCGTTGCGAGCGTGGAGATGCTGACATGCTGAGTGGGGTGTGGGTGTCGACTGAGTGGTGGCCGTGAGCTATGACGACATCTCACTTAAGTGGGCCCACCTGCCACTGTGCAGCTGCACTCCCAGCCTCTTTCCTCTTCCCACGACCTGTCCATACAGATAGTTTTTGGCGACACTCAGATCAGCCTTCGAAATTCCGTGCCACCTTAGCTGTGTCTTCATAAGACAGCCCATAACTTTTATCGGTATTGAAGATGTGCTGCGCTGTACTACATCGCCGTGTGCTGCTAAGCACTATTCCGTTCTAGGAAATATTGAGGCATGGTAAGGCGTCCAAAGCCAGAAGAGTGGCTAAGCAAGGCACACAAACGCACGATGTTTACACTACGCAAACTCGAATACACATATCACGCACATCGAAATCACCTCTAGTGCGCGTTTGCATTTCCCTTCTCAAAAGTGCCCGTCTTCACCTTCACCTCACCGTTTGACCACCTCCGAGTGACCACGCTTTGACAATTTTCGAATTTGTGTAACGGCCGTTGCGGTTACGGCTTATCTTTTAAATTCCAACATCGAAAGAGCAGGCATCCACTAGCACGTCATGTTCACCCATACTGAACTCCCTCCGAACACTTCCCGACCGCCAAAAAGGGCATCGCAAGAGCTCGCTGAGCCTGCTGAGCCTGCTAAGCCTGTCGAGCCTGTTGATTCCATGAGCCCTCTTTCCCCAAGCGGTCTCACTCTCCAAGTAGATTTTGCCTGGTCAAAGTTCCGCAACATAGTAGCTTTAAAAGGCGCTGGCCAACAGCTCACACCGCTCTACGTTCAGCATTTCCGCCCTGCAAAGCCGCAGTTGCGCTTCGAGCGCGCGTCAGATCAGACCATCATCGCGAAAGGCACCATTCGTAAGTCTGCCTATAATACATCTAAGACACACTCTGACTCAGTACTCCGACGTTTAGACAGTTTCTCCATCAGCGGCGATTGCATCATTCACGGCCAAGAAGTCATTTTGAAGCCACTGAAACGCTGGAAGACCAAGTACAACTACCTTTCGCATGCGCTTGGCGGCATCCCTATTACCTGGACCGCCAATTCTACCATGAAAGTCTGGGATTTCGTATGCATAAACTCCGCGACCCAGGAATCTATCGCCAAGTTCAGTGTCAATTTATGGGCGATGAAGCAAGTCGGCAACTTCTACTTTGAGGAGACAGAAGAGGAGGTTACAGAGGCTCTAAGAGACGAAGTTGTTGTCACAGGACTTACTCTGCTCTATCTTATGATGACAAGGATGAACAATCCGATTCATTTGCTTGGTGCTGCCTTTGCGAAGCCAGGGAAGGTTGAGGGCGATGGGAATGAAGGTGCGATAGCACAGGAGGATGAACCGTCAACTGGCAAGGCGAAAATCACCTAAGATGAGCTCACTATGATTGGCCGTAGGTTGGTGGTAAGGTGGAAGCCGCGAGTGTGAGACAGGTCCAGTTCAAATTCAATATACCCAATAGTCGTCGACTACCAGTTCCGCAATTTGCTCATAACATTGGGTGGCTTGGAGCGGTCACAAAGTTTATCGTTTGGACTAGCTACCCCGAGTTGCGCATGTATTCATGGTCTGGTAATGTTAACTTTCCTGGCTGCCATTTAAGCTAGCGCGCTTCACGACAGCCCATACCCCGCTGTTTGTATCGACAACGCAGCACTGCTCTCAACATAACACTAACAGGCCAGCAACAAGACGTTGCAACAAACGTAAGACTTTGCGGGGTGAAATATCAAGGAGTTCCAAGTCAACTTACCTAGGTAGTTGCCCTGTGCAGCATTGCGGCACGGTCGGCGCCAGCGATCAAGGGTCGTGCTAAAATCTCACCACCACTCATATTTGACTACATACACTTTGGTCGAGGTCTCGATGTAACACGCGCCCGAAAACAACGGATGTATACATACCCATAAGCCAGAACAGCTAGTCGAGACGATGACGCGAACCTTGCGCCCGGCGCAAAAAGAGCTAGACGTCAGCGAACAGCGAATTCCTCACATCCCTCGAAAGTCTGTTGCCCATCGTGCTTTCAACCCCAGGAGATGGCAGCCTTTCAGACGGTTACGTGGGACTGCCTCCCTCGATGCTCCAACTCTCGAACAACTGCTGCTGTCTCCTTGCGATGGCCGGTCTAATGAAGATCCATTTTCCGTCGGTGGGTGTGATGCTTCTCTGCGCAAACGATTCTCTACTTACTCTTTGCGCGCAACCACAGACATCATACATGAAGATTTCTTGGCGCTACTTCAGGCACATCCGCCACGGAACGCCAAAGCATGCGCTGGCTATCTTAAAGACAGGATGCGCAGGGCGTTGCAGCGCTCGATAATGTGGCCCCAGCCTGAACGCTTGACGAAACATCAGCATATATTCAAAACCGTCTTCTTTCCGCGAATGCTGGCCATAATTGAACGCATTGCTGTCGCTGAGGACGGCGAGCTAACCGGCACTGGACCTTTGCGTCTATGCCAAACTGGACTGCCTGCATGGATCTCCTCCATTCTTCACCAACGAGGCCCATCAGAACGCGAATCGTCAAATCGATAGAATGGTGAGAAATATTCTGCAGTCGACAAAACGACAGCGCAAAGCTCCTCGCAGAGACAATGGTGACGCGCAAGCACGACAGCCCGATGCAGCCTACCTTTGCCAATCTATTCGCCGCTTCTACAATCACTATCACCTCTGCGGTCACATTTCCACGTTTAGAGAAAGCGCTCGAATAGGAAGAGGCAGAGGATGTGTACGTGTTAATACTGCGGTGGTACTTGATCTTCTACAGAGACATGCGTACACTGAGACGAAGCTCAACGTGTATCGAGTTGTGGGTAAGAGACTTCCGAAAGAGCTGGCTGATATGATCTTGAAGCTTGTGCTGTCCAGTCAAGGTCAGCCAAACGAGCCCGGGATATTTGATCGAGATGGTAAAGCCGTCATTCAATGCGGGGAGGCTGTAGAGCTTCGTCGGACCGAGCTGCTTTGATGCAGCTAGAACAGGCCTGGTGCTACCACATGATTTCGAGACGGTACCTCCGAGAAAGAGGCATTGACACGAGCAAGTGCGTGTCGAAGTTGAGTAGCGACGTGCGAAGGGTTGGTGATGTCATACCCCGTGTTCACGCGTAACGCGTCAAGCGACGACGCGACAACACACGATCTCGATCAAAACCGCCTGCAGAATCTGAGCACCAACACTCCCATCGCATCGCCATTCAGACGGCTCATCGCAAAAGGTGGAGAAAATGAAGGGAAACTTTCGCGGTCCACATCGGCAGCCGCGATTCATCATGACATCAAGAACAAAACTAGTGTGGGTACCTGCATGCGATGATGGCATACGGCATTTGCTACAAAACCTACCCTCACCACGTTTTCGTACCCCGCTTGAAACCTCATCTACCACCTTCAATTGAAACAATTATCCAGTTACGCACTTTGTAACCCGAAAGCTTCAAACTTCTCGATACTTGTTAGACCAAACCACACAAACTACATATCAAGATGCCTCGCATGGTCGCACCCCCGCCTTCTGGAGAGTTCCAGGTCGTTCTCAGCAAGCCCTTCTCCGGTAAGTTCATCAGTTGGGAACAAACAAAGCTTTCGTACTGATATAATACGCAGGCGCACCCACACACATGATCGAGGTCATCGGCGAGCCCAACCGCCCAGCCAGCATCCGCATGTCCAACTACAACGGCAACTCCAAGTCATCAGAGAAGAAGGGCGATGTACCACAGTACGCCCCTCACAGTCCCCTTCATCCCAAAGTCCCTTTACTAATCCCATGACAGAGACGACGTCAAGGAGCTCATGTCTCTCATCTCCACACTCCGCGGCTTCCCTTCGCACCCCAGCAAGGACGTCTACGGCCTAGACACCAAGGTCGACTTCAACACAATGGAGATCCAGTGGGGTAACCAGGATGACGATGCTGCCATGGATGGCGGAGAGCTTGCTGGAGAGCAGAAGGATGAGTTCAAGAGGATTGTGGATAGCATTGAGGCACTAGCGAGGCAGTTTGCCAAGCAGGACTCTCCTGTATAAAGGAATAGGGCATATTCGGATGTACAAAGAGATGATGATATGACCAATGAATGAAATAAACATCGACCACCTTGTTTCCATTGCGTATCCACCCTTGCTTGCAGGCATGATGCATTATGTATCATGAAAGCTATCTGCCACCATGCGCCAACTCATACAGTGGTCTGTCAGACGAAAGCTCATTCCTTTGTTCCAAACCATCAACCTCGTGGCTCTCGACGCCCACATACGTGCCAGGCTTGCCTTCATTCGAAGCTGCATACCCCGCATGTCCGACCACCAACTCACCTCGAGACATCTCCAACCTCGCTTCCACATGCCGGGGTTTCCTGTTCTCCGAAAAAAGCAGACCAAGCGCGATGAGCAGAGGTATGCCGAGGCCAATACCCAGACCAATTTGGGAGACGGGGATCTTGTCATCTTCGCTACTACCGTCATCGGTTGCGTTGACAGGGAGAGCAGTACATTGCGACGAGACCGATGATGCGGTCGGATTCGGATTCGAAGATGAAGAAGCACTTCCCCCGGAAACAGCATCCACACTCCAAGGTCTCTGAACCACAAACTCACTCGTCGTATTCCCATCCAACTTGAATCGCTCCCCCTTACAACACTCCCCATTCCCTTTCCCTAGCAAACCGCAGCAAAACTCCCAGCCACTGTTCCAACTGCATAGTCCGATATCGTTTCCCTCATTGGCGCAGTATTTGGGACACGACCCTTTTCCGTTGGCGCCGTCCTTCCAGTCTTTCATCGTGCAGCTGCCGACGTAGAGGGTGCCGAATTGGCTCAGGCGGAGGGTGTCGCTGAGGCAGGTGTCGGTGGTTGAGCAGCAGTGGGAGATGGATTGGGTTGTTGGTGAGATGCAGGGGTGGTGATTTGGTGCGATTGTATTGGAGACGGAGTAGCATGCGCGTGTGTCGGGTGAGGCGCGTATAGTAGCGGATGTGAACAATATGAAGAGGGGGACGGTGAGGCGCATGGTTGGTACATCCGCCGATTCGCGAAGTTGTTTATGAAAAAATGCCAGCCCACAAGAAAGCAGATCAAGCCAGATCTTAAAGGACCGACAAACAGTCTCCCTTTATGTTCGGGGTGTACAAGGCTGGGCTGCCTAATTCCATCTCGGCCCCCCATCATTGGGGTCCTATTTGCTAGAACGCTTGGTATCAGCAACCGAGCATTCTAGTCCTTAGATGTGTCTTGCCTAACCGGCGGTAAACATCGTGAGAAAACGAGATTAGGAATGTTGGTCAAGTTTCAAATCTCAACACTTGATCATGCTTATATCGAGATACTCTTCGAATTTGAAGTAACGAATCGTTGAATTGCGCCAATGAATTCGGGTTCTGATCAAAGACGCCATGAGACTCCGGACTGACAGCAAAATCGATAATCATCGCGTCATATCCACATTCGATCATGTATCCAATCGCAAGCCAAGGTCTCTAAATCTTATACACAATACCTCCAGAGTACATGATCTTGTTCCTCTCGCTAAGAGCTTCAAGTGCCTTCTCGGCCTCATCTTCGTCAAACGCTTCGCGTCCATTACCACCACCGAGTCTTGCGTTCACAGCAGCAACCAGCGGCTCCACATCTGCAGCATCGTTTGCAAACAGCGGACCGTCGATGAGCTGACCAAGTGCTGTTTGGAATACCTGCAGACGTGCCGGCGTAATGCCTTGCGATTCCTGGGATTCGGTTTGTGTAGCGGGTAGTTGCGACTCGGGTTGTGAAGAAGCAGCGCTGACTTGCGACGATTGACCGGCGCGAGAGGACTGTGTACGGTCAGTCGTGCGTTGGGTCCTCGGGGTGACATTGTAAAGGTCCTCGTTGTCTTCTTCCTCGCCGCCTTCCTCCTCGACTGCAGGAGTGCGCGTGGTCTCTGTACGCTGGCTACGGGTCGATGGCCCACCAGTGCGGCGAGATTGTGTTGCTTCTTGCTCATCACCATCTTCGTCGTCGCCGCCGGACGATTCTCCGTCTGTAGACATAGCGTCTGGATCGCGGACTGTCCGTCTTCGCTTGCGGCGGTCGTCCTCGACGACCTCTTTGAACAAGGCAAAACGGAGGATCTGCTCTGCGACGTCTGCATCTTTCTGCTCTACCCGCTTCGA